>ERZ824600.4789-NODE-4789-length-11594-cov-4.065430_pt1 | contig 11594 bp, 12 predicted proteins | sample MGYA00519933_ERZ824600 | MGnify/ENA primary metagenome ERZ824600 (study PRJEB31778, sample SAMEA3449178) | human gut metagenome | biome: human gut; feature: human-associated habitat; material: faeces | place: United Kingdom | collected 2010/2012 ... | reverse complement strand
ATGGTTACGCTGTATGTGTGACCTTTTTCAGATATATCTCATCCGTTTATGTAGAAACAAGTCCGACGCTTTCGGCTTCTTTATAAACTTTTATCCCAACGGGCCGTTCGGCGCCGTCCTTACCGTTGATACCATCGGCACCGTTTTTGCCGTCAACTCCATCCTTGCCGTCGGTTCCGTCCTTGCCGTCGGCTCCGTCGTGCCCCGCAGTTCGGCAATCGAAACAGGATCGTGCCATTCATCCCCGTCGGCATATTTCCATTGAATGGCCGTACCGTTGTTTCGTACATCCGGCACCCCGGCAGCGGTTTTTGATGCCCGGTTCCATCCGGCTGCAAGCAGGGCGCAAAGCACCAACAGAATAGCGCAAAATGCCAAAAGGGTACCGGTAAACAGTTTTCTGCCTGCTTTCATCTCTATTCCTACGTTCGGATCGTTTTTGCGTCGCTTAACCGCATTAAAGCTTATGCGGTAAACGGGCGGAGGTCAGCAAATTTTTGCTTTGATGCACTATTTTTCTTTGTTTTCAGCCGCTATACCGCGTATCACTATTGCTGACTGATCGTTCGATATTAGTTTACCATGGCGGGGCGTATATGTCAAGCGGCTTGTGCCACATATATAAGATAAAAGCCAGAATCGCCGTAGAAACGGCAATCCTGACTTTTATAAACAGATTTCAGCGCTCTTCGCGGAAATAGGAAAGCCCGAGCGATTCCGGGGGCTGATGTTCGCGCTTTTTGCGAACGCTCACGGCGACAAGTACAATGATCGTAACGAGATAGGGTATCATGCCGATAAGCTTTTGCGTTGCAAGGCTTCCGGTCCGTATAACGGTATCAAGAAGATACAATGCGCCGAAAAGAATCGAGCCGAGCACGCCGAGATCAGCCTTCCAGAGCGCGAATATAACGAGCGCAATGGCAAGCCAGCCGCGGTCGCCGAACCCTCCGTTCGACCATACGCCGATATAGTCCACAACATAGTAAAGACCGCCAAGCCCGGCGATCATGCCGCCGAAGCAGGTTGCGAAATACTTGTAGCGAATAACGTTTATGCCCGCCGCATCCGCGGTTGCGGGACTTTCGCCGACCGCACGCAGATTGAGCCCTATGCGCGATTTGCGTATAAACATCGCGACCGCTATTGCAAGGGCAATCGCGAAATACGCAAGGAAGGTGTAGGAAAGGAACGCCGTGCCGAACCAGCCGCAATCCTCCGCAAACGGAAGTTTTTTGATAAACAGTGCACGCACGCGGTTGAAGGCAATGCCCGTTGTCCCGCTGCCGAAAAGCTTTGCGAGCGAGCCGCCGAAGAAATTGCCGAGCCCGACGCCGAACGTTGTGAGCGCGAGACCGGTTACATTCTGATTTGCACGCAGAGTAATGGTGAGAAAGCTGTAAATAAGCGCCATAATAAGCGAACCGAGCAGCGAGCAGAGGAGCGGTATCGCAAGCCCGAGAAAGGCATTGATCGGTTCACCCGCAGGGACAGAGTTTTCGTAAAGGAAGGCGCCCGCCACGCCGGATATCGCACCGACATACATAATGCCCGGTATACCGAGGTTGAGGTTGCCGGATTTTTCGGTGATTATTTCACCGGTGGAGCCGTATATAAGCGGAATGCCCTGTATAACGGCACGCTGAACGAAAACAGCCAAATCGTTAACGTTGAAATCCATTTATGCGGCCTCCCTGCTTTTTCTTTTCCTGAAATTGAGCTTGTAATTTATAAAGAACTCGCACCCGATGATAAAGAACAGTATAACACCGGTAAGCACATCCGAAAGGTTCAGATTGAGCACGGGGATCTTTGTCGCAAGCTGCCCTGCGCCCTTCTGCAAAAATACCAGCAGAAGCGACGTGATAACCATGACCAACGGATTGAATTTCGCCAGCCAGGACACCATGACAGCCGTAAAACCGCGCCCGCCGGCAGTATTCGGCGTGATGGTGTGGTTTGCACCGGCAACAAGAAGAAGCCCGGCGATACCGCATATCGCGCCCGAAAGCGCAGCAGTCCGCAAAATAACCTTCTTTACATTTATCCCGATATATTTGGCGGTGTTTTCGCTTTCGCCGACAACGGATATCTCATACCCGTGCTTGCTGTACCGCAGATAAACGAACATCAGCACCGTTACGGCCGCAACAACAATGATATTGAATATATAATCGCGCCCGAACAGTGTCGGCAGCCAGCCCTTGCGTGAAAGGAAGTTGATAATGCCTATATGTGCGCTGTCCTTCGGATTCTCCCAAAAAACCTCGAAAAATGCGACAAGCTGCATTGCCACATAGTTCATCATAAGCGTGAACAGCGTTTCGTTTGTGTTCCAACGCGCCTTGAAGAATGCGGGAATCAATGCCCAAAGCGCACTTGCAGCAATGCTGACGACAACCATCAGCGCGATAAGCGCCGGATTTTTAAGCTTGCTGCCGAAAAGTATCATGCACGCGGCGGATGCAAGCCCACCGATAAGCACCTGACCTTCCGCGCCGAGGTTCCAGAAGCGCATTTTGAACGCCGGAGTTACGGCAAGAGCAATACAAAGCAGCATTGCCGTTTCCTGCAGGGTGCTGAATGTCTTTATCTTCGAGCCCCATGCCCCCTTGAATACTTCCCTGAATACATCCAGCGGCGAGCAGTCGGCAAGCAATACTATTATCAGCGAGCATACGCCGAGCGCCAGCAGGACCGCAATGATCCTTACCACGCAGGAACGAAGAAACGTTGTTTCGGGACGCTTTGTGATATGTACAAGCGGTTCATGCATGCTGTGAGCTTTATTTTTCATTGCTGCCCGCACCTCCCTCGCGCATTGTCATCATATAACCGATCTGCTGCTTTTCGGCGGTCCTTCCGTCCACGACCCCGGCGACCCTGCCGGAACCGATAACAAGTATCCTGTCGCAAAGCTCGATAAGAACGTCCAGGTCTTCGCCGACAAAGATAACAGCAGTACCGTTCTTCTTCTGCTCGTTGAGCAGGTGGTATATAAGGTAGGAAGAGTTTATATCAAGCCCGCGAACCGGGTACGCAGCCATAAGCACGGTCGGCGCCGCCGCTATTTCGCGGCCGACAAGTACCTTCTGCACATTGCCGCCGGAAAGCTTGCGCACGGCGGTATTGATGCCCGGGGTAACGACCTCAAGTTCATTTACGATCCTGTCCGCAAGGTTTTTCGGTTCCTTGCGGCGAAGGAAGATGCTGTTGCCGCGGCGATAGCTGCGCAGCATCATATTGTCGGTGATATCCATATTGCCGACAAGCCCCATGCCGAGCCTGTCCTCGGGTACAAACGAAAGCCGCACGCCGAGCTCGCGTATTTGGAGCGGGGTTTTATCGCGCAGATTTTCGGTCTTGCCGCTCTTCGGATCGATATATTCTATCGCGCCGCTTTCAATATGCTGCAATCCGGCAATGGCTTCAAGCAGCTCGCGCTGACCGGAGCCTGCGATACCTGCGATACCGAGTATTTCTCCGGAGCGTGCGGTAAAGGAAACATCGCTTAAAACATGGACTCCGTCGCGGTTTATGCAGTTCAGCCCGTTGACAACAAGCCTGTCCTCGCATCCGACGGGCTCCGGGCGTTCGATATCGAGCGCGACCTTCTTGCCAACCATCATTTCGGTAAGCTCGGATTCGCTCGTTTCGGAAGTATTCACGCTGCCGACGTATTTGCCCTTGCGCAGCACGGCGACACGGTCGGAAAGCGCCATGACCTCGTGCAGCTTGTGGGTGATTATTATAATACACTTACCGTCGTTGCGCATTTTGCGCAGCACATTGAAAAGCTTTTCGGTCTCCTGCGGGGTGAGCACCGCCGTGGGTTCGTCAAGTATCAGAATATTCGCGCCGCGGTAAAGCACCTTGATGATCTCGACAGTCTGCTTTTCCGAAACGGACATATCGTATATCTTTTTCTTCGGGTCTATTTCAAAGCCGTAGGTATCCGCGATTGCGCGTACCTTTTTTTCGGATTCGGCAACGCTGAACCTGCCCTTTTCCTTTATACCGAGAATGATATTTTCGGTGGCGGAAAAAACGTTCACAAGCTTGAAGTGCTGGTGGATCATGCCTATCCCGAGCGCAAAAGCATCCTTCGGGGAGCGTATGACCGCTTCCTTACCATCCACGAATATTTCACCCGAATCCGGAAAATAAATACCGGATATCATATTCATAAGCGTGGTTTTTCCGCTTCCGTTTTCGCCCAAAACCGAAAGTATCTCACCCTTGTAAGCGGTGAGACATACATTGTCGTTTGCAACCGTTTTTCCGAAGCTTTTGCTTATATTTTTAAGCTCGATCGCCGCGGTCTTACTCATTCGTTACCCTCCCCGTTGCGGTTTTCCGAATCGAGCGCGGAGCCTTCCGCACCCCATTCCGAAAACCGAAAAAGTAAAATAAGGCAAGGCGGGGCGTTATTGTCCCGCCTTGCACGGTGTAATGTCAGTTCTTGATGGTGATGCCGTCGATATCGATATCGAAGTAAGGAGCGGAGCGGTATTCGGATTCGTGGAAGTAGCCGTCCTTGATAACCTCGGTATCCTTTTCGAAGTTTGCGTCGGAATCAACGTCAGCCTTGTAGGAATCAAGCTTCTTGCCGCCGACGGTGAAGGTATCGGTGTTGAAGATGTGAAGCTTGCCGGCGATGATATCGGCCTTTGCGGCATCGATCGCTTCCTGGGTGCCCGCTGCGGCGACAGAAGTATTGAGCTCGGTGAGCTGTACGCCGTCGTTTTCGAGGTTGCCGAGGAATTCTTCGGTGATGGCGGTGCCGTTCATAACGGCGTTGGAAATGTGAACAAGGTACGGAGCCCAGTTGATCTTGGAGGAGATAAGAGCGGTCTTCGGGCACTTATCGGTGGTGCTGCCGTTATAGGAAACGTTGGGAACGCCCTTTTCTTCGCAAGCGGTGGGAGCGCCCCAGGAATCGGCGTGCTGGCTGATAAGGACGCAGCCGTCGTTGATAAGCGCGTTGGCGTATTCCTTTTCCTTTGCTTCATCGTACCAGGAGGAAGTGAACATTACTTCCATGGTGACAGAGGGGCAAACGGACTTTGCGCCAAGGTAGAAGGAGGTGTAGCCGGATTTAACTTCCGCATAAGGCATAGCGCCGACATAACCCATTTTTGCCTGCTCTGCGGTGATCTTGCCGTTCTGAATCATTTCGTTGAGCTTGAGACCGGCGACGATACCGGCAAGGTATCGGCCTTCATAAATGGAGGCGAAAGCATTGTGGAAGTTGGGAATTTTCGCGGTGTGCGCCTTGGTGCCGGTAGCGTGGCAGAACTGCACGTTCGGGTATTTCATGGCGGCGCTCATCATGAAATCTTCATGACCGAAGGAATCGGCAAAGATAACATTGCAGCCTTCTTCGGCAAGCTCCATAGCGGCGGTCTCGCAGGCATCGGATTCGGGAATGTTGGTCTTGATAAGAACCTGTTCGTCCTTCAGACCAAGCTCCTGCTGCATAGCCTTTGCAGCATCGATGAAGTTCTTGTCATAGGTGGAATTTTCATCGTGGAGGCAGATGATACCGATTTTGAAATCGTCCTTGCTTACGGTAGGATTGGAAACATCGGCGACCGAGGAGGTGCCGTCGGGATTCTTGCTGCCGGAAGCGGCGCTGCTGCCGGTGTCGGGGTCTTCACAGCCTGCAAAGCAGAAAACCGCGAACACCATAAGTGCCGCCGTAAGGAGAGAAAGGATCTTCTTTGACATTTTGAATGTCCTCCGATTAAAAATAAATATTTTATAAAGCCGTCGCTGCGGCATTTATACTATGAAACAAAAAAGGAAGCCGCTCAATCGAGAAACCGTACTCCTTCTTTTTCGCTCATTCCCGATATCCGGGCAAGTGATTCGACTCTGACACCCATCGAGCGGATGATATCGCCGCCGTGCTGGTATGCCTTTTCAACGGCAACGCCGGCGCCGACAACCTCCGCACCCGCCTGGCGGCAGATAGCGATAAGCCCTTCGAGCGCCTTGCCGTTGGCAAGAAAATCGTCTATGATAAGGACACGGTCGTTCCGTCCGAGAAACTTCTTTGAAACCGTAACTTCGTATGTTGTACCGTGAGTATAGGATTCCACGCTGCTGGAATAAAGCTCGCCGGTAATATTTTTGGATTTCGACTTTTTGGCAAATACAACGGGAACGCCGAAGTATTGCGCGGTAAGGCAGGCAATGCCTATGCCGGAGGCTTCTATCGTGAGTATGACGGTAACTCCGGCATCGCCGTACAGGCGGTGGAATTCCCTGCCGAGCTCACATATAAAAGGGACATCGATCCGGTGATTAAGGAAGGAATCCACTTTGAGGATATCGCCCGGGAGCACCCGACCGTCCTTTTTGATTCTTTCTTCGAGAAGCTGCAAACCGATCACCCGACCTTCGTGTTATTCAAGCAACGTAAATGCCCGACGGCATGAAAAACAAAAAGCAATTTTATTATACCGACTCCTCCCGCGGAATACAAGAGCAATATTCGACAATGTTTCGCCCGGTTCTGTTGCGGCGGCTTGTGCATTTGAACAAAAAGCCGAAAATAAGATATATTGGGGTTGACAAGCCGCCCGATTTACTATATATTGTACAAAAAGTTTACTTGCTAGTGATTATCAAAATTTGTTTATTAAACAAGGTCTTTGGTATTTAATAGGATTTGCTATAGCCTATGGTATGATGCTATTTGGTAATAAGTTTCTTTACAATAATGCATATACATTTTATATAGTAGGAGTTATTCTCCTGATACTGGTATTGTTTTTGGGTAAGCCTATTAATAACGCTAGATGTTGGTTTATTATTCCTTATATTGGCAGTTTTCAGCCTTCTGAGTTTATGAAAGTATTTTTGATGATTACCTTATCAAGAATGATAAATGATTTTAATGAAGGAAAAAGAAGTAATGATATTAGTGAAGAATTTAGATTTCTTATTAAAGTACTTATTGTAGTTGGTATTCCTTCAATATTAACTTTTATTGAGCCTGATACTGGTGCTGTTCTTATTTATTTTATTATTACTATTGTAATGCTTTTTGTAGGTGGTTTTAGAAGTAGATGGTTTATTATTACTATTGGTACTATTGTAGTACTTGGTGGTATATTTTTAGGACTATATTTTTTGAAGCAAGACTTATTTATTAAGATATTTGGTACTAGTTTCTTTTATAGAATGGATAGAATACTTAACTGGTCTAATTCTAGTGGCCTACAACTTACTAATGGACTTACCGCGATTGGTTCAAGTGGTTTATTTGGACATGGATTTAATCATACTCCAATATATTTTCCCGAGATGCAAACTGACTTTATATTTGCAGTGTTTGCTTCAAACTTTGGTTTTGCGGGTGTAATTGGTCTTTTACTGCTTATTGTATACTTTGATATTAGTATTGTTAAACTAGGCAGTAAATCTTATAACAATAATGATAAATTACTTACTGGAGGAATAATATCCGTACTACTCTTCCAGCAGATACATAATATTAGTATGACTATTGGACTACTTCCTATAATGGGTATTACTCTTCCTTTTATTTCGTATGGTGGCTCTTCACTACTATCATACATGATATTAATTGGAATGTTATTTAATATATCAAATGAAAACTTAAGATTTAAAAATTAATCTTAAGTTTTTTATTTTAAGACATTTAAAAAAGTTTGAATCATACTTATATTTTCTAAAGTTTTATTGAGTCTATCACTAGGTCTAATTTTAAATTTATCTTTCATATCCTCAGTAAAATCTTTAAACAATAATGGGTTTCTATTTAATCTTTTATACCAAATAGGATACTGTCTAATAAATGATACTAATCTTGGATCAGAACTTATTTTTAATTGTAATTCTGTTGTCATTAATCATCAAACCTTCGGTAAATTGGTCTAGGATTATAGGTACTAGCGTCAGGCTTCTTATCCTTTACAAGTATATCTCCTATTAAACCTATCGCTTTTTGAACCGAACTTATACCGTCCTGTAATTTATTAGTGTCAAGATTTTTAGCCATGTCTAGTATATCGGAAAATTTATTTGATTTTTTTGATTCTGTTTTTGTAGTATTAACAGTAGTATCTTTATTTAAATATTCATTCCAAACATTATTGTCTTCTCCGTACAAATCATATAATTCATAAAATTTTTGCCATGACATAGTATTATTTCTAACATATGTAATTAAATTAGGATTATTTTTAACAAATAATTTGAAATTATCTATTTTTGTCATGATTATCACCTATTAAATTATATGTCAAATTAACTAAAATGATATCAAAAAAATACCTCTTATTTTTTTAAGAAGTATTTTGTATTTTCATCAAAGTTATATCAAATTAACTGCTTACGCACTTAATTTGTACGGATTACTACTTGAGCCATCCCCCCCTGACTCTATTCCCAGTTCAGAACTTAGAGAAAGGACTGGCACGGCCCCAAACGCACTATACGCAATGCTGTAGTTGCTCACATAGCCGACCGAATCCACATACCACGCATAGTACGAATTGCCGGAATTAGGGGTTAATAACCATCCAGTATTGCTTCCATTATTTGTTATAATTGCTTTCATCCAGTTGTTTGAGGTACAAGTTCTATTATCGTAATCGTATAGTGTTTTATCTTTACACTGATTTAAATCTGCCGCATAACCATAATCGCTTGGATATGCTAGTGCTATTTTACCTTTCCAAGTTGTAGGTCTTCCGGAATATACTGTTGTTCCTCTTTCATATTCATATATTTGATTTGAATATACTGAATTACTATTCCAGCCTCCTAGGTTATATGTTGTCTCTGCAATCATATTTCTTGTTTCAGCATTTTTTATTCCTGTACTTGTAAAATCACAATCTACTGTGGCATTATTTTGACCGCTATAACATTTTCCTGATGTACTATTGTAATATAAACTTTGTCCTAAATCATTATCATTAGTATCTACTATATAATAATCACTTGGATTTAGTAATTTCATTAATCTTGCTGTAGTCCAGTCATTTTTACCATAGACAGTTTCTGCTCCTGTACTAGTATCTTTATTATCCCATGAAAATGTACCAATATTTTCATTCTTTATTAATTTTAACTTACCATCAAATACCCCAATTATTCGCCATATTTCACAGTTAGTATCTGGATATGCTTCACAATTAAAATATATATAGTTATTAGGGCTTGCTCCATAATACCTAATATTACCTCCATTTAAATCTTCTGTTGTACCACCTAGTCTATCATTCATAAGTGATACTGTTGGTGCTGTATTATATTTAACACTGTTATTTGTTAATGTTATCTTTTCGGTATTCGTATATAAATTAGTTATATATTCTGCTGCAGTAGGTCCTTTCATTATTGCCCCTTCTCCATCAGCGTGTAATTTAAAGCTAAATGTTTTATTCATCATAGTATTTGGATTAGTATAGTTAGCACCATCTATCCATATGTATAATGTATATGATGTCTTTGATGTAGATATACTTTCATTAGTTAATAATACTATATGATTAGTATTATTTTTAGTACAAGTAACTGTATTACTAGTTAGATAACTATCACTAAAGTTACCTTCTTTTACTTTAGTAGTTCCTTTATATAATTCATATCTAAAGCTTTCATCTTTTAATCCTGTATCTATACTAGTTATATCTAAATACATATTAAATACTAATCCTGTAGTATCTCCCTTTACATTTATATTCTTTACTATACCTTTACTTTTATCTGATACTGGTCTTAGATTAGCATTTATATCACTTCCTCCATCAAAGGTAACTGTAGCTGCTCCTATTCCAGCAACTATTTTTGTAGTATCACTATCACTAGTAGTCCATACATACCAAGCATAAGTTCCCCCAACTATAGCTATTAATACTAAGAGTGATATACCAGTTATTAAAAATATTTTCTTTTTCTTATTCATTACTTATCACCACTTTCTATACTCATACTTATATTTCCTTTATATACACTAGATAATATATCATTAGAATTATCATTATTTACTAAACTACCATCTATCCATATATATACTGTTAACTCTTTTACTTGATTATTTATTTCTATATTATTATATATAGGTAAATTACCAGTACTACTTACTATACCACTAGCTACTTCATTAGTACCATCTAATACTTGATACTTTAGTACATTACTAGTAAGTAATATACTACTTGTAGTACTATCAGTATTTAAATATAATGTACCAGTACCATTACTTATAGTACAAGTATCTTTTAAATTAACTTTAATTACCGAAGATAAACCTTCAGTATAAGTACTTGCTAAACTAAAATTAGCAGGATTACTATCACTACCTATATCTTGTCCTTTAACATAATTAACATCAAAACATTCACTGGTACCTGATATATTTACTGATCCACTAAAAGTATATACTGCATAAGTTACTGCTACTGATAGAATTATGATTACTGAAACTATAATAATACTATATATTACTTTCTTCTTCATACTAATCACTCACCTGTTCTACACTAGCGGTTATATTACCATAATAACTTGAAAAAGCATCTTCATTTTGTACTAAATCATTACTTATCCATACATATACCGTATAACTATCGGCATCACTTATGCTACTTACTTTCTTTAGTGTACCTACATTTATACTTGTAGTACCTGAACTAGTAATATTGCCTTCAGTTAATTTAGTACCATTTTTTAATACTACATAATTAAGAAGTCCTGTTCTATATAAATTACTACTTGTGGTATCTAGAGTATTTAATTTGATTATACCAGTACCACTTACATTAGTACAGGTACTGCTAAAACCTATTTTAACAGTAGACGATAATCCTCCGGTATAATCATTCGAAGGCATTAATGTAGCAGTATTTTGATCACTACCTATATCTGTTCCTTTAGCATATAAAACATTAAAACATTCACTATTACCAGTAGTATTAATCTTTCCACTAGTCCAAGTAATATAAGCAAAAGTAATACCTACTACTGCAATAATAACTATAACTACAATTAATATACTTGTAGTAATTTTACTCTTCATAATCATCACCATATCCTACATATAAATATTATCATATTTTTATATATAATTCAAGAAAAAAAAAGAAGATTTATTTTTCTTCTTTAATATAGTTAGGATCAACATTATCATCTATTTCTTTCATAGTATCATCAGTTACATCTTCTGGTATTTCATCCCATGGTTCTTCATCTTCTTCAATAGCAATTTTAACCTTAGTATCACCAACTATCTCAACACCTAATTCTTTTTCAATATCAATAACTATAGTATTATCTTTCTCTTTAGCGGATATACAACTAGGTTGTTTTAAACTTCTTACTATAATATCTTTACTTGAAGAATCAGTAGTTTCTTTTTGGGCTACTGTTACCATTTCTTTATATGGTATATTTTTAGTTATAACAGATGTCTTAGTATCATTATCATAAGAATACCATAAATTTACATCAAAAGAACCATCTATTTCTATTCTATCATCTACTTCTTTACCAGAAAATCTATGTGTCATGGTTTTTGGTGATAACTTTTTGCCTTTTTTAAACAACTTGATTCA
>ERZ824600.4777-NODE-4777-length-11609-cov-2.531591_pt1 | contig 11609 bp, 8 predicted proteins | sample MGYA00519933_ERZ824600 | MGnify/ENA primary metagenome ERZ824600 (study PRJEB31778, sample SAMEA3449178) | human gut metagenome | biome: human gut; feature: human-associated habitat; material: faeces | place: United Kingdom | collected 2010/2012 ... | reverse complement strand
CGCCCCAAAGTATGAGTGGTCAGCAAATGGCAACACTTGCAAGCTGGTTCTCACCTGTACCAGAGATTCGAGTCATGTGATCAGTGAACCGATGACTGTAACAAGCAAGATAACGCAGGCATCCTGCGAGAACGATGGTGCAAAGGTGTGTACAGCAAAATGCACGCTGAATGGCAAGAGTTATCAGAGTACCAAGAAGATAGCCATTGGTGCATTGGGACATAGATGGGATTCAGACGTGGTTAAGAAAAAAGCTTTGTGTGCAGCAGAAGGTCTGATCAGATACACATGTGAGCGATGCCAAAAGACAAAGGATGAGAAGACAGAGCCACTCGGACATACCCAGGGAAAGGCTGTGTATGAGAATGTAAATCTGGCTACATGTCAGGCTGAAGGCAGCCGAGACAAGGTTATATACTGCACCATGTGCAAGGCAGAACTCAGCAGGACTACTGAGATTCTTCCAAAGACAGACCATGATAGAACGCTTGTAGGAGAGAAGAAAGCTACCTGTATGGGCGGCGGATATACAGGAGATGTTGTCTGCAACATGTGTGGTGAGATTTTTGAAACCGGTACAGCAACAGACCCAGTCGATCACAGCTACACAGCAAAGAAAACAACTGCACGATATCTGAAGAAGGCAGCAGATTATGATTCTCCGGCAGAGTATTACTATGCATGTGTATACTGTGGAGAAAAGGGTGAGACTAGCTATGCGTATGGCTCAAAGCTCACGCGTAAGAGCATATCGTCAGCAAAGGTTACACTTAACAAGACAGAATATACATATGATGGTAATTCGAAGAAGCCGGCTGTAACAGTAAAGCTTGGCGACAAAACGCTGGAGAAGGATACAGATTATACGGTTTCATACAATAAGAACAAAGCAGCCGGAACAGCAGAGGCTGTAATTATAGGCGCTGGCACATATCAGGGACAGAAGACGATCAATTTTACGATCAAAAAGGCGCCAAACAGCATAACGCTGAAAAAGCGCAGCTACAGAATAGAGATGTCAACCAGCTCGAAGAGAATATCTATTTCACAGAGCGTGAGCGCACGTGCCGGAAAGCTCAGCTACAGCTCGGATAAAAAAGCTGTAAAGGTAGACTCTGCTGGAACAATAACGATCGCAGCCCGGTATATAGGCAAGGCAAACATCACCGTATATGCTGGAGATTCGAATCATGTGAAGGTGAAGAAGATAATACCTGTTACTGTCAGCCCGAAGATACCAGGTATAAGCCAGATAAAGAGCCCATCGGCTGCGTCTGTAAGATTAAAGTGGGGAAAGATAAGCTGCGCAGATGGCTATCAGATCCAGTATTCAACAACATCAAACTTTAAAAAGGGTACATATGCATTCACGGTGTTAAGCGGTGGAAGCAAGACGACTGCGAGTCTTGGAGCAAAGCAGCGGATTAAAGGCGGAAAAACATATTATGTAAGGGTTAGAAGCTTTTCGAACAAGTTTGGCACAAGATGCTACTCAGCATGGAGCAAGACAAAGTCAGTCAGGGTGAGAAAGTAGCCGGAGATAACATATATATAAAGCTCAGCCTGTGTGATGGATTCAGTAGAAATCACACAGGCTGAGCTTTTCTTAATGTATATTCTTAAGACACATTCTTAATGCATATAGTTACTCGGCGGTCTCGCCACCCGAGGAGATATCGCCTTCGTCTGAACTGTCCTCGCTTGAGCTGTCAGAGCTGTCAGAGCCTGAGCTCTGCTGGGAACCCTCTATTGCAAGCATGGATGCATCAACCTGGGACAGCCCCGCCGGGTCAGCACAGTAATAGTCGCCGTCATCGGTTATCTTCACAGAGACCACAACAGGACTGCGGTAATCCATGTCTGCGGCTTTATTCTGAAGGATATCCGACACGCCCTGGGCAAATTCTTTCTCGTAATCTTCCTTTGTGGTGTTGTTGAAATCGCCGGCGCTGATCTTCTTGTTATAGTCGTCGATATATGCGAACACATCGTCAAATGCCTGATTGAGAATGTCCATAGGATACACGGTCACGTCCACATAGTAGTCGCTTCCGCTCTTATAGGCTCTTGACACCTCGTATTTGGCCTTGGAGTAGATGACCTTTGCGGTCTCGTCAAATATAGCATCCACCTCGTCTGTCTCTGCGTTGTTCAGTGAGTAATGATTGATGAGCTGGCCGGCCAGATAATCTATGCTGTCGCTGTACATGGCTGAGGCGTCCTCCTCGGAGCCGTCGTTGTCCTTCACGTATCCGTCAAAGCTTCCTTTGTAGTTGACGTCGAGAATGTTCTGCATGTATGTCTGATAGGTGGTCTTCTTGCGGTGAAGACAGCCTGTGAGTGATGTCATCACGAGGGTTGCCGCGAGACCTAATATGACAAGTTTTGAATGGTGTTTCATCTATATGATCCTCCGTAAAATTTAAATTCAATGAGCAGTTACAATATAGCATAAAAAAAGTGGTTTGTAATCATAAAAGGTAAAAATACTTTGCTTACAGAATTATGTGTGCTATAATTACGGAGTATCTACAATAGGATTAGTTTTTCGGAGGTAAGGTCATGGCAAAACAGGTAGAAGATGTTGTAACTGACGATAGAGTAGAATCACTGAAGACAGTGAAGTTTGGTGGATATGATAAGGCATCCGTTGATTACTATATTGATGAACTTAAGGAAAAGCACAATAAAGAAGTAGAGGAGCTTAAGGCGAACGTCAACAAGCTCAGCGAGGCTGTTCTGAGTCTCAAGACCATGAGAGAGGTCAATATGACAGAGTCTTCCAAGACCATAGAGACTCTCAAGAAGACCAATTCAGAGCAGGAGAGCGAGATAGAGTCACTCAAGGAGCAGATCAATGCATACAAGCAGAGAGAGCTTGAGAATGCAGGAAGATACGAGTCAATATCAAGAACACTTCTTGAGGCCCGTGAGAGCGCAGACGCACTGATCGCACAGACTGAGAAGGAGTGCACAGACAAGAAGAATACTATAAGTGCAGAGCTCGAGGCATACGAGACAGATGTCAAGGAGAGATGCACAAAGCTCCAGACAGATACAGAGATACAGTGACAGCAGATGTATGATCAGACCGAGGCAAAGTGCAACAGCATGAAGGATGAGGCATACTCAGAGGCAGAGAAGACAAGAAATAAATCTCACGCAGATGCAGAGGCTCTGTCGGCAAAGACAGATTACGAGTGCAAGGTTATGAGAGAGGAAGCTCAGAAGGATGCTGCCAATACAAGAAATGCAGCCACAGATGATGCAACCAGACTTCGCAACAATGTGAAGAAGGAGTGCGAGAGCGTAAGCAGATATATGTCAGATCTTCTGTCATCACTGGACAATGTTATTTCTGCATGTGCTTCAACAAAGGATGTTGCCGACAAGGCATTTACCGGACTGAAGAGCGAGGCAACTGCTATGGTTAGTGATGCTGAGGATGCACAGTAGTAATATATGATATATGGTAACATGAAACTTTTCTATGTGATGGGACATAGGAAAGTTTTATGTGCATTAAGGGGTAAATAATATACGGGGTGTATAATAATGGGATAAAACTGCACTTGTGCAGTGGATATATGGAGAGATATTTATGGAGATAAACAGACTTAGTGGTTATTCAGATTTTCTGGGAATAGTTGAATATCCTGCGGTTGTGTTCTGCGAGGATGGTGAAGTCCTCAGCATAAACAATGCCGCAGTTAAGATCGTGGGTTCGGATGTTGAATCCATTGCCATGGAGCCGGATAAGTTTATGGTCAGCGATGAGTTCTGGCCGACACTTGACGACAAGAAGGCTATCATATGGCACAGACTTGGACTTATAGTTAACGACAAGGACAGATATGTAGTCAGTGGATTTGTCAACCAGTTTGAATATGGTGACAAGAAGGCGTATATGGTATTGTTTGAGCTTCGATCAGACGTTACGATAGGAAGCGTGAGTCTTGAGAGGATTATAAACCATATAGGCGTTATAGCTCTGTATCTGTATAAGCCGGAGGGTGTATGGAGAACGAGATACGTATCTAAGAACATATCTGAGTATGGATATACAGATGGCAATTTCTACAGTGGGCTGGTGGGACTCAGCGACCTGCTCCCTAAGAGTGATTATGACCTTCTGATCGGACAGCTCTACAAGGTTCAGAATACCGGAGTGGATGATTTTGAGATGGAGACTAGGATCGTATCAGCTCACAGAGATATAAATAAGATGAGACTTAAGTGTCACATCGTGAGAACCACAGATGGCGACATGGATGGAATAGAGCTCCTGTTCATAAAGGACAAGGAGACAGGATACAATGAGGATCAGGCGGCGTATATATTATCTGCCATGTCTAAGATCAAGAGCTTTGTCATGGTACAGCAGTACGAGAATGGCAGACCGATCTTCAAGTATATAACCCCGAACGCCAAGCAGATGGGAATAAATGTGGATGCCATCAAGCTTGGTGACAGACTCATAGAGGATTATATCCATCCGAAGGACAGAAGCAGGGTTATGGCGAATGTCAGAAACGCCACGAAGCGCGAGGACAAGGACTACGAGGAAGAGTTCAGGATAGTCAACGACAGAGGCGAGGTTATCTGGGTGAAGTCCCAGAGCTCTGTGACACAGGCGGCTGATAACACATACACGGTTGAGTATTTTATATCTGATATTACGGACAAGAAGGCTCTTGAGAACAGTGTTGAGCGCGCTAAGAAGGAGTTCGATGACAAGCTCTCATACATTATGAAGACAAATACTCAGTCGGATGAGGAAAGGAATCAGATAGATATCGAGAAGTGGACTCTGATAACGAAGGCGTTCTCTGCACTCACAGGACTTTATACAACTATCATAGATCCTGTGGGCAAGAAGATGGTTGAGCCGGCCGGCCCTCAGAAGCATATGGGTTATTTCTATGATATGTTTGAGAAGCCTCAGTATAAGCAGATATATATGAAGTTAAATGAGGTAGTTCTCAGGAACAATGTTCCGGTTATGATGGAAATGGACGATGACATCACGGGAAGTATGATCTGTGGTGCACCGATCATGATAGATGGCAAGCATGTGGCAACATGGATATGCTGCTCATATGATGACGAGGATGCGAAGAAAATGGAGAGCGTATACAAGGTGCAGTGGCAGCTTGGACGCATTTTCTCCGAATACGCATTCAGCTCTCAGATCCTGGCAAAGGAGGCGATCCGTGCCAAGTCAGAGGAGGTCATAATGGAGAACAAGCTGCAGTGGCAGAAGATTCTGCTTGATGCCCTGAACACTTCAGATAAGAGCTCCCAGCAGGTTATCAATGACGTGATAGCACAGGTGGGCGAGGTCTTAAATGCTGACGTGGCAGCCCTGTATGTGAAGGACAAGCAGGGAGATCTGGATTGCCAGTATATCTGGTCCAAGAATCAGAGCATGTCTGCGGAGGAGTATGTGACAGAGTGGCAGCGCGCCAACATGAAGTTCAGATCATGGCAGAATGGTCAGGGCTCGGGCAAGCTGGTGGACAAGGGATACCTTGTGATAGATGCAAAGCATATGGATGAAGCAGCTAAGAAGATCATGTCAGGGGGGCCTGTTAAGAGCTTTACCGCAGTTCCTGTGTATGTCAATGGCAATTATGGAGCGGTATTTGTGCTGGCGAATACCTCTATCAACAAATTGTGGACCACAGAGGAGATTGAATTTGTAAAGCAGACAGGTGATGTACTCAGAAGTGCCCTTGAGAAGATAGAGAGCGATGACAGTGTTAAACGCATAAACAGTGTTCTCCTCGATACATATAACTATATTGATGAGGGTATATTTATTAGAGAAGTTGATACTGGAAGAGTGCTGTTCTCGAACAGGACTCTGAACGATATGCTTGGATATGATTTTACAGACAAGGACAGTAAGCTCCTTATAGAGAATCTCAGAGATAAGTACAAGCTCATGGGAGGTCCGGATCAGCATCTGGCTACGGACAGCAAGGAGGTCAACTGGAGAAGCTATATAAGAAGTCTCGACAAGATCATGGATTTGACTGAAGTTAGCATGAAATGGCTTGACGGCAGCAATGCATCTCTTGTAATATTAAGGGACGTGAACGAATAGAAGGGAGACTTGTGATGGCAAGCGCAGATATTGGTATAGATTTAGGTACAGCCAGTATACTGGTGTATGTGAAAGGCAAAGGAGTCGTACTCAAGGAGCCTTCAGTAGTTGCATACGACAGGGATACTAATAAGATAGTGGCTATTGGTGAAGAGGCGAGACTTATGCTTGGAAGAACTCCGGGTAATATAGTGGCCATCAGACCTCTCAGGCAGGGCGTAATCTCTGATTATACGATAACAGAGAAGATGCTCAAGTATTTCATACAGAAGGCTGTCGGAAGGAGTTATTTTGGAAGACGACCTAGGATCAGCGTATGTGTACCTTCTCAGGTTACAGAGGTTGAGAAGAAGGCAGTTGAGGATGCAACTTATGCGGCCGGTGCCAGGGATGTGTCCATAATTGAGGAGCCTGTGGCAGCAGCCATTGGCGCAGGAATAGATATATACAGACCATGTGGTAACATGATAGTTGATATAGGTGGTGGAACTGCCGATATAGCAGTCATCTCTCTCGGAGGTCCTGTTGTCAGTGCATCCATTAAGGTGGCCGGAGATGATTTTGATGAGGCAGTTGTCAGGTTCATGAGAAAGAAGCATAACCTTCTCATAGGAGAGAGAACCGCCGAGGAGATCAAGATCAAGATAGGTACATGTTACAGAAGACCTGAGAATATAACGTTGGATATACGAGGCAGAAACCTTGTAACCGGTCTTCCGAAGACTGTTACGGTCACATCGGATGAGACGGAGGAGGCACTTCGTGAGCCTGCGTCCCAGATATGTGAAGCTGTTCATTCAGTTCTGGAGAGAACTCCTCCTGAGCTTGCTGCTGATATTGCAGATCGTGGTATAGTTCTGACCGGTGGTGGTGCGCTGCTCCACGGACTTGAGGAGCTGCTTGAGGAGAAGACAGGAATAACCACCATGACAGCGGAGGATCCACTCAGAGCGGTGGCCATTGGTACAGGAAAGTACATCGAGCTTCTCAGCGAGAAGAACAATTAAGACAGGAGCTGAGGACTCAGTCTTCAGAGGAGAGAAAACTTGGTAAGAGAAGGTTACGTAGAGAAAGTTATATATAAGAATGAAGACAATGGGTACGCCGTCTTCGCCGTTGAGGGCGAGGACGGCGAAGATATTTTTGTGGGGAATCTTCACGGCGTTGCAGAGGGGATCTATGTATCGGCGGAGGGGGATTATGTAGAGCATCCAACTTATGATTTGCAGTTCAAATTCACCTCATGTGAGATCAAGATGCCGGATGATGTGCTCAGTATTGAGAAGTACCTCGGTTCGGGCATCATAAAGGGTGTCGGAGAGGCTCTGGCAAAACGTATAGTGAAGAAGTTCCGCATGGACTCACTCAGGATAATCGAGGAAGAACCGGAGCGCCTTGCGGAGATACGTGGAATATCAGAGAGGAAGGCCAGAGACATTGCCGTGTCATACAACGAGAAGAAAGAGATGCAGGATGCGCTCATGTTCCTGACCGGTCTCAATATCCCGGTGAACCTCGCTGTAAAGATCTACAATGAATACGGTGACGAAGTGTACGACATAGTGAGGACAAATCCCTATAAGATAGCAGAGGATATAACGGGCGTTGGATTCAGGACAGCGGACGAGATTGCGGACAGACTTGGTATCGGAAGAGATTCGGATTTCAGGGTAAGAGCCGCTATTATGTATGCCCTATCCGGTGCAAATGGACTTGGCCATATGTATATTCCCCAGAAGATGCTGGTAGACAAGACATATTCATTGCTGATGAATGAGTACATGCCATATGATCCGGAGCTTGAGATGTCTATATGCAATCAGATACTTGAGCTCAGCGTTGCCGGCAAGATAATCATAAAGGAGTTGAAGGACGATCCAGATTCAGGGGAGCTCCCAGATGTGAGCCTTGATGATCCGGTGGCTGACATAGACATGGATTTGCTGGATACGGAGTCAGAGTCAAACGTGACAAATGCCGTGTATGCAGCACCTAATTATTATATGGAGCTCAATTCGGCAAGACTTCTGTGTGAGCTCAACATAGATTTCTCAAAGGCAAAGCTCAAGATAGACAAGGTTGTTGAGACGGTAGAAAAGTCAGAGAATATGAAGCTGGCTGATGCCCAGAGACTTGCCATAAGAAATGCCGTGGATCACGGCGTTGCGGTCATAACCGGAGGCCCCGGAACCGGAAAGACAACGATCATAAATGTACTTATCAAGATATACGAGAGCTTCAGGATGAAGATAGTTCTCGCTGCGCCTACAGGACGTGCAGCCAAGAGGATAACAGAGGCCACAGGATACGGAGCACAGACCATACACAGAATGCTCGAGCTTACGGGCGGAGTGGAAGGAGAAGAGACTTCTGCGTATACATTTATGCGGAATGAGAGCAATCCACTTGAGGCCGATGTTATCATAATAGATGAGATGTCCATGGTTGACAGCAGCATTTTCTACAGTCTGCTCAAGGCTGTGGCTCCGGGCACAAGACTTGTGCTTGTGGGTGATTCGGATCAGCTTCCGTCAGTTGGCCCGGGAAATGTGCTCAAGGATATCATAGCGTCCGGTGTGTTCAGCGTGTCGGTGCTGGACAGGATATACAGACAGGGCGAGGACAGCGATATCATAGGCAATGCCCACAGGATAAAGGATGGAGAGCATGTGGAGATCAAGAACAAGAGCAGGGATTTCTTCTTTGTTCCAAGGAATGGCTATAATGAGATCGTGGCAGAGCTCAAGGTGCTTCTGACAAAGCAGCTTCCATCATATTTTGGTGTGGATAAATCGGATATACAGGTGCTGACACCTATGCGTAAGTATGATATGGGTGTTGAGAACCTCAACAAGCAGCTTCAGGATGTCCTCAATCCCGAGGGACACGGAAAGCCCGAGCATGACCGGGGCGATGTGGTGTTCAGACAGGGCGATAAGGTCATGCAGGTCAAGAACAATTACAAGCAGGAGTGGAAGATACTGGATCCGTCGGGCAGATTTGCCAAGGAGGAAGGAGTCGGAGTGTTCAACGGCGATATTGGATTTGTAAAGGCTGTTGACGACTACGAGCAGAGGATCGTGGTGGAATTTGACGATGGAAGACAGACTGAGTATCCATACAACCAGCTTGAGGAGCTTGAGCATGCATTTGCGATAACCATACATAAGTCGCAGGGAAGTGAGTATCCCGTGGTTGTGATCCCGCTTCTCAGATGCCCACCTAAGCTTTTGAACAGAAACCTGCTGTACACGGCGGTGACGAGAGCCAGAAGAAGCGTGGTCATAGTGGGCAATATAGGACTGGTAAATACGATGATAGACAATGAGGATGAACAGAAGAGATACACCTCATTTGCACTGAGACTCAGGGAGATGGAGAGAAGATGAAACGATGCGCAGATAAGTTCGGGTTCGGACGACTGCTCACGGATCTCCTGTATCCCCGCCGGTGTGCGATATGTGACGAGGTGCTTCCGATGGGAGAAGGGCTGATATGCAGAGGGCATAACAGCCTTCCCTATGTGAAGACTCCGTCATGTATGGTGTGCGGCAAGGAGGTCGACAGTGAAGAGCGGGAGCTCTGTCTGGACTGTGAAAAACATTCAAGAAATTTCGAAAGAGGTTTCCCCGTATTTAATTACGTGGAACCCGTCAAAGCCAGTGTTCTGGCGATAAAATACCATAACAAAAAAGAATATTGTGATTTTTACGGAGCTCAGATGGCGGAGAAGGTGCGCCCGTATGTCAGAAGGTATGGAATAGATGCGGTCACCTGTGTACCTTTGCACAGGAGAAAGCAGAGACAGCGCGGCTACAATCAGGCGGCTGTACTGGCGAAGGTTGTCGCTGATGAACTGGGGCTTCCATTCTGTGAGGATATGCTGGTGAGAAGAAAGTACACCACACCGCAGAAGAAATTGGACAACCTGGAGAGGGCAAACAACATAAAGACATCCATGGACATAGGCAGAGTGTACCCGGAGTACAGAAATATCCTGCTTGTGGATGACATATATACAACCGGTGTCACCATAGACGTGTGCGCCGGCCTTCTGAAGAAAGCCGGCGCACGCCATGTATATTATTCATCTGTATGTGTTGGCAAGGGGTGTTAGTCCTCGTCTGTATCGTCAACTATATGGAAGTCCTCGTCGCTCTTCTCTTCCTCCTCCGGCATGTACTCGTTGAAGATGTGTACAAATACCAGTGAGCACAGATAAGCGTGAAGTCCTGCGACACATATGAGCATAAGACCGAGCACGGTGGAGCTGAAATAGCATCCCGCTGCGATCGCTGCCGTTATCGCAACCATGAGAAGTGTCCATGGAAGATTCTTGATGGACATGAGGAATGCGTTCTTGATGGTCGCTTTGACTGTGTTCTCAAACTGCGCCTGAAGTGGGAATACATACAGGACAGTGAACAGGTAGATAAGTGACATGATGGTGAATATGACCAGCATACTCTTGATGTTCCTGCTCACGGCGAACCACATGTCAAATGCACACAGGACACCGGCAAGCAGAGCCAGAACTCCTATCCCTGTAGCCTGTTTGAAATTCTCCCTGAAGCTCTTGAAGAACAGCTTGACCACGCCGCCCTGACCGTTTCTGATGCATTTCATGGTGGTGTAGTAGAGTGCTGTGGTCGATGCACCTATCGTGAGGATTGGCAAGGAAGTCAGCAGCCACAGAAAATGCAATATTACTATATCGCACACTATGGTTAGAAAATTCATGATAGGATTATCTGTCGATAATGATCTGTTCAAAATAAAATACCTCTCTTTCTTTATCCAAAAAAAATTACAAGCCTAAGCCATCAGATCTTCCTTTGTAAGGGTCTCAAGTGTGGCTACGTCAATGTTGTCCATGGAAACTATTCTGGTGGCCTGCCTGGATATGGCGGATTCCATAAAGTTACGGACTTCACGGGCGTTGGCAAATGTATCGTCGTGATGTGCGGCTTTGTCGTGCCAGTATTCTGAGGCGTATGCGCGGGCATCATCGTCCAGCTTGTATTCCTGCTTGGAACACATGCTCTCGAAGATGGACATAAGCTCGTCCCCGGTGTAATCCTCAAATGTGATGAATTTGTTGAATCTGGAACGAAGTCCCGGGTTGGAGCTCAGGAACCGTTCCATGAGATCCGGGTAGCCGGCAACTATGACTATGAGATCATCTCTGTGATCCTCCATAGCTTTGAGCAGCGTGTCCACTGCCTCCTGGCCGAAATCATTCTCACCTTTGCCTGCGGTGAGAGTATAAGCCTCATCTATAAATAAGATCCCGCCGAGGGCTGATTCTATGACCTCGGTTGTCTTGACGGCTGTCTGACCAATATATCCCACAACAAGTCCGCCTCTGTCGACCTCGACAAGCTGTCCTCTTGACAGTATGCCCAGACCCTTATAGATATTTGCAAGAAGTCTTGCCACCGTGGTCTTTCCTGTTCCCGGATTGCCGGAGAATACAAGGTGGAGAGATACGGACGGTTGT
>ERZ824600.4770-NODE-4770-length-11622-cov-4.268004_pt1 | contig 11622 bp, 12 predicted proteins | sample MGYA00519933_ERZ824600 | MGnify/ENA primary metagenome ERZ824600 (study PRJEB31778, sample SAMEA3449178) | human gut metagenome | biome: human gut; feature: human-associated habitat; material: faeces | place: United Kingdom | collected 2010/2012 ... | reverse complement strand
CATGGGCAGAGGGTACGACCCTGAATATATACTCTGCGGCCACCGGCACGGGCACCGTCGCCGAGGCCGCAATGATAGCTCAAACCGCGCTTGCCGGGCAGAAGCAGGCCGCAAGCATCGTAAGCCACAGCAAGGCTGACGGCGCCACCGGCCTTAAAATCCAGCTTCAGATCACCGCACCGTCAACCGGCTACACCCTTAATCAGTTCGGCATATGGGCAAAGGTCGGCAGCGGCGAAGGCAAGCTGCTCGCACTATTTCAGAATTCCGAAGGCATCGACGTTCCGTCGGCATCCGATTCACCGGACTTCGTTTATACGTTCTATGGCCTGATCATGATATCCAACACCGGCAGTATCTCGGTCACGGTCGATGCAAGCGCCGTCGTTACCACAGCGACTATGCAGGCCGCTATCGCCGCTGCTATCGCGGACATTCCTCAGCCCATCATCGGCACCACTCCACCCACAACATCGACCGTCGGCGTAGTCGGGCAGGGCCTGCGGCGTGACGAAGGTCCCGTCCAGCGCGTCCAGCAGCTGCCCTTCCCGCGCAAAGCCGCCCGGGGCTGTGTAGTCCCGGTTGGAGGCATAGGGGTCCAGCTGCCACAAAAATTTCTTCCCGCGGATGGCGGCAGCTTCCAGCGCAAACGCCGTGCGGTAGGGCGCACAGACGGCACAGACTGCGTCAAAGTGAAATTCCGCGTCCAGCCGCTCGATTTCCCGCCGACTGTCCACAGTACGGCGGGGCTGCTTCAGCACCAACTGGCGGAACGCCGCCGCCGCTGCCGCGGGGTGTGCAGCCAGCCGGGCCAGCCGCAGCGGCACCGGCGTTCCGCCCTTTTGGCCGTTTTCCAGCGCCTCGTTCATCTGGCGCTCGTCGGCAAAGGCCAGCAGGTGCTGCATGGCCCCCTCCGGCGGGGCGGGCGGGGTGTGCAGGCCGTCCCAGAGGGTCAAAATATGTACGGTATGGTCGCGGCGGAGCAGCTGTTCCGCCAGCCGAAAGCCCATCAGGGCGTTGGCGCTGGCGGGGTTTTCCACCCGGTCCAGTACAAGTAAAATGCGCATTATTGTCGGTCCTTCAAGAAATTTCGGCACGCCCACCGCCAGAGCCGCGGCATGTGCAGCGTCAGCCAGGCCGAAAGCCGGATGCTCCGGGGCAGCAGCGGATTGCGCCCCAGCTGCGGGTCGTCGGCCCCCGCGGCAATGCCGATCTTCAGCTCGTTCAGTTGGACGCGGTAGTCTGCGGCGTTGGCACGGCGCAGGATCATGCTGGCCAGATAGACGAGCTTTTCATAGTAAAAGGCGTTCACGCTCTGCTGCATTTCGGCGGGGGCCGTGGCGCGGATCTCCGCAGCGGCGCGGCGCTGGTCGTCGATGCTCTGCGGCGGCAGGGCGCGGTGGCTGGCGCTGGCCGCGTGCTGGCGGTAGTGATAGCCTGCAAAATCGCAGAACGCACACCCCGGAGCGGCTAAAAATGCACGCCAGTTCGCCAATAGATCCTCGTTATAGGCCAGCCCGTTGTCGAGCATCTCCTCGGTCAGCAGTTCGGCGGAGAACAGCTTGTTCCACAGGCCGTAATCCACGGCGTGGTCATGCAGCAGCGCGTCCAGATGGGCGGGGCTTCGCAGGATCTTGCTGTTGCAGGGCGCGGGTGCGTCGGCGGGCACGGTGTCGGTAAAGGTATCGTATCGGCAGCAGGCCAGCGGCAGCCCGCTGTTCGTCACCGCCGCATACAGCGCGTCCAGAAACTCAGGGTGGTACAAATCGTCCGCGTCGCAGAACGCAAACCATTTGGCCCCCAGCGCCCGCCCCTCGCGCACACCCGCCGTGCGGGCCGCGCAGACACCGCTGTTGGTCTGGTGCAGCGCCACAAAGCGCTGGTCGCCCGCCGCGATGGCATCGCAGAGCGCGGGGGAGTCGTCGGTGGAGCCGTCTTCCACCAGAATGCACCGGAAGCCGTCAAATTTCTGGGCAGCAATCGCGTCGGTGCAGGCGGTCAGGAACGCCGCCGCATTATGTACAGGTACGATGACTGCGATCTCACAGGGCTTCATGGCGTCACCTCGGCATAACGGCGCAGGTAAAAGGCTTGCAGGACCTCGGCGCTCGTGTGGATGTCATATCCGGCCTTAATGGCCTTCTCCCGCGCCTGAGGGTCGCGGCGGAAGGAGGCCGCCGCAATTGTGTTTGCCCACGCGGCGGTGTCGTTCAGCGGCAGGAATTTTACCCTGTCGGTGAACGCCGCGCCGCGGTCCACCGTGTCGGCCACAAAGCAGGGCAGACCCGCGGTCTGCGCCTCCACCAGCACGACGGGCAGACCCTCGAAAAGGCTGGGCAGCAAAAAGGCGTCCATCGCGTCGTAAAAGCTCTGGATGTTGCTGCGCACGCCCGCAAAAATCACACTGTCGCCAAGGCCGAGCTCGGCGGCCAGCGCCTGCATTTTCTCCACGTAGGCGGGGTCGCCGCCGCCCAGCAGCACCAGCCGTGCCTTGGGCAGGCGGGTGCGCACGGCGGCAAAAATTTTGAGCAGTCCCGGGTGGTTCTTCTGGTCGGAGAACCGCCCCACATGGCCGAACAGGATTTCCTGATCGGTCACACCCAGCTCACCGCGCAAAAGCGCACGGCGCTGCGGGTCGCGGGCGGCAAACCGCGCCGTGTCGATGCCGTTGGGCACGACGGTGAACGGATGCTTGCCAAAAAGCATCTGCCCGGCCTTCTCACTGCACGCAAAGCGGTCCGTCAGGCCGATGTTGAAAAAGCTGCTCATAAAATGATCGAGCCGCCCCACAAAATTGCGTTCATACGCGGTATTGTGGCTGTGGCCGCACCGCACGGGGATACCCGCGCGCCGCGCCGCGGGGCTGTAGAACATGCCAAACCCGCTGTAATGGCCGTGGATGATGCGCCACTCGGGGTGGGCGGCAAACAGCGCCCGCAATTCACGCAGGTAGCGGGGCAGGTTGTTGTCCTGCCGGACGGTCAGCTTGAAGATGCGCCCGCCCAGCGCACGGATTTCATCGTCAAAAAAGCACGGCTTATCGTAATGATAGAGAAAATCGAACTGGACCTTCTCCCGGTCGATCGTGCGGTAGACGTTCATGACAAAGGTCTCCATGCCGCCGGCGTCCATGGCGGGCATGACCTGTAAAATACGGATGGGCGGCATCAGCGTTCAGCCTCCAATGCGGTCATCTTTTGCAGCTTCTCGGCAGTTTTGGCCAAAATTTCGTCTTTGTCCGTTGCATCCTCTTTGTCGTCGCAGGAGAGCGCCCGCAGGTCACAGGTGCGGGCGCCGTCGAAGCGGTATTTATCAGCTTTCATGGGCAATGCCTCCCTGAAATTATACTTATTTATAAGTATACCCGTTTTTGTGCATTTGTGCAACAGCAGGGCAAGAAAAAAGCTCCCCTTGCAAAAGGGGAGCAAAATTCCTGGCCCCCTCCCTCGCAGAGGGAGGCAAGAGTTATTTCTTCGGCTTCTTTTCCGCTTCAGCGCATTTGCTGTGGCAGCCGGCACAGTTGCCGCCGCAGCCGCCCTGCCAGCCGCCGTTCTGGCAGATGAACAGGATTGCCAGCGCCAGCAGCACAAAAATAATCACAACAATGATAACACTTGCCATATCGTATACTACCTCATACGTATCTGTAGGGGTGCTTTCCGGCGCGGTTCACACCAGGCCGAACACCGTTCCTACACAGTGTACCACAAATGCCACGATCCATGCAATACCGCATTGCATCAAAACGACGCCTGCTGCGGCGCGGGCACTGCCCAGCTCACGCTTGACGGCAGCAATCGCAGCCACGCAGGGCGTGTACAGCAGGGTAAACACCAGAAACACGATGCCCGTGAACGGGGTAAACAGCGTGGTCAGTGCGGCGGTGTCCCCGCCCAGAAGGACCGTCAGCGTAGAGACAACGCTCTCCTTGGCCGTAAAGCCGGTGATCAGCGCGGTGGAAACGCGCCAATCGCCAAAGCCCAGCGGCCTGAACAGGGGAGCAATAAAACTGCCGATGGCCGCCAGCAGGCTCTTGTCCGCCGAAGCGGCCACGTTCAGGCGCATGTCAAAGGTCTGCAGGAACCAGATCAGCACCGTTGCCACAAAGATAATGGTGAAGGCCTTCTGCAAAAAGTCGCGGGCTTTCTCCCAAATCAGCTGGCAGACACTGCGCGCCGAGGGAAAACGGTAGTTGGGCAGCTCCATGACAAAGGGGACAGGCTCGCCCTTGTACTTGGTGAATTTCAGCAGGACCGCGTACAGGATGCCGCACAGAATGCCCGTGATGTACAACCCGATCATCACGACGGCACGCCACTGCCGGGGGAAGAACGCCGTCGTGAACAGGGCGTAGATCGGCAGCTTGGCCGAGCAGCTCATGAACGGGGTGAGCAGGATCGTCATTTTGCGGTCACGGTCACTGGACAACGTGCGGGTGGCCATGATGGCGGGCACCGAGCAGCCAAAGCCGATGAGCATGGGCACAAAGCTGCGGCCCGAAAGTCCGATGCGGCGCAGCATCTGATCCATGACGAAGGCCACACGCGCCATATAGCCGGTGTCCTCCAGAATCGACAGGAAGAAGAACAGCGTGACGATAGTCGGCAGGAAGCTCAGCACGCTGCCCACGCCCGCAAAGATGCCGTCAATAACAAGGCTGTGCACAACGGGGTTGATGCCGTAGACCGTCAGTGCGTGGTCGGTCAGGTTGGTGAGCGCGTCAATGCCCAGTGTCAGCAGGTCGGACAGGCCCGCGCCGATGACACCGAACGTCAGCCAGAATACCAGCGCCATAATGCCGATAAAGCAGGGCAGGGCGGTGTATTTGCCGGTCAGGATGCGGTCAATGGCCACACTGCGCTTGTGCTCGCGGCTTTCGCCGGGCCGCACAACGGTTTTGTCGCAGAGACGTTCAATAAAGTTGAACCGCATATCCGCCAGCGCTGCCTCGCGGTCCAGACCCGTCTCACTTTCCAGCTCGGCAATCGTGTGACCGAGCAGCTCGGTCTCGTTCGCATCGAGGTCCAGCGCGGATTCGATCAGCGTATCGCCCTCGACCAGCTTTGTTGCGGCAAAACGCAGCGGCAGTCCGGTGCGGGCAGCGTGATCCTCGATCAGATGGCTAACGGCGTGTACACAGCGGTGCACCGCACCGCCCGCGCCGTCCCCGGCGTCGCAGAAGTCAATGCGGCCCGGTGTCTCGCGGTGGCGGGCCACGTGCAGGGCGTGCTCGACCAGCTCGTCGATGCCCTCATTCTTGGCGGCGGAAATTGGCACAACCGGCACGCCGAGCAGCTCCTCCAGCTCGTTGACCATGATGGTGCCGCCGTTGGCGCGGACCTCATCCATCATGTTCAGCGCCAGAACCAGCGGAATGTTCAGCTCCATGAGCTGCATCGTTAAGTACAGATTGCGCTCGATGTTGGACGCATCCACAATGTTGATGATGCCGTCCGGGTGCGTGTTGAGCAGAAAATCGCGGGTGACGATCTCCTCACTGGAATAGGGGGACAGGCTGTAGATGCCCGGCAGGTCGGTGACGGTAGCCTCGGCATGGCCGCGGATGACGCCGTCCTTGCGGTCCACCGTCACACCCGGGAAGTTGCCGACGTGCTGGTTGGAGCCGGTCAGCTGGTTAAAAAGCGTCGTCTTGCCGCAGTTCTGGTTGCCGGCCAGCGCGAACCGGAGCGGCTGGCCTTTGGGAATTTCGGCCCCGCTCTTGCGGTCATGGTAGCTGGGGGCCTTGCGCAGCTCGCCCACGCCGGGGTGGGGCACCGCGGTGTGGCGCTCCTCACTGCGGGCGGCACGGTCCGTCTCGTGGACGTTCTCCACTTCGATTTTCGCCGCGTCGTCCAGCCGCAGCGTCAGCTCATAGCCGCGCAGCTCGACCTCGATGGGGTCGCCCATCGGCGCGACCTTGCGCAGGGTGACCTCGGTGCCGGGGGTCAGGCCCATGTCCAGCAGGTGGTGGCGCAGCTCGCCCTGGCCGCCGATGGTACGCAGTACAGCATCCTGCCCGATTTTCAAATCCGCCAGTGTCATATCCACAATCCTCTTTCACTTTGAAAGTTTGACTTGTCTAACTTTTTGCAGCTATAGTGTAGCACAACATCGGTGGAGATGCAAGGGCGTATTGCCCGCCCGCGGCGGTTGTGGTATACTTTTTTACCAAAGAGGGAGGATGGTTATGAAGCTGACAGTACGCAGGGCCGCGGCGGCGGACCTGCCGACGCTTTTGAAGATTTTTGACAACGCGCGGGCTTTCATGCGCACCCATGGCAACCCGCACCAGTGGCCGGACAGCTACCCCGGCGCGGCGCGCCTGGCCGCCGAGATCGAGCGCGGCGTCTGCTATGTGGTGATGGGGCAGGGGGCCATACAGGCCGTGTTCTGCCTGATCCCCGGCGAAGAGCCGAACTATCGCATCATGGAGGACGGTGCCTGGCCCGAGGACCTGCCCTACGCAACAATCCACCGGATGGCGTCGGCAGGGCATGTGCGCAGCATCGGGCAGTTCTGTATTGACTGGTGCCTGCGGCAGGGCCTGCCTGTGCGTGCCGACACCCACGCCGATAACGTCTACATGCAGCGCGCGCTGGAAAAGAGCGGTTTTGTGAGGTGCGGGCGGATCTACACTGAGGATGGCTCGCCGCGGTGGGCGTATTACCACAAGGCCGCAACCCAAAAGGCTTCCCCCGCGGGGGAAGCTGTCCGTGCAGCGGACTAATGAGGGGCAGCCTTCCGCTGCAACCCGTAACCGGGCCGCAGCCGGAAGGCTGCCCCTCATCCGCCCTCGGTCAGAGCCTCGGGCACCTTCCCCACAAGGGGGAGGGCTTTTTTATTTTAATTTACCGTCCAAACACCGACCCTAAGCTGCTGAACCAGTTCGAGATGCTCTGTACCTGGGTCTGCAGGCTGTTGACGGTGTCCATCAGGGCGGGCAGCTCGGTCAGAACCTTGTTCAAGGCGTCAACATCGACCTTTTTCAGCTGTGCGGTGATTTCCGGCAGATCCTGCATCATGCTGTCCAGCTGGGCCTGATCCAGTGTGTCCAGACTGGTCTGGACGGTGTCGGCCAGATCGTTCACGCGGTTGCAGGCGTCCATAACGTTGACGTAGGCCTCGTTCATCCGCCAGCTGAAGAACGCCAGTGCCGCCAGAATGATCACGCAGAGCACGACGCTCAGCACCATGCGCTTGCGCTGGTTGGCAATGATGCCGCGGTTCTGCTGATCCTGTAATTCCAGCTGGGCCTCAATGCGGTTGAGCTGCGCCTTCAGGTCGGCGGCGTCCAGCCTGCCGTCGCGGTTTTCGTCGTTGGCGCGGTTCAGCTCCGCAACGCGGTTTTTCAGTTGGTCGTCCATTTGTGTGTTCAGGTTTTCCATAGCGTACTCCCTTTAGGTAGGTTTGTAGGGGCCGGACATGTCCGGCCCTGACGTGTACGGTAAACGGGCACTTGCGGGAAGGCTGCGGGCCGGGCATGCCCGGCCCCTACGCGGCAGCAGGGCTGTTATTTCCGCGTATCCTTCATCTCAAACCAGAAGGTCGAGCCGCGGCCAACGGCGCTGTCAACGCCGAAGGCGAAGCCGTGCTGCTGTAAAATTGCCTTCGTGATGGACAGGCCCAAGCCGGTGCCGGTACGCCCGCTGTCCTGCCGCGCACGATAGTAGCGGTCAAAAATGTAAGGCAGATCCTCCGGCGGGATGCCGGGGCCGTGATCCTCGATTTCAATGCGGCAGCCCTTCTCCTGCGGGATGGCCCGCAGCACAACGACACCGTCCGCACCGATGTGGTGGAACGCATTGCCCAGCAGGTTGTGCATGACCCGCTCCATCATGGCTGGGTCGGCGCTGACCGGGCAGGGCTCGTTGGCCTGCAAATCAAGCTGCCAGTGATTTTTGTCGCACAGCGCGTCGTAGCGGCCCGCGACCTCAAAGCAGAGGTCGCTCATGTCAAAGTCAACAAGATTCGGCCTTTCCGCACCGCTCTGCACTTTACTCAGCTCCATCACGCTGTTGACGAGCGTGGAAAGCCGGTTCGTCTCATCGACAATAATACTGCACTGCTCGGTACGCTTGGCGTCGTCGCTGCCGGTCAGGTCGCGCACGGTCTCGGCGTAGCCCTTTATCAGGGTCAGCGGGGTGCGCAGGTCGTGGCTGACGTTCGCCAGAATGTCCTTTTCGAGCTGGGCGCTGCGCTTGACCTCGGCGGCCATGTGGTTGAAATCCTCGGCCAGACGTCCGATCTCATCGTGACGTTCCACCTTGATCTGCACATCGTAGTTGCCGGAGGCAATCTCCTGCGCGCCGTTGGACAGCTTGCGAATCGGGTTCGTGAACCAGCGGCTGAAAAGTATCGCCAGCAGCAGGTCCAGCACCAGCAGAATCAACGCGACAGGCCCAAGGATCGCGCGCAGCACCTCGGCAGCCGTCGTGATCTGCGCCAGACTTGCCGAGACAATGACCCCGTACTGCCCGTCGGCGGAGAGCCGCCCGACGCACATCTGCATCGAGGAGCCGATCTTTACGATCTGGTACAGCGAGCCGTCCTGAAACAGCTTTTGCCGCAGCTGAATGGCAATGCGGGTGTCCAGATTGTAGCCGAACTCCCCGCCGAACGCGCCGGTGCTCTCATGCAGCAGGCAGGGGTACATGCTCTCGTAGGCTTTCAGGCAGCGCAGCGTTGAATCGGAGAAATCCACGCAGTTGCCGTCAACGTTGATTTTTTTGTCCCGGAACGTCTGGCTCACGCCGCTCCAGAATTCATCGTTCAGATAGAGCCCCTGATAGGTGCGGCTTGAAATTTCCGCATCCGACTGGTCGATCAGCGCCGTGATGGCGGCGGCCTTGCTGTCCAGCTTGGCACGAATGTTGCGGTTGTACTGCGGCTCCAGCGCGTAGGTGATGATCCCCCACACCAGCAGCAGCGTAAAGAGCGTGATGCCGCCGATAAAGAGCATCAGCTGCCATTGGATGCCGGGCGCAAAGGGGCGCTTTTGCTTAATTTCGTCCTTTTTCATACAGCGTCCGGGTCAAACTTGTACCCGATGCCCCACACGGTCACGATCATCTTACGGCAGGCACCCAGATGGCCGCGCAGCATCTTGACGTGGGTATCGACGGTGCGGTCCTCGCCGTAATAGTCATAGTTCCAGACCTTTTGCAGGATCTTTTCGCGGCTCAGCGCAATGCCCTTGTTGCTGACCAGAAAAACCAGCAGGTCAAACTCCTTCGGGGTCAACGATGCCTCCTGCCCCGCCACCTTTACGCTGTGGCTGGCCGTGTCGATGGACAAATCGCCGAAGGTATAGCTCCCGGTGGACTCGGCGGGCTTGGGCATCGTGCGGGCCAGCACGGCCTTGACACGGGCGACCAGCTCCCGCGGGGAGAACGGCTTGACGACATAGTCATCGGCACCGCTCTCCAGCCCGGTCAGCTTGTCGTATTCCTCACTGCGGGCGGTCAGCATGATCACGGGGGTCATGATCTTGCGGGTGCGCATCTCCCGCAGGCAGGTCATGCCGTCCATAAACGGCATCATAATGTCCAGAATTACCAGATCAATGCCGCCCTGGCTCAGCACGCTCAGCGCGGCGGTGCCGTCGCCGGCCTCCTCACAGGTAAAGCCCGCATATTGCAGATGCTCGCGGATGAGGTCCCGGATGCGCGGCTCATCATCCACAATCAGAATTTTAGCCATAGGAATGCCCTCCTTATACGTCTATATTACCACAATACAATGCAAGAGTGGAAGAATTGTGAAAAAAAATAAAATTTTTATAAAAATGTTTGATTATATCCGGGTCCTGCCATGTAACTTTAATGAAAGGCACCCTTTTTGCAAAACCTGTTGCATTTTGCCGCTGTACGCGGTACAATGACGGCAGGAGCGTGAGCGATTATGAAAATTCTGCTTTGCATTGTCTTACTTCTGGTGGTTCTGACGCTGTTCGCCGTCTGGCCGGGCAAGCGGCGGGACGCCCTGCGTGCGCCGTTTCTGGGCCGCAACTGCGCACACCGCGGGTTCTTCGGCAAGGATCAGCGCCCGCCGGAGAACAGCCTGCCCGCCTTTGCCGCGGCGGCCAAAAACGGCTACGGCATTGAGCTGGATGTACAGTTTACCGCGGACCGGCGGCTTGTGGTTTTCCACGATGATACGCTGGATCGTATGACCCCGGCCAAGGGCTTTGTCCATGATATGCCGTGGGCGGAGTTCTCGGCCCAGCCGCTGGCCGGCAGCGACGAGCACCCGCCATCAACTGGTTTCTTGCCGAGAAGACGAAGGGCGGCAAAGCCGTCGCCATCCGCATGAGCATTTACTCGGAAAAGCTGCCCATGCTCTGGCGCAGCGCGCAGGATGCGTTCCGGTTCGCGGGGCTGGATGTGCTCAGCGCCTTCGATTTTCCGACCGGCGAGGCTGCCGCAACGCTGGTTCTGGAGGAGCTTTGCCGCGCAACGATTGCCGAGCTGAAAGCCTACCCCGGCCCCTACTGCATCGAGAGCTTCGATCCCCGCGTCGTGGGCATCGTGCGGCGGCAGGCCCCCGGTCTGCTGCGCGGTCAGCTGGCCGACAGCTACCGGAGCTACCGCAAGACCGGTGCGCATCCCGTGCCCGCGTTCGTGTTCTCCCACTGCCTGAGCAACTTTTTGGGGCGGCCTGATTTTATCGCCTGGTGCCCCGAAAAGCGCAACTGGGCCGTGCGTCTCTGCGCGCGCCTGGGTGCCATGATGGTCATGTGGACCGCCCTGCCCGAGCATGACACCCGGAAGCTCGAGGCCGAGAACGACGCGGTCATTTTCCAGTGGTACGCGCCGAAACAGCAGTATAAGTAATGCGTATGGCCGTTGCCATTGCGGGCGGATATGGAATGCGCCCCTACGGACAGGGTGCCGCGTTTCGTCGTAGGAGCGCATTCAATATGCGCCTGCCACCCGCCGCGCACTGAACACATAAAACGCGCAGCCCCCGCATACATTGCATTGACAATGTGTGAGGGGGCTGCGCTTATGTTTTTATTTACCGTTACAAAACCCGGTCTGCGGCAGGCAGGCGCGCTGGCTCTGTGCGCCGTCTGCCTGTGCGGCACGGTGGCCGCGGCGGTACATTTTTCCGGTGGGGCAGTCACGGCGTCCGCCGCGGCGGTGCCGGGCATCGAGACCACGCAGGACATCGGGACTTATTTTACCGGCTACGGCTTTGACACCGACCTGGCCAGTGCGGCGGTGGACAAAGTGAAGATCCCCAAAAAGTGGGACGACAGCTTTGCCGCCTTCAACCAGATCGTGCAGGAAAGCGGCCTTGACCTGGCCGATTACAAGGGCAAGACCGTGGAAAAGTGGACTGTGCTCTGCCCGCAGCTCTCTACGGGCGACCATGATACCTACTGTGTGCTGCTGGTCTACAAGGCTAAGGCCGTGGGGGCATATTTACTGCAAAAGCCGTCCGGCGAGGTGACAGGGCTTATCACTGCCGCCAAGGCCGGCGCCGAAGCCGCCTCGGAGGAAGAAACCGTGGAAATATCCGCCGACGCCTACCCGGAGGAGTAAACGCCGTAGGGGCGGATTCAAACTGTCAAAAAATTGCATTCCTGCCTTATTGCGTATGTAGGGGCGACCATTGGTC
>ERZ824600.4769-NODE-4769-length-11622-cov-9.586064_pt1 | contig 11622 bp, 10 predicted proteins | sample MGYA00519933_ERZ824600 | MGnify/ENA primary metagenome ERZ824600 (study PRJEB31778, sample SAMEA3449178) | human gut metagenome | biome: human gut; feature: human-associated habitat; material: faeces | place: United Kingdom | collected 2010/2012 ... | reverse complement strand
TTGTTTCAAACCGCACCGTCGCCTTTTCATCCAGATCCATTTTTCGGCTTCTCACGTATTCCTTGACAATACTGTATTTCCCTTCAAAACCCTGCTCCTTGAGTTTCTCCAATATCCGGACTGCCGAGTACGGCGCTTCCTCCAGCCACTGATCCACCTGCTGCTTGTACGCATCCAGCTTTGTAGGTTTTGGCACAGACAATGTGTACTCCGGACGCTGCGGCGATTCTGCGTACCGTTTCGCTGTCCGTGGGTCTATGTGGTATTTTCTCCCTAACTCTGTGTAGCTCATCCCTTTGAGTCTGTCATTTCGGATTTCCATCCATTTTTCTCCTTCCATTCCGACTTCCTTTCCGCTCCATTGTTTTGGTTCGGAAAAAAGTCTATCATGTATTCCTCCTCTCTGCCAGAATCCTACATTTTTTATCCGGCGTTTTTTTTCATTTTATCATTGGCGCTGACAGTGGACGAAGATCCGAACCAACAATGTAATCGAGCGGATGAACCGGGAGATCCGGCGCAGGACGAGGGTAGTCGGCGCGTTCCCAGACGGAAATTCGGCACTGATGTTGGTATGTGCCCGGCTGCGTCATGTGGCAGGAACCCAATGGGGCAACAAGAAGTACATGAATATGAAGCACCTGGAGGCCATGGAAATGGAAACCGTAGCCGGGTGATAGCAGCCAGGTCACAAAGCGTCAAGGGCAAGACGAGCGGCGTACCGCCGCCCTTGACCCTTTGCGCCCTGCCTGCTGAAAAGTAACCAAGGGGCGGTTAAGCCGCCCCCTGTAATAGATTTCTGCCAGATTCCAAAATCAATTTTGCGCATAACTCTTGACATTACCCGATTCAGAACATATTCTGAAATATCCGGTTGCTACGGATATGGCGATGAAACGATTTAGGGACAATGATGCTTCTCTACGGAACTGGCGGAGAACCCGGCAGTGGTGGAATCCCCATGAGCTTAATTCGCAATCGAGCGCCTGTTGATTTCCTTTAATGCATTTGGGAAATGAGATTGAATTAAATGCAACGACTTAAGCGCAAGAGATCAAAGGCTTTTTGCGTTTAAGTGGATCGAAAGATTCAAATCTAACGAAAGAGAAAGCCCAATGCCTAACTGTAAAACTATTGCTATCTGTAATCAGAAAGGTGGCGCAGGCAAAATGTATTTGCCGTATCCATGAAAAAAGCTGATCAGAGGAAACGTTAAGGCTGTTGTTTCTTATAATTGCTCGGTGAAATTCCAATGATTTTCTTGAATTGTTTGCTGAAATGATATTCATCGTAAAAGCCAAGGTTGTAAGCGATCTTTTTGATACTAATCTCAGGGAAGATATCAAAGTATGAGATCGCTTCTTTTATTTTAAACTCCAACATATATTGGTGAATTGTTTTGCCTTGCACGGATTTGAATTTGGTTTCCGCCGTTTTGACCGACACATTGGTCATTTCCGCCAGTTCTTTATTGCTGAAAAATTTTTCGGGATTACTATGTATGATGTTTTTGAGCTTAGTGGCAATACCGACCCCTTCACAGTAACGACCGTTCTCCGCTAATTCGCACAGCAGCAGTTCAAAATATATATCTGCTTTCCTTTGGTTGCCGGATAGCTTTTCATTGATGATCTCCGCGAAGATTTTCTTGATGCCTTTGTGGTTTGCGGCGTTGATGAGAGTATCAACATATATATGATCGGAAGTAGGTGACTCCGCTGTGGGCAACAATGCTTCCCCTTTGTTGCGGGAAACGTGAAAATACATCGTTTTTGTTCCCGGCAGACAAGGAGATACACCAAAGTGAGTATTGCCGCCTGTCAAAATGAGCAAGGAATCCTTTTTTAGCCCAAACTGCTCGTCGTTTTGTCCTATTTTCCATTCACCTTGAAGTACATATATAAAATCGTGCTCCGGCATGATCCTTTTCGGATGTACAAACGGAGTTGCATAAAAATTGATGTTTGCCTCAGTTACATGATGCATTGATTTTGTCGAAAACAGGGTTTCCATAAAAACACGCTCCGTAAACAGATTTTACTTTATTTTACATCTGCATTTCTTTTCTGTCAATTCACAAAACAGGATAATTTTCTATAATTTGGAATTATAAAAATGTCTACTGAACAAATCCAAAACTTTGCCGATTCAAAAAATAGCGGCAACATTCTTTGCTGTCATTGCTTTTGAATTATTCAGTGGGTATCAAACAAAGGCTTGTGAGGTGAAAAGGATGAAAATCTTTGGCAAAGGCTTTAATTTTTCACAGGACGGACCGGGAAACCGGTTGGTATATCACCTGCAAGGCTGCAATCTTTCTTGTCCGTGGTGTTCCAATCCGGAGGGAATGACTTTTGAAGGCGGCGTTGCTATCACGACAGAAGAATTGCTGCGAGAAGTGATAAGTTGTAAGCCTATGTTTTTCGATGGCGGTGGGGTGACCTTTACCGGAGGCGAATGCACCTGCCAATTCGATGCTTTGAAAGAGGCACTAATATCCCTGAAACGAGAGAGAATTCATACTGTCATTGAAACCAACGGTACTTCGCCGCGCTTGACGGAATTGTTTCCGTTGGTGGATGAGTTGATCATGGATTGCAAGCATTATGACAACGATATTCATGAAAAATTTACCGGCATTGGCAATGAGCAGATCAAATCCAATCTGAAAGCAGCTTTTCAGAACCATCCTTGCGTGCTGATCCGGATCCCGTTGATCGGTGGATTCAACGCTTCTGAGCAAGATATGGAACAGTTTGCCGCTTTGTTTTCCGAATTTGATACCTCAAATGTCCGTTTTGAATTGTTGCTTTATCACGAATACGGCAAAGACAAATGGGAAAAATGCGGAAAAACATATACAGTTCATAACGCTTTCGTTTCCGAAGAAGAACGAAAGCGTTACAACGAGATCCTACATAACCATGGTTTACAGATTGTGCGTACATAAAAAGGAGGTCATCATATGAACAATATTGGAAGTGCAGAGAAAATTACTGCGATGGCGAAAGCGCTGTATCGGGAGGAAAAAGCGAAGAAACGGCTGGACGGCTGGTTTTTAGCGCGGGAAATTGTGTGTGATCACGCTGAGGAATATGTTGGTCTGTCTCGCGAGATGCGTGCCGCCAAGGAGTTGGAGGAGATTTTGCAAGAACTGCCATTGTCGATCAGCGACAACGCGGTGTTTGCGGGCAGTCAATCGGATGCGTTTGCCCGAAGTTATGCGCTGATCAATCCGGCGTTCCGCGTTGAGACTTTCTCCGGCTATTGTGATCCCACCGCTGTTTACGGGGATATTGAGCCTAACGAGGAATTCACAAAGGAGCGGATCGATCGTGTGCGCGAATTCACCCGCCAGGGAGATTATGTGCGTACCCTGTCAGAAGTGTATGACCAATACGAAGATTACACTGCTGAAGTGGCGTTTTTTATCGAGCAGGTGACCGGTCATATCATTCCGGATTTCCGTCCGGTGCTGGCAAATGGTATCACCGCAGTGATGGCAGAGTTGGATGCCCGCATCGGTACCGAAACAGATCCCGTGAAAGAAGATAACTACCGTGCCATGCGGCTGACGCTGGAAAGCACGATCTCACTTGCGCATCGATATGCGGATATCGCCGCTGAGCAACGCAAAACCGCTGATGCGGCGCGCGCTGCTCAGTTGGAGTTGCTGGAGAAAAGTCTGCGAAAAGTTCCCGAGTATCCTTGTGATACACTGTATGAGGCTATTCAGGCGTTTATGCTGTTGTGGGAGGTTATGTGCCTGGAGCAAGCGCCCAATCCTTTTGCATTCTCGGTAGGAAATGCTGATCGTATTTTTGAGCCCTATCGTGCCAAGGAAAATCTATCCCGTGAGGATGCCGCGTCCTTGTTTAAGCACTTTTTGGTATTCTTCAACGTGGGTGACCGTAGCTGGGCAATCTCCCAAAATCTCATTGTCGGTGGTCGCGATGTTGACGGTAACGATTTGACGTGCGAGAGCTCCTATGCGCTGATGGATGCTTATCTGGACATGAATTTGCCCCAGCCGATCCTGTCCGCCAAGTTACATAAAAACACGCCCGATGAGCTATATGCCGCCATGGGTCGGTTCTTCTTCTCACCCGGCGTGCTGACACCCTCGCTGTTCAACGATGATTCGGTGTTTCAGATACTCGCCGCCCGCGGTGTGAAAGAGGAGGACTTGGCGGATTACGCTGTGGCAGGCTGTCAGGAACCGCTGATTATGGGTAAAGACAACGGAAACACCACCAACAGTTGGCTGAATATGCCCAAGATACTGGAATTGACATTGAACGGCGGTCGGTCGCTTGTCACCGATCGCGTCATCCATGAAACACCTATGGTGCCCGCGACCGAGCTGCTTACCAACATCCGAGAACGATTCTATGAGACGCTGTCATGGTATATCGACAAAATGTGTGAGGCTGCCAACGGCGCTTCTCGTGCCATCAGCTATTTGCCGGTACCCTTCCTCAGCGTGTTTATGGGCGGCGTGGAAAGCGGCTACGATATGCGCGACACCGTTCATCAAGGTAGTCCTTACAACGGTAGCGGCTGTTTAATTCATGGACTCAGCGTAATGGCAGATTCCTTTATCGCCATCGATAAACTGCTTCAAGAACGTCCCGAGGACGCGGAGAAGCTGGTGCCTGCACTGCGTGCCAACTTTGAGGGGTATGAGGAGCTTTATGCTTTCCTGAAAGCTGCTCCGAAATTTGGCAACAACATTCCTGAGGTGGATGCTGAGGCTGCTGCGATCGCCAATCGCGTGTCAGATATGGTTTCTGCTCAGAAAAATTATCTGGGTAACCCGTTCCGCGCGGACTGGGCAAGTCCTACTACCCATCTGACCTATGGCTATTGGGTAGGCGCTACACCGGATGGACGCCTCTCCCGCGAGCAACTAAATTACGGTGTAGATCCCCTGTTCGGTGACGCGGATCAGGGAATGGGCTTCCGTATGTTGTCCAATATGCGTCTTCCTTTTGAAAAGATGAACGGAGGCTATGCTTCTCACCTCGGTATTGACCCGAAATTCTTTACCGCCCCCACCAAAGAAAGCAAAGGTTTGGAGTTTGCACGTCGTGTAATTCGTCCGTTGTTCTTTAACGAGGAAAACAAGGCTCCTGTAGCTCCGTTCTATCTCTATGTCAACGTCACTACGCCGGATACGCTGCGCAAGGTATTGGCAGATCCGGAAAAATATGCCCCGTCGGGCGTGTACATCATGCGTATTCATGGTACTTTTGTAAACTTCCTGGATCTGTCACCCGCAGTACAGCAAGATATTATTGCCAGATTGGATCTGAAATCCACGACCATCGAATGCTAGGAGGAATAGCAGTGATTAATCAACCGATCTTTTTTGAAAGAAACCGTGTGGGTCGTGTTTACACGGGTGGTAAATTATTTGCCGGCTTTTTCGGCGATGAACCGGTGGACGGCTATGAGCCGGAGGAGTGGATTGCTTCCGGCGTGAGGGCGATCAACAAAGAATTGAAATCACCCAAAGAGGGCATATCCAAAATCAAGGACAGCAATTTATATTTTGATGAATTGTTGCAACTCTACCCAGAGGAATTGCTGGGAAAAGGCAATACATTGAGGATCCTTGTAAAGGGTTTAGACAGCGCGATTCGTTTGCCTGCACAAGCGCATCCCGACAAGGAATTTTCCCAAAAGTATTTTCATTCATCGTATGGCAAGACCGAATGCTGGATCATATTGGATACCAGACCGGACGCAAAAATCTTTTTCGGCTTTAAAGATGGTGTTACTCGAGAAGATTTTGAACGGGCGATTGACCAAAGCGAGTATGATAAGGACGCGATGGAACGCCTAATGTTGGAAATCACGCCGAAGAAAGGCGATGTTTATTTTGTGCCGGCAAAAACGATCCATGCCATCGGAAGCGGATGTCTGATACTGGAAATTCAAGAGCCGACCGATTTTACTATTCAACCGGAACACTATTGCGGCGAATACAAGCTTTCTGACCAAGAAATGTATATGGGACTTCCACGGGAAGTGGCGGTTAGTTGTTTTGATTTTGTCAAAGCACCGGATGCAAAATTGTCCCCGTCCATATCTGAAAACGGAGATGGGTTCCTGAAGGAAACTTTGGTGGGACCTGATCATACCGATTGCTTTGTGATCAATCGTATCACGTTGCGCGGCGGAAGGTACCTTCCGAAAATCGGAGGTCATTATGCCATTTACATTCTTACCGACGGTGAGATCAATCTCATAGGAGACGGATACGCGAGAACGGTGAAAAAGGGCGAGTATTTCTTTATGCCTGCTGTTCTTATGGGCAAATTTGAATTTTCGGGGAATGCCGAAATCGTTGAGTGTTATTGAGGTGACTTTATGCAGATTATCGGAATCGACATCGGTACTACCAGTATTTGCGGTATAGCTATGGATACGGAGCTTGGCGTTGTGTTGCGCTCAAAAACCGTTAACAGCCATGCCTTCATAGAGGGGGATAAGCCCTTCGAAAAATTGCAATCGCCTGAGAAAATCATTTCACTGGCAAAGGAAATTTTGGATTCACTGATATGCAAGGAAACGGTTGCGGTCGGCGTTACCGGGCAGATGCACGGAATCGTGTACACCGATAAAAACGGCAAGGCAATCAGCCCGTTGTACACTTGGCAGGACGAGCGCGGAAATCAGCAGTACAAAGGCACAACATACGCGGAGTATTTAGGCAGTTTTTCGGGATACGGCAATGTAACCGATTTTTACAATTGTGAAAACGGATTGCGGCCTCAAGAGGCCATCGCATATTGCACCATCCACGATTACTTTGTGATGCAGCTATGTGGATTAAAACGCCCTTTGATCCATGCAAGTGATGCGGCAAGCTTTGGTCTGTACGATCTTCAAAACAATCGGTTCGATTATGAGGTAAATGCCGATATTGTTACTAATTATTGCATCGCCGGAACCTATCAGAACATTCCGGTAAGTATCGCGGTGGGGGATAATCAGGCAAGCGTCTTTTCCACTTTGGCAGATGAGGAGAATGTACTGTTAAATGTCGGAACCGGAAGTCAGGTTTCGATTATCTCCGATCATATCGTGGAAAGCGACAACATTGAAACGAGACCGTATTTTGAAAACAAATTTCTTGTTGTGGGTGCCGCACTTTGCGGCGGCAGAGCTTATTCCATCTTAAAAGATTTTTATGCGCAGATACTCGGATACGTCACCGAAGTGACAGAAGAACAGGTATATGCCATTATGAGCAGAATGCTGTCCTCGATCGAAAACACGTCGCTTAAGGTGGATACTCGATTTGCAGGAACGAGAAAAAATGCACACATTACCGGAAGTATTACGGGGATCACAACCGAGAATTTCACCCCTGCTGAGATTACGCTTGGCGTATTGGACGGTATGGCGTCCGAACTTTACGGGATGTACCGACAAATGCAGACATTAAAAAGCGGAGTAGTCGGATCCGGTAACGGTATCCGCAAGAACAAACATTTTGTAAAGATTGCCGAAGCTAAATTCGGTATCGCAATGAAAATTCCTGCTCACATGGAAGAGGCCGCTGTCGGTGCTGCTCTCTTTGCGGCGATCGCTTGTGGAATCTTCAAGAATGCGCACGAAGCCCAGCAATTAATTCGGTATATTTGACAGCTTTTGCCGAAGAAGAATGACATCGGCTACGGGGCATAACCTTTCGCCAGCCATGACGGTGCAGTACATAGTAAATCTGGCTGGTACCGATTGGGTGGTCTACTGTCTGCTGGTATGCTGCCTCAATTTCGCTGATTTCCACAAGCTCACCTTTCTCGGCCCTCGCCTTAAAAAGTGCAAGAGGAGAAACTTCTTCTTCAACGTTCAGATTACGGTGATTACCGCCATAATGATTTCCGGAAATGGCTTCAAGTCCTTTGTCCCGGTATTTTGCCACCAAAGTGGTTACATATGCGGGATGGAAACCTGTGGTCTGTGCGATCTCATTGGATTTCATGCACTCTGTACGCAGTTCCAGTGCTTTCAATCTTGCGTCCGCGCGTTTGTCTTTATTGTTTCTGTGTTGGATGCTTTTATTGCCGCAATTTCCTCTCTGCTAAATTTATATTTCGATGCCATTTTTATCACCCAAATACACTATAGCATATCTGTTGCTATATTTAAATGCTTTTATTAGATTTTAGTATAATGCTCACTGAATAGCCCAACAACCCGCATAAATACTGACTTTAAGCGGGTTAAGTGGTATAATAAGTGCAAGGAAAAGTGGAAAAGTCCTCAAAAAGCTTGCACTTGGAGTGGATGAGAATGTACCGATACAGCAACGGACAGATTCGGTTATCAGATTTCAAGCAACCCATGGGAATGAATCTGAAGGAGGATAATCGTTGGGTAAAACGTGCATTGCTCATTCCATGGAATGACATAGAAAAGCGCTATGCGGCCTTGTTCACCAACCGTAAAGGCAATGTCGCCAAACCGCTGCGGCTGGCCTTGGGTGCCTGCATCATTCAAGCGGATTATGGCTTTTCTGATGAAGAAACCGCTCTGCAGATACAGGAGAATCCCTATCTCCAATACTTTTGCGGCTATGAAGGTTATGATGACAGCAAACCTCCGTTTGACCCCTCCCTCATGGTGTATTTCCGCAAAAGGCTGACAGCCGAGGTGCTGGGCGAGATCAATGAAATGATACTGGTTCAGTCCAATGTGACACCAGCTTTGGAATCAGTGGAAACTCCTCGTGCTGAAAAGACAACGGATGATCAGGGCAACACAGACGATACGAACGATCACGACAAGCCGGGCCCTCCGGCCAACGTCGGCACGATGATTGTGGACGCCACCTGCGCGCCGTCTCAGATCCGGTTTCCGCAGGATACGGCACTGCTCAACGAAGCCCGTGAGAATACCGAAGCCATCATTGATGCTCTGCATATTCCCGGAATCCCGAAGCCCCGCACCTATCGCAAACGCGCTCACAAGGATTATCTCAAACTGGCCCGGTGCCGCAAGCCGGGTGCAAAGAAGATTCGCCAATGCATCGGCCAGCAGCTGCGGTATCTGCGTCGTAATCTGAATACCATAGAGAAAATGAAGACAGCTCATCCGGACATGCTATCGGAGAAACAGCAAGCGCGTCTGGAAACCATCCGCAAGGTATATGAGCAGCAGAAAAGCATGTATGATCATCACACACATGCGGTACCGGATCGCATTGTCAGTCTAAGTCAGCCATGGCTACGTCCCATCGTACGCGGCAAGGCTAAAGCTGGTGTGGAGTTTGGTGCCAAGCTGGATATCAGCGTGTGCGATGGCTGGACACGATTGGAATATTATAGTTTTGATGCCTACAATGAAGCACAGAATTTGACGGAAATGATTGAGCGCTATCGGGCTCGTACAGGCCGGTATCCAGAGCGTGTGCTGGCGGACAAAATCTATCGAAACCGCGAGAATCTCCGCTATTGTGCGGCTCATAACATTCGCTTGTCCGGCCCGGCTCTGGGACGTCCGCGAAAGGATGAACAACGGGATTGAATCCTGAACAAGAATTTCCCCCTTCCTTGTAACTTGCTACGAAAATAGGTAGCGAGGGCGTGTACCTTGACAAACAGGTTTTCAACGCCTCATGAAAAACCATCGCAGCACAAAAAGCGGCAGGTCAAAACCTGTCGCTGGTCGAAGTATGGAGCCGCGAACATCAGTCTGGTGCCACCACAAAGTATCCCAGTTTTTGAAGTTCGTTCACCATGCGGCTGGCCCGTTTTCGTTCGCTTTGTTTCCTACGGATCTCAAAGCTTTCTTCGTTGTAGGGTGTTCCGGTTTTTAGCATTGTGTAAATCAACGTCAATAGCTTTCGAGCCAAGGCGATCGTTGCTCGTTTGGCTCCCTTACGCTGCTTGACTCGCCAGTACCAGCCAGAGAGATACAGTGTTCGTTTTCCGGATATGACCCATCCGACTTCGCAGAGCATGCTTTTCAGGTAAGGATTTCCCTTATTGATATGGGCGCTCTTGCGTTTTCCGGCACTCTCGTTGTTGCCGGGACTCAAACCAGCCCAGGAGCATATGTGCTGGGAATCCGGAAATGCACTCATATCAGTACCAATTTCTGCGATGATGGAAGCTGCTGCGGTTACATCAATGCCCGGTATAGAACACAGGAGACTTAATGCCGCTTCATGTTTTACGATTTCTTCCGAAATAGCATCTTCCACGGTATGGCGGTGCCGTTCAAGAGATTCCAAGTGTTCAAATATCATACGAAGAAAGGAACGCTGGTGTTCTGAAAGTGAGCCGTTCAAAGCAACAAGAATTTCGTCAATGCGTTTCCGGGTCTGTGTTTTCAGACACTTATCCAAAGCCTCCCGCGAGATATCTCCGTATTCCATGAGATGACGGATAATATTTCGTCCAGAAGCTCCAAATGCGTCAGATAGAAACGCTGTGAAACGGAAGCCGGAGCTTTGCAGAAACTTATCGATGCGGTTCTTTTGGGCGGTTATGTCGTGAACGATGCTCTTACGATACCGTGTCAGATGCCGCAGTTCTCGAAAGGTCTTATCTGGGATAAAACTCCCATTCAGCAACCCTGCTCGGAGTAATGTAGCAATCCATTGTGCATCACGCATATCCGTTTTGCGCCCGGGCACATTCTTCATGTGGCGGGCATTTACCACCAGAATGTTGATTTGACCATCAAAGCAGAGCTCCAACATTTCATAGATGGGCTGCCAGTAGATTCCCGTACTCTCCATAGCAACATGGTGGCACTCTACTTCCAACACCCAATCTCGTAGTTTCTGCATTTCCGGAATGAGGGTACTGAAAGAGCGAATCTCGATTTCTGGCTCGGCGCCCAGCTCGCCTCTAGCAAGACAAGCAACGATAACATCGCGGTGAACATCCAATCCCATGGCGCAGGTCAATATATCTTGCATCAAATCCCTCCCTGAAATATGCAGGCTGGGAATTGCCCGGGTGGGTATCCGAACTTTGCTACTCGTGCTCTTCACTTACGTGATGCAACATAAGCTAAATATCGCTCTGATTGAAAATGCGTTGAAGATCATCGAACAAGATGATTTTCATATTGTCGTTCAAGCAGAATGTTATGTACATGCAGTGGAACTGGAAGGCAACTATATTTTTGAGGATAATTACTTCATAATGCTTCCCGACGAGCAACGCAACATCACTTTTGAACCTGTTGGTGCAGTGCCCAATGGGGGGGTTACACTAAAGAGCTATACCCTATGTTGATGCAAAACCACCCTGAAATACAGGGCGCATTTCAGGGCGGTTGAATTTAAGATTCAGAATTTATATTTACTTTTTGAAATACTTGGAATTGATGATGACTCGTCAATTAAGCTCTATGGGCTTACAGATGAGGGAAAGGAAGTAATGGATGGCTTCGTAAAAATTTTCATAGATCAGAAATAAAGTAAAAGACCGGCCGACTTGAGCAAAGTGCTCAGATCGGCCGGCTCTTTTTTTACATAAGCGAAACGCGAATTGCAGATAGCAAAATACGAAAATTCGCGTTTTGCTTGAAAAAGGAATTTTCGCGCAGACCTGAACTTTTGAACCTGCCAGGAAAATGGATGGCAACATGCCC
>ERZ824600.4763-NODE-4763-length-11630-cov-3.062376_pt1 | contig 11630 bp, 4 predicted proteins | sample MGYA00519933_ERZ824600 | MGnify/ENA primary metagenome ERZ824600 (study PRJEB31778, sample SAMEA3449178) | human gut metagenome | biome: human gut; feature: human-associated habitat; material: faeces | place: United Kingdom | collected 2010/2012 ... | reverse complement strand
CACGATGACTCCGGATTTCACCGGACCGGACAACGGACAGGATTTTCCGTCGATGAAACGGAATATTGCCAATTCCGTTGCAAGGAATCAGTCGATTGTCTTTATTTCGCACATGTCGATCCACCGCGTGAAGGGCGGCTGGGAAGCCTTCATCAAAGGATATGACGACCTCCTCCAGTGGCTCAAGAAACACAACATTCCGGTGAAGACGCAGGAGGAGTGGGCGGAGACTCTCTACTCGAAGAAACCGCAGCCGAACACCAACATCCTTCCTCCGCTGAACCGGGATATCGACGAAGACGGCAAGCCCGACGGCTATGAACTGGTCAAAGGCACTACCGCCGATCTGAAAACCGGCATTGCCACCATTCCCGCCGGCGGCAAACTGCACATTTCCGATGTGGGAGGCGTGGAAAAAGGGACAAACAACTTCTCCATCTCCGTGAAAGGAGAACCCGGAACGATCGTGATTCTGGACTTCTTCTTCACGATGCGGGAAGGCAACAACTACATGGAGCGCAAGCAGTTCCGTCTGGACGGGAGCGACTGGAAAACCCTGTCCGGCACGGTCAACGTGAAACCGCAGGCTCATACGCTTCATTACGGAGTTCTCACGAACGGGACCAAAACCCCGATTCAGGTCAAGGACCCCGTGTTCAAACAATAACCAAACTCCATCCGGCGCGGAGGCATTCAAAGTCCTCCTGCGCCGGGAAACCAATCAGGAAACAAAACCAATCATGAAATCCGGGAAAACAGAACATAGCGGAGAACATTCCGGGAAGCGGAGAGGATTTTTCACTCTTGTGGAACTCCTTGTCGTCATTTCGATCATTGCAATTCTTGCGGCACTTCTTCTTCCTGCCTTGAATGCGTCCCGGGAGAAGGCGCAGTCGGTCAAATGCCTGGGCAACATGAAACAGCTGGGGACGGCGTCGCTCTCCTACTTGTCCGACAACAACGACTATCTTCCGGGAGCGTACTGGCTGAAGGAGACGATTTTCTACATTGCGCCGCAACTCTCAGATACAGTACTGACCGCCTCAAAAGAAAAGATTTATGCACCGGTTTACCTCTGTCCCTCTCCGGTATATCCGAAAAAGAATCTGTCCAACTTTCTCATTCAGGATCATTACACGATCAGCGGCTCGTTCGGTGAATTTCCGGAAACCATTACCGAATTCACCCGTATGTTTTTTGCCTTTCCGAACAATACCGACTACCATGCCAAAGCGAGCATGATTAATCTCCCGTCAAAAAAGATTTATCTGACAGAAGACGGATTGTTCCAGAACTCTCCAACCGGAGGCATTTGTAATTTCAATACTCAGTACGCGGCGAACAATGCCCGTGCCAGCCGGATGCACGGGAAGTACGGGAACCTCTGCCGGGCCGACGGCGGTGCTCTCTCTCTGAAACTTCCCGAACACCTGTACACCACCAGCGCCTACTATCCGAACGACAGCTATGACGTCAATCGCTTTACCAGCAATCTTGTTCCGACAAAAGAACTCTTCTAAATAAAGAAGAATCATCCATAAAAATGCACAAAAGGATCTACAATGCTCAATCTGCACAACTACCCCGCCATCACATTCCCGGAAAACTTCATCTGGGGCAGCGCGACCGCGGCCCATCAGATCGAAGGGGATGACATTCACTCGATCAACTGGCGCGATCAGACGATGTATCCGGAACGGTTTCCCGACCACTCCGGAAAGGCGTGCGACAGCTACCGGCTCTACCGGGAGGACGTCGAACTGCTGAAAACCCTCGGTCATCAGGCCTACCGGTTCTCGATTCCGTGGTCGCGGATCGAACCGGAGGAGGGAAAATTCTGTCAGGAGGCGGTCGATCACTATGTGGATCTTCTCCGCCGGCTGAAGGAGGCGGGCATCCATCCGTTTGTCACGATCTCCCACGGCAGCGATCCGGCCTGGTTCTGGGACAAGGGCGGATTCGCCGACCGTCGTGCGCTCCACTACTTTGAACGCTATGTAGACTTCATCGTCCCCATTCTGGAAAAAGACGTCGATTTCTGGATGACCATCAACGAAATCAACATCATGGAGCGTCCGGGCTGCGATCCGTTTGAACTGCGCAAGAACTACATGATCTGCCATGCGAAGGCGTTCCGGATCATCCGGAAATACTCGAAGAAGCCGGTCGGCGCTCCGCACGCGGTGACAGCGGTCGTCCCGAAGGATCCGCATTTCGAGGCGGACAAGGCGTTCGCCGCGATGGAAGACTGGATCTTCAACGGCTTCTTCTATCATGCGCTCCGCACCGGAGAGCTGGTCTATCCGCACTATCCGGCGGAGACGTTCCCGGAAATGAAGGACTCCTTCGACTTCTGGGCCATCAACTACTACACGCGCAAAGAGGTCTCGTCCCGGACGAAAAGCGGCGGAGCAACCCTCCTGACCTGCGAGCAGCTCAAACTCATCGACAAGGAGTTCTATATGAGCAGCTTCTACCCGGAAGGACTCTACAACGAACTTCAGCGTCTGAAGGACAAGCCGGTCTACATCACCGAAAACGGCTGCTGCTGCGCGGACGACCGCTGGCGGATCGTGAAACTCTGCGAGGATCTCTCCGCGATCCGCGACGCGATGGATTCGGGCGTGGACATCCGAGGCTACCTGCACTGGTCGCTGATGGACAACTACGAATGGGTCAGCTTCATCCCCCGCTTCGGCATGGTGCATGTCGATTTCAAGACCTTCCAGCGCACGCCGAAACCGAGCGCCTGGATGTACCGCGAAATCATCGAACATCACGGCTTCACCCCGGAACTGGTTGCGAAATATCTTCCGGAGCTTCCGAAATTCGAACTGTTCCGCTGACCATCGGACGAAAGGAGCATTTTCATGGAAATCCGCACCGACCGGACAATCTTCCGTCTGGACAAGAACGATCCCGGCTCCGTCTGGGATCTCCGCACCAGCTGGAAAGAGACCGAAAAAGACCTCTTCTTTCTGGAATTTTCCCTGGACGCCGCCGAAGACCTCCCTCCGCCGGAACTGACGCTGAGCTGGGATCTCCCTCTTCTGGACACCGTCAACTGCTGGACCACCTGCCACGGCGGCGGGAGCGAACTGCAGCCGGACTGGGGACGGAAACATCACTTCTCCATTGCCGATGAAATTCCGGAACTGGTCTTTCACAACCGGGAGGGGATCTGCACCGTGGCGGCAGCCTATTCCGACGCGATGCGCGTGACGGAGTTTTCGGGGGGGATCCACGAAAGCGACTGTTCGCTGCGCTTCACCCTGAAGGTCTTCACCCGCAAGGAGATGCCGCTGCGGCACTACCGTGGAATCCTCCGTCTGGATCTACGGAGAATGTTCTTTGCGGACACGGTCCGTGCGATCTCCGCCTGGTTTGCGACGCTTCCGGGCTACGGGAACACGCCGGTTCCGGAAAGTGCGTTCGATCCGCTCTACTCCACCTGGTACAGCTACCATCACGACGTGCACGACCGGACTGTTCTCCAGGAATGCAGAGAGGCGGCAAAATACGGCATGAAGACTCTGATCGTCGATTCCGGATGGGACAACGACGACAACACGCTCGGCCCTATCGCCTGCGGAGACTGGGAACCGTCGAAGAAACGCTTTCCCGACTTTGCCTCCCATGTCCGCGAGATTCAGGATCTCGGTTTCCGCTATCTTCTCTGGTTTGCGGTTCCGTTCATCGGGAAACACTCCTCGCGCTACGCGCATTTTCAGGGGAAATATCTGTTTGAGCTTCCCGATGCCGGCGTTCTGGATCCCCGTTTTCCCGACGTGCGGAAGTTCCTGATCGACTCCTGCTCCCGCCTGATGCGCGAATACGGCATCGACGGACTGAAACTCGACTTCATCAACACCTTTACCGAATGCACCGACGATCCCGCGCTCACCAGCGGAATGGGCGAACGGGACATTCCCGTCATCACCGACGCGGTGGACCGTCTGATGACCGATCTTTCTTCCGCGATCCGGGCGGTCCGTCCGGATGCGCTGATCGAGTTCCGGCAGTGCTACATCGGCCCGGCGATCCGGAAGTACGGCAATCTTCTCCGTGCGGCGGACTGTCCGGCGGATCCGGGCGGCAACCGGCGCAGGACCCTCAATCTGCGTCTGACCTCCGGCTGCACCGCGGTCCACTCCGACATGCTCGAATGGCGATCCGATTACGACGTCCGCCATGCGGCGCTCCAGCTTCTGAACATCATGTTCAGCGTTCCGCAGATCTCCGTCCGTCTGGCGGAACTGCCCTCCGATCACCGGCAGATGCTGGAATTTCTGCTCGGCTTTTTTGTCCGGCACCGCGCGCTTCTTGTGAAAAGCGATCTTCACCCCTGCGCTCCGGACCAGAACTATCCTCTGGTCTACGCCGAAGCGGAAGGGGAACGCATCGCCGTTCTCTACTGCGGCGGAATCACGGCGGAACTTGGTTTCAGTCCGACCATCCGGAGTCTCTATCTGGTGAACGCCACGGAGCGGGAGCATGTGTTTGCCGATCTCACCCTTCTCCCCGGCACCGCCGCACTTCTGCGGGACTGCCGCGGTGAAATTCTTCCGTTTGAACCTCCACAAACCGGACTTTCCAGGCTGCGGATGCCGCCGGGCTCGATCCTGCGACTCCGCGCACCGGAATTTTCCGACCCCAGGAAAGGAGATCTTTCATGAATTGCAAGTTTCTGGCCGGACTGCTTCTGCTCTCCGGATGCGCGGCAATGACCGCGGAAAAGAATATCTGGCCGAATCCCGGCTTCGAAAGCTGGAACGACGCCGACAACAAACCCGCCTCCCCCGCCTGGCGCTGGAGCATCCAGAAAATGAAGGGCGGCAACGAATTTGCATTTCTCGGCCGCAGCGCCGCCGAGCACCACTCCGGGAAATACTCTCTGCACATGAAGGACACCAATCCGGGCCATGTCAACAATGTGCTCCAGTATCACTTTGCGCCGTCGGAAATCCGGGCGCTTTCGGGGAAGATTCTGGGCTTTTCGGCGTGGGTCCGGCAGATCCGGGCGGACGAGCCGCGAAAGGTCGGGATCGGCATCAACTGCCACACCGCCTCGGGCAAGTCCGTCAACGCGTTTGACTGGATCGACACCACGCAGGAGACCGGCTGGACCCATCTAGCCGCCCGCCTGAAAGTTCCCGCCGACGCCAAGGACCTCCGGGCCGTCCTCTACTGTGCCAACAACTTCAACAACACCGCGGAAGCCTATTTTGACGACATTCTTCTGACCACCGGCCCCGTGGTGAAACATCCGGCGGAACCGCTGAAAAAATCCATGACATCCGTCACCACCTCCCCCTTCTACCTTCCGTTTGCACCGGCACCGCGTGCATGGAAGCTGCGTTTTTCCGGCTATCAGCCGAAAGAGACCGTCCGGAATGCGGACTTCACGCTGTACCGCAATCCGAAGCAGACCGGCGACCTCGTGATGCTGGACTGCCGGACCGATCTTCTGAACCGCCGTTACGATCTCTCGAACGTTCCGCAGGGGAAGCTCGGGTTTGAAGCGAAACTTTCCGCCAACCTTCCGCTCTGGGTGAATCTGATTGCGGGGAACGGAAAGAAGACCACCCTGTTTCTAAAGCAGGGGACCCCGGAAAAGAACGGTCTTTACTCCTATTCCGGCACGTTTCCGAGTCACCCATCCGAGCTCAAAACGATCGCCATCCATATTCACAAGAGTGCGCTGGAGGGAAAAGAGGAACTTCGGGTTTCCGGCATGGGACTGACCGCTCCGGCGGGAACGCCCGCCCCGGCATTTTACCCCTCTCCCGAGGCGGAAAACTACATCCGGGAGTATCAGAAGAAACTTGTGGTCACCGACGATGGACAGAAACGTCCGGAAATCCGCCGCGGAACCTGGTTTGAAAACGGCCGTTACCAGTATCTTCTCGGCCCCTGGATCTACAACAACAACGGCGACTGGCGGGATCCGGTCCGGAACAATCCGCTGAAGATCGACCACATTGCCTACCGTGTCGGTCCGGGAAAGGAGCAGTTCGACGCGCTGTGCTTCAACTCCGCGCAGATGTCCGCCGCGCCGAAACTGCCCGGTCAGGCGCTCTACGGACTCGGCATTCCCGAAAACGCAAAATGGCAGGAAAAGGATTTTGCAGACTTTGTCCGCCGGTTCAAAGGCATGAGCCTTGTGGTGGACTTTGCGTTCAGCTTCGATCACGAGCTGAACTTTGAGGATCCGGTCCGGCGGCGGGAGGTCGATCAGCGCTGCGGCACCTGGCACGCCTTCAACCCGGCCTGCCCGGAGCATCCGGACGGAGAGCGCTATTACCGCGATCTGATGACCGGCGGAACCAAGATGCTGATGAAGAACCGGATGAACGTCGGAGTCTACGAGCTCTTCAACGAATCGGTCTACGCCTGCCAGTGCCGCTTCAACATCCGCGCATTTGCCGGGAAGATGAAGGAGAAATACGGTTCGATCGAACAGGCGAACAGGAGCTGGAACACGATTTTCACCGGATTTGAGGATCTTGCGGGAGCGACGAGCCTGGATCAGTATCCCGGACTCTGGGTGGAATGGTGGAACTTCCTGGCGGGACGGTACGGGGAAGTGCTGAAGCATTACCGGGATATTGTGCGAAGCATCGACCGGCGTCCGAATGTCTACTTCTGCGAGATGCTCGCGGTGTCGCAGATCTGGAACAGCTTCATGGACTACCGGATCATCGCGGATGCGATGGATGTTCTGGCGATCGAAGGGGGATGGCGCTACGGGCACTCCTCGTCGGACCTTCAGGCGAAAAACGGCATGGAGGCCGTGGTGTTTGAAGCCGGAACGCACTGGTACGTCTGCGACTTTTTCTCCGCGCTGTCGAAGGGGAAAAAGCCGATCATCAACAACGAGCACTACTGCTGGCGCGCCGAATACGGACTGCGCGCACCGAGCAAACGGACCGACATGGCCACCTCGCTGTGGATGGAGCTCATGCACGGCAGTTCGGGCAACTTCACCTACGTTCTCGACAAACGCTCCTTCGACTACAAGACTCCGGAGCAGGCGAAACAGAATGTGATTCAGCCGAGCTACAAATCCTCCTCTCTTCTGAATCCGTACAACTGGCCGCCGTCGGAGCTGGTCGGGTTCCGGATGTTCCGGGAGGAGCTGGAGCCGTACCGGGATCAGATTCTCCCGTTCCCCCGGACAAAGGCTCCGAGCGTGGCGATCTATCACTCCTACACGACCCATGCGATGAATCAGCTGGTCCGCGGACTGGATTTCCGTCCCCGGATGCAGCGCTGGTATTCGACGCTTCTGCACAGCCACTATCCGCTGACGTTCGTGTTCGACAGCGATCTGAAGAAGGGTCTTCCCCCGAACATCCGCGCTCTTGTCATTCCCTGCGCGGAGTATGAAACGGAGGAAGCGCTCGAAGGGATCCGCGCCTTCCTGCGGCGCGGCGGCACCGTGATCGCCGATTCCGAAGCCTTCCAGTTCGACGATCACACGCGGAAACGCACCGACGCCTCTCTTCCGGGCGCTCTTCGCCTGAGCTCCCGGGACAACGCCTCCGCCGACCGTCTGCTCGCCAGTCTGAAAGCGCGGAACATCCCGCGGCACGGCACGCTGGAATCCGCCGACTCCAATGCGGTCCTGACCGGAACCGATCTGCAGATCATCGACCGCGGCGACTTCAAGCTGGTCTTTCTCGCCGGCATGCTCGACATCGTCCCGCGGAAAGTGAAGCTCAAGCTCAATCTGGACGACAGCGGCTCGTTCTATCTGACCGACATCGTCCACAAACGCCTCTACGTTCCCGAAAACGGAGAACGCTGGAGCGCGCAGCAGCTTCGTGACGGACTGGAACTTGTCCTTCCCTCCCAGGAACGGGTCGTCTTTGTTCTGGAGCGGAAACGTCCGCAGAACGTCACCCGGTACACGCAGGCCGACGTCCGGAAGGAGTTCCGCGACACGCAGAAAGAATCGGCCCGGATCCTGCGCGAATTCCGCGAACGCTCCGACCGCAAAAAGGCCGTGGAGGCGGAAGCGCGCATCTACCGTGACGTCAACGTCTCGAAATGCCGTCCGCTGGACATCCGCAAATTCGTCAACATGCACTACCGCGACGAAAAGGCGGGCGATCACAAAGGCGGCGCCTTCGATCAGGGTCCGAAAGACTTCTCCGCGATCCGTCCGGGGCGCATTCTTGCCGCCGGCGTTCCGTTTGATCTCATCGACTCCGACCGCAACAACGGCAAAGGTCTCATCATCCTTGCCGGACGCGACCGGAACTACTTCCCTCTGGAAGTGCGCAACATCCCCGTCGGCCGGAAAGCGAAGCACCTCTACTTTCTGCACACGATGGGCTGGGGCGGCCCGGAGGGCGAACGGATCCTGACCTATCACATCACGTACGCGGACGGCACGACCTGTGAAATTCCGATTCGTTCCCGTCTGGAAATCGCGCCGTGGATGGACGGGCGCGTCATTCTGGTGCCGCATGCGAAAGTGGGTCTGGAATCCAGCAATCCGGAAGGCGTCATCCACCTGCAGAATTACCGGTGGACCAATCCGCATCCGGAAAAGGAAATCCGTTCTCTGGACATTGTCTCCAGCTGCGCCGGAGGGGTGCCCGCAATTGCCGCAATCACAACCGAGGAGGAATAGACATCTATGAGACCGTCCCGCCTGAAACGCCATCTTTTTTCGGCTCTGCTTCTGCTGCTTCCGGGAATGGGAGCGGCGGCGGAGGGAGAGAACCTTTTCCCGAATCCGGGATTTGAAACGTGGAACACCGCGCTGGATCTTCCCGGCGACGTGCAGTGGCAGTGGACGTTCCGCGATCAGAATCTGGGGAGGAAGAGCTTTTCCATTCTGGAACGCTCCGCAGCCGAGGCGGCGGGCGGGAAATACTCGCTGCATCTGAAGGATGAAAACAGCGGCCGCACGGTCAGCGGATTCGGATGGAGAGTTCCGCAGGCGGAGCGCTATGCCGGAAAGATTCTCGACTTTTCGATCCGGGTGAAACAGGTCCGGGCGGGACGGCCGAACACGGTCGGAGTCCTTGCGGTCGCCTTGACCAGGGGGAAGGCCGTTCATGCCGAAGCCTTTGTGCCGACCGCGGAGCCGACCGGGTGGGAGACGCTGAAGCTGCGTCTCGCCCTCCCCTCCGACTTGCAGGGACTCTGTCTCTACCTGATGTGCTCCCATCACTTTCATACGACGGCGGAAGCGTATTTCGACGATGCCGTTCTCACGTTTCGCAATCCGGAGTCTGCGATGAAAGATCCCGTTCCCGCCACAGTTCCTCCGACCCGGCACACGTTCGGCAACCGCATCCGCTTTCCGCAGGACACCCCCTTCCCCTGGCTCCACGAATACTGGGGCGGCTTCGACCGGGATGCGAAAAATACAGGGCTCTATGTTCTCAAAAAGCCGACACTGCCGCAATCGGGGATCCGTTTCCGGGCGAACCGTCCGGACCGTCTGATCGACCTCTCCGCCTTCCGTCCCGACCAGGTGAAGTTCACGCTTCTGGCCAACCGGCAGATGCACTTCTTTGCAAATTTCTACTCCTGCGACAGCGGGAAAATCGGCTCCCGCGGCTTCCGGAACGGCAAAAAGGAAAAAGACGGCTTCTACCGCTACGAATGTCCGCTTTCCGACTTCAAAATTTCGAAACTTCCAACGGATCTTTCGCAGATTTTCCTCCAGTTTCCGGAATCGCAGGAACCGGGCGTTCTGGAGATCCGGGAGTGTGCGCTTGTTCTTCCGCACCCCGGCGCGCGGGTCGGGGAGTCTGTCGACTACAGGAAATTCCTTGCGGAGACCGGCTCCGGCAAAGCAGTCTATACCAGCGATCCCTGGACCCGTCCGGAACTCCGGAACGGCACCTTCTACTGGAAGGGCAAGGCGATGTTCTATCTGGGACCGCTCGCGGCCTCCCACAGCATTCTCCGTGATTTTTCCGAGAAAGCCAATCCGCTGGGCATCGCGCATCCGGCGTACCGGAAAGAGCCGGATGCGGAACTTTTCCGTCTGCTCGGTTTCAACACCTACCACCTGTGCGACATTCTTCACGACAAATTCTTCACCTGCGATTTCCGGAAGGAACGGGAACTTTCCCGCTCGTTCAACGCCGGTCTTCCGGGCGTTCCCTGCGTGATGGACATGAGCATCGGACGCAATCCGATGCAGGATCCCGCCCGGGAAGAGCGTCTCCAGCAGCAGAATCCCGACTGGCACGCCTATATTCCGTTCTGTCCGGAGCACCCGGACGTGAAACGCTACTACTCCCGACGCTGCCGGACCGAGGCGGACGAGGCGCTCGCCGCCGGATACAACGTGTTCTCCTATGAACTTGTGAACGAGTCGAACTACCACTGCTTCTGCACCTTCAACCGCCGCGCCTTCGCCGAAGCGATGAAGAAGAAATACGGGACGCTTGACAAGCTCAATTCCGCCTGGGGGACCAATCTGAAAACGTTTGAGTCGATCGCCTATCTCCCGGTCCGCGACATGCTCGAGACACGGAACGAATGGTGCGAGTTCTCCGCGGAACGGTACATCGACTTTCTGAACATGATGAAACGGGAAATCCGTCATGTGGACCGCCGGAAACAGGTCCTCTTCACCGAACAGCTCGCGCTTCAGAATGCGTACAGTTCCCGCGGGGCGGGCATGGACTACCGCCGCATCGCCGACACGCTGGATGTGCTGACCCACGAGGGAGGACTCCGGTTCGGGAACTCCGCCGCCCGTCAGACCGGCAATGTCATGGAGGATGCCGCCGGCGCGGAGAACCGGGCGTATCTGTATGTCAGCGATCTGTTTGACGCGCTTGCCGTTCCGCGCGGCAAAGCGGTCATGAACGACGAGTACTACTGCGCCCGTTTCGATTTCGGCAAACGGGTCCCGAGCCGCCGGCTGGACATGGTTTCCGCGATGTGGAGCGAACTCTTTCACGGCTCCTCCGGAGCACTTCTCTACTCCTGGGACAAAAGGGCCTGGGAGTACAAGGATATGGAAGGCGCCAAACGAAACGTCATCAACGGCGGCTACAAGGCGTACAGCTATCTGAATCCGTGGAACTGGCCGCCCGACCAGCTCGACTTCGGCCGTCAGTTCTTTGAAGAGCTTGAACCGTATCGCGAAAGACTTCTTCCGAATCCGCGGAAGAGCGGCGCATCGGTGGCACTGTTTCACAGCTACCCGTCGCTGCGGATGGAGCCGTTCGGGAAATACTCCTTCCAGCAGAAGATGTTCAACTGGCACGAGGCTCTGCTCGGAGCGCAGTTCCCGCTTCGGATCGTCTTCGAGGAGGATCTGGAGAAGGGACTCCCGGAGGAGATTGACGCTCTGGTGGTGCCGGAAGCGACCTTTGCCTCACCGGAGACGGTCCGTGCAGTGGAGCGCTTCCTCCGAAGAGGCGGACAGGTCATCGCGGATGTCAATGCGTTTTCGCGCGATCTGCATGGACGGAGCGCGAAGTCGCCATCCGGCCGGATTCTCCGTCTGAACGCGGCCGACTCCCGCTCGGCGGAATCCCTGGTCCGTGCGCTGGAAAAGGCGGGCGTCCGCCGTCATGGAGCGCTCGAGGAAAACGGAAAGCCGCTCCGCGGTCCCGATCTTCAGATGATCGACCGGGGCGACTTCA
>ERZ824600.4762-NODE-4762-length-11630-cov-3.282937_pt1 | contig 11630 bp, 10 predicted proteins | sample MGYA00519933_ERZ824600 | MGnify/ENA primary metagenome ERZ824600 (study PRJEB31778, sample SAMEA3449178) | human gut metagenome | biome: human gut; feature: human-associated habitat; material: faeces | place: United Kingdom | collected 2010/2012 ... | reverse complement strand
CGCAAAAGCGTATAATACAGCGCTTCACAGTCGATGCCGAAGCCGCCGCGCGCCTCGATCCGGCGCAGAAGCGCCGTTTTTCCGCAGCCGGTGCCGCCGGTGATGCCGATCGTAAGCATTCAGGGAACCTCCACCACATGAAAGCCCGCCGCTTTTTTCGTCCGCATACATCCCGTCAACGCGCGGCGCGCCTGAAAGCGCCAGCACATAAGAGCGGTGCTGATACATTTTGAGATAATAAAAACCGTGACTGTTGATGACGGGAAAGTGCGTGGCTATAACCACGCGGCGCGCGTGTATCTTCCCGCGGTCGGTCAGCACGTCGCAGCCTGCGAACGCACGCGTCGCTGTGTGCTCGTGTATTCGGTCTGCCGGCAGAGTCGATACTACCGCTGCGGCAAATTCAAGCGGATCAAACTGCGCCTGCCCGTCGAGTTTTACCGCAGCCGCAACACCGAACGGCAGCCCCGGGCAGCCCGAAAGCTCTGCCTGAGCGCCTATGCGGTGCAGCGCGGCATATTCTTTTTTTATCTTTTCCGCATTATCGCGCGAGTAAACATACGCGGCGCGATCTTCTATACCACAGCCGACGGCATCGCAGACCGAATGGTATTTCCTTATCGCCGCAGTGTTAGCCTCGTAATATGCCCGCGTGCGCGCGGTGCCGAACCTGCGGATGAGCCCGGCAAAAACCGCACCGTGCAGAGCCGTTATCTTTCCGGTCGTGCTGCCGCTTACGCCTCCCATCAGCCTGCCGCTGTCGATAAGCATGAAATCGGCTCCCGCGCGCCGGAGCATATATGCCGTAAGGAGCCCCGCCATCCCGCCGCCGACGATAAGCGTGTCGACCGACCTGTCCCCGCTGAGCGGCGAAAAGGACGCCATATGCGCACCGTCCCACCAAAGTGACTGCATCAGAAAAACCTCCGAACAAAACGATCTACAATATTATCACCCGATCTGCGGGTTATATACCGAAAAAGGACGTCTCATCAGCGTGAGACGTCCTCGATAATATTATCCGGAGGCAGAATGTCATGACAGACCGAGGTATAAAACAGGCGGCGGCGCTCGGCGGAATCATCCGTCTGCGACAGCAGCCACATGAGCTTTGTAAAGCACGCCTCGGGCGTCATGTCGAACGCCTCAAGCACGCCGATGTCGGTCAGCCCGCTGCCGACGTTGTAGACCGAAAGGTCGGTCCCCTCGCTCTGCACCTGAGTGGTCAGCGCGACCGACTTTCCCGCCGCAAGCGCCGCTTCGACCTCACGTCGGAACGATCCCCCGCGGTCGGGCAGACCGCCGACACCGAACGATTCTATCACAAGCGCACGATAGCGGTCGAGCATAAAGTGAAGAAGCTCCGCATCCGAGCCGGGAGTGAGCTTGAGCAGCCCGAGCGCGCGGTAAAATCGCTCCTCTCCCGACGTCGGGTCAAAAAACATAGTCAGCCTGCCGTTCTGGACCGTCGCAAGCGGCGGGTAATTCGGGCTTGAAAAGGCTGAAAAGCTTTTGGTGCGCGTCTTTCGTGCGCGCGTACCGAGCAGAACGTGCCCGCCGAACACCACAAGCACGCCCGAAAGCCCCGATGCGGCGCAGATGAAGCTGTCGGTGAGGTTCTGTTTGGAATCTGTCGTGTCAAAGCCTATCGGCTTTTGAGCGCCGGTGATGACTATCGGCTTGCGGCTGTTCTGTATCAGATATGACAGCGCCGCCGCGGTATATGCCAGCGTGTCTGTGCCGTGTGCGATGACAAAGCCGTCATAGCGACCGTAATTGTTTATTATTTCGTCGGCAATGCGCAGCCAGTGCGCGGGAGTTATGTCGGTGCTGTCAAGGGTAAAAAGCTGAACGGCATCTACCCGGCAGATGTCTGACACCTCGGGAATGTGATGCAAAAGCTGAGCGGCGGTCAGCGCCGGGGACAGCGCACCGTCCGACATTTCGGAGGCAATGGTCCCGCCCGTGCCTATAAACAGGATATTTTTCATAGCATAAGTCCTTTCGGATCGGTCAAAGCGTAAACGTTCTTTATAAGTATACCACGATCCGCGACGGTTTTCCATCTTTTTTTGTGAACGGACGCACGAGAGCAAAAAAACATACCCTCCTTATTGACATAAAACCGGAAACGGTGTATAATATATATCGTATGATATCTACCCGTGGCTCAGTTGGATAGCGCGCAAGACTCCGACTCTTGAGGTCGCAGGTTCGAATCCTGTCGGGTAGGCCAAAATGAAGCGTATGGGGCATAGCCCCATACGCTTCATTTTTATTTACCAAAGCTTATATTCGAACCGGCTCAAGCCCGTAAGGGCTTGATAAGGTTTGCGCCGGAAAAACTATGGATTTCGTACAAACATAGGCGCAAACCGAGGTTCTGAATCCTGTATCTCTACCCTTTCCACTTTCCATTCAAACCGACTCAAAACCGCCGCATGGCGGTTTTGAAAGGAATTGCGCTAAAAGGTGGTGCCGTAGGCACCGGATGAGGAGGTATAAAGGTTTTGCCGCCGGCAAAACCTACCTTTCAAAGTAGGGGAGGGGCTCTGCTCCTCCCGACAATGAAGTTTAAGCAGATTCCAACGGCGGGAGGGGCAAGCTGTATAGTGCAGTATCATAGTTTACAAAATGTGAAGGGACATGGTTTACAATCGGATGATAAAATAGAGGCATAAAGAAGTCGGAAGGAGACGGGATATGCCTTGGAAAGAACAGAGATTGAAGACCATGAGAGAAGAATTTGTAAAGAGGGTACTGAAACACGAAAAGAGCAAAAGCGAGTTGTGCCGGGAGTACGGCATAAGCCGTCCGACGGGGGACAAATGGATATCAAGGTATCTTGCCGGAGAAGCGCTCGATGACCTCAGTCGGGCACCGAAAAGCCTGCCGAACAAGACCGCTCCGGATGCGGAAGACAGGATCGTGACATACAGAAAAATGTATCCTGCCATCGGAGCGGTAAAGCTGCGTCGGATGATGGAGAACGCCGGATATACGGATCTGCCGAGCGCGCGGACTTTTAACGCCATATTCCGTCGGAACGGACTCATCACCAAAGAGGCGAGCGAGGCAGCTACACCGTACAAGCGGTTTGAAAGATCATTTCCTAATGAAATGTGGCAGGCGGATTTCAAGGGGCATTTCGCAATGGAGAACGGTGTCCGCTGTCACCCGCTGAACATCATTGACGATCACAGCCGTATGAATCTTTGCTGTGCGCCGCTGCTTTCGGAGACATTTGCGGAGGTAAAACCATGTATGGAAAGGGTCTTTCGCGAATACGGCATGCCGTTATCCTTCCTTTGTGATAACGGCAACCCGTGGGGCACATCGCAATCAACGGGATTTACCTGCTTTGAAGTCTGGCTCATGGAGCTCGGGATCCTGACGCTGCACGGTCGTTCTCTTCATCCGCAAACACAGGGAAAGGAAGAAAGATTCAACGGTTCGTTCACGAGAGAATGTCTGAGATACCATGACATAAAGGATATTTCACATGCGGAGACCGTTTTTGGCGAATACCGTGACTTTTACAATAACGTAAGACCGCACATGTCATTGGGACTTGACGTTCCGGTTTCAAGGTACAGACCGAGTCAAAGAGAGTATCCCGCGAAGATAAGTGAGTGGGTATATCCCGAGGAGTTGAAGGTCCATGCCGTAAAGTCGACGGGATACATAACGATCCGCGGGCAGGGGTATTTCTTGAGCGAAGCATTCGCAAACAAGAGGATAGCGTTTTGTGGATCGAGCAAAGGGGAACATCTGATAAACCTGTATTTCAGACAATTCCGCATAGGACAGATAGATACGGAAAAGCGTGTGTTCACGTTCAAACGAGCCTACCTGATCGACGGCGCCCCGCGCTCCCGCGCGAGCGACAAATAAAATTTCCGCTCCGGCTCCGCCTCCGCTCCGATTTTATTTGTCGCTGCACCTGTAAACCATGTGTCTTCACATTTTGTAAACTATCTTACTCTTGACACAAGCCCCTCCCCTACGGCTGTTGCCGTTTAGTGTGATGTAATTTTTCGGATTTAGCCGTGCCGGGCACGTCTGAACACGGCGGGTAACGGGCTGTAAATTCCGATTTCCCGACGCACGATTCGAGGTTCAGGATCCTGTCTCTCATCCTCCGCATATCCGTCAAATAATAATTCAGCCGACATATCTCGCAGCTAAAAACGCAAGCTTTTATATTTAACTGTTGTTTTTTGTGAATTTTAATTGACATACCGCCGACCATACGGTATAATATAAGTGAACAGATTATATGGCTTGCAGCAATGGAGAAACAGACCATTTTGTTCACAACCGGATATGTTATTTATGCGCAAGTTATTCTGTATGGGGCAGCTTGCGTGTTTTGTTTTACAGTAAGTCGATCGCAGTCGGAGGTGACATATGAAAACCCTGATATCAGTTATTAAGGATATTCCCAAAGACCTTCGCCGGTCGACCTCGCTGTTTCTTGTGATAATTCTCGGTATCGCCGCCGCATTCGGCACACATCTGATCGCCTACGGCATCGTCGAGGATATCGCCAAGGAAAAGCGGAGCTATGCCGTGTACAATACGATATCCGTCGTAGAAGCGGGTTCGTTTGACCGGAACACATATGAGAGGATCACGGCTCTGCCTGATGTAAAAAATGCCTTCTGCTTTTTTGCCCCGGGAGATGCGGATTATGTTATTGTCGGCTGGTACGGAAAGAGCCCCGGCAATTGGTTCCCACTCGGTGAAGGCAGCTTTCTCGGCGGCATTCCCGGAAAGAAAGAGGCGTATACATCGTCGAACATCGCGCAGTATGATCCGAACAGTAAAAAGACCGTAAGCATTCACGGCACCGAGTATGAGGTCGTGGGCAGCACAACGCTGTGGGCGCTTAATCTTCTGAACGGGATGGACCGCAGCGAAGTCGCGGCGCTCCTCTCATATTCCTCTTTTGTGTTCGTAGATCTCGGCGAGATCATCGGCACGGATATTTCCGACGCGTGCATACGCGTGCAATTCGACTACGACGGCAGCGAAAGCCGAAAAGACTTTTCCGCCGCCGCAAATGATATTTTCGGCGGGTATACAGACGCAGGCTGCCGTATTTTTCTCCCCTCCGACCCGCTTCGTGACTATATGGCATCAAACCTTGCGTTTTTCGCGGCGATAGGATGCCTGTGCCTGCTTTCCTATATGAATATTATCGGTATGTACCGGTACCATCTTTCAATGCAAAAGCGCAGATTCCGCATTTACATGATCGTCGGCGCAAGAAAACGACAGATGCTCGGCATTCTTGTGTGGAAGTATGCCGCTCTGTTTTCGGCATCATTTCTGATCGCCGTTTTGGTCTCTGCCCTTGCCGAACCGTTATTTGAGCTGATCCAAATAAAATATGTGCTCTCGGCGCGGAATGTGATAGGAACCTTCCTGCTCGATTTCGTGCTCACCTTGCTGATAAGCCTTCCGGAAATGAAGCGGATATGCAGCCCCGAATACAACCACAGCACACTTCGCAGGGGGAACGGTTCATGAAAACACTGTATTTGATTTATAGATCCTGTTCGAAGCACTTTGTAAGAGAGATATTTCTGATATTCCAGATCACGGTGGTCATAATTCTGCTGAATACGGCGATCACTCCGTTTGTGAATGCATACCGGGTCGAGCGCGTCATATCCGACGGAATGCCCGAAAACGCGGCTTACTACTCACGGCCGACATTTTACGGTGAACAGGAAAAGGACACCGACCCTTTCGGAATATTCGAAGCCGACGACCGGGTGGCTTCCGTTTGTCTGACATATCGCACACACGGAAAAGTGAACGGACAGGAGACAGACATCATTCTGTATAACAAGGGAATGTTCGAACACTTTTCTTCTGTCTTAAAAAGCGGAAAATGGACCTACGATACATCCGGTATCATACTCAACGCAGCACTGCGTAAATACATGGGAGGACATAAGGCGACCGTTGACGTTGCGGATGGTGCGATCACCTTCGGCGGTGAATACGATATCCTCGGAACCGCAAACGGCAAGGATATCGTATACAGCATCGACGCAGGAGGTTCTACGCCAGAAACATCGCAGCTCGGGGTGAATTTTGAGTATATCCGCAACACCTCGCCGGACCACACACCGTTTCTGGCGATAATCCCTTTTGATATTGAAGGCTCGTCCGACCTTCTTTCGTCTGTCGGCGGGGCGGTGCTCGTCATGCGTGAGGGAGTCGATGCCGGAAATTACATTTCCGGATTGCCCGACGACACCTATAACGGACATTTGTATCTGCGCTCTGATCTGAGTGCAAATTCACGGAAACGTCTCATCGGTACCTATAAGATCGATGCGCTGCTGTCGATACTCCTCGCGGTTTCATCCGTATTCGGGATCAGCGGATACACATACCTCAAGACAAAAGCGCTTCAGAAGCAAATGGGTATCTACAAGATCTGCGGGTGCAGAAACACAACATACGCAAAGATCATTCTGATGACCGACCTGATCCTTGTAGCCGTTTCGTCTTTGCTGGCATTTTCGCTGCGAAATGTTATCGTACTCGGTGAAGGAAACGATTCCAGGGCAAGCTTTCTGATCTCGGTCGGGTTTATCGTATTCATCTGCATTTCGCCGATCATACTGACGGTGGTATCCGCAAGACGGTTGTCATTCTCCGAACTCTTATATTTCGGAGATTAAAGGAGGTCAAAACAATGAGCGCACTGATCCGTTTAAATGATCTGACCTTCTCTTATAACAAAGGAAAGGAAAATCAGGTCGATGCCATAAAGCACTTGTCTCTTGAGATAGAAAGGGGCGATTTTGTCGGCATCATCGGCGTGTCCGGCTCCGGCAAAAGCACATTGCTCTACCTTCTCGCCGGCTTACTGAAGCCGGACAGCGGAGAATATCTCTACGGAGATACAGACATAGCGAAAATATCCGAAAACAAAAAGGCGGATCTGCGCAATTCGGATCTCGGATTCATCCTTCAGGATTTCGGATTGGAAGGCGACCGCACCGCACTCGAAAATGTATGCCTGCCGCTAATGTTTTCAAAATGCAGTTGGGGCACTATGGAGAAAAAGGGACGCGCGGTGATGGAAAAGCTGAATATCGCCGATCTTTGCAATAAAAAGGTCAATCAGCTATCGGGCGGTCAGTGTCAGCGCGTCGCCATAGCGCGTGCGCTGGTGCACGAACCGCGTGTGATACTGGCAGATGAGCCGACCGGTGCGTTGGATTCCGAAAATAAAAAGATCCTCATGCATCTGCTTTCGGAAATAAACCGTGAGGGCATCACCGTAATAATGGTCACACATGACGTTTCGATACTGTCGGAATGCAATAAAATTTATAAACTGAACGACGGCGAGATAGAGCTTGTAAAGTAAAAATAAAAGAATTAGGACTTACGCTCTTTTTCACGTCATTCGTAAATGACGCATTCGTTTCCGTCCTTCCCCCGCGCAGCTGAGTGCAAAAGATTGATTTTCGCGGTCTTTTATGATATAATGATGTAAAGAAAACGGATCGCATCCGACGTTTTGCATTACGATATCGGCAAGGTGGGAAGGAATATGTCTCAGATAACCAAACGTGCTCTCGAGCAGTCGCTCAAAAACCTGCTGCTGAAAAAGCCGCTCACCAAAATAACGGTGGCGGACATAGCGGACGACTGCGGCATAAACCGCATGACCTTCTACTATCATTTCAAGGATATCTACGACCTTGTCGAATGGTCCTGCCTTGAGGATGCCAAAAGAGCGCTTGACGAAAAAAAGACCTGCGAAACATGGCAGCAGGGGCTTTTGCAGATATTTGAAGCCGTTCAGGAGAACAAGCCTTTTATTCTCAACGTCTACCGCTGCGTGCACGGCGAACAGGTAGAAAAATACCTTCAACCGCTCGTGGACCGTCTGATACTTGACGTTATTGATGAAGAATCGGGCGGAATGACCGTGCGCGATGAGGACAAGCAGTTCATCGCACAGATATATTCATATGTATTCATCGGGCTGATGCTCGACTGGATCAAGGGCGATATGCGCGAGGACCCGCAGCCCATCGTGGACAAGCTCGCAAGGCTCATCCGCGGCTCGATGTCGGCAGCCCTCTCCCGGTTCAGCCTCTGAATTTTATCATTTATGCCGATCTGATAAAATTTTTTACACTTCGGTGCTCCGTGATAAGACTTTTATCACGGGGCTTTTTCTGTTTATTGTATTTGCCTGCACGTTCGGGTATAATAGGGGCAGAAAGAAACACAGGAGGTTTCAGTTATGTATTACTCAGCAGGAACTTACGAATTATTCGCTCATCCCGAGAAGCCGAAGGATGTAGATAAAAAATCCGCATATATAATCGGCACGGGTCTTGCCGGACTGACGGCTGCCTTCTACCTCGTCCGTGACGGACAGATGAAGGGCGAGCACATCCATCTGCTTGAAAAGCTCGAGCTTGCCGGCGGCAGTTGCGACGGGCACAAGGACGTGACCAAGGGCTTCTTTATGAGAGGCGGACGCGAGATGGACAACCATTTTGAGGTAATGTGGGACACATTCCGTGACGTGCCGTCGATCGAAACGCCCGGCGTTTCGGTGCTTGACGAATATTACTGGCTCAACAAGCACGACCCGAACTACTCCCTCTGCCGCGCCACGGTAAACCGCGGTGAAGACGCACATACCGACAGAAAATTCGAGCTTGACAAAGACTCTGCTCTGGCGCTCTCAAAACTCTTCCTCACCCCCGAAAAGGATCTTGAGGATAAAAAGATCTCGGACGTGCTGCCCGATTCCTTCTGGAGCACGAACTTCTGGCTCTACTGGCAGACCATGTTCGCCTTCCAGCGTTGGTCGAGCGCACTTGAAATGAAGCGCTACCTCTGCCGCTATGTCCATCACATCGACGGACTGCCCGACTTCAGCGCGCTTCGCTTCACCAAGTACAATCAGTACGAAAGCATGATACTCCCGCTCGTGAAATATCTTGAATCGCACGGCGTGCACATCGAATACGGCATGGACGTGAAGAATGTCATCATTGAGACCGAGGGCAACAAAAAGGTCGCACGTCAGATCGTCTATGTCAAGGACGGCAAAGAGCAGACCATCGACCTCATCGAGGACGATCTCGTGTTTATCACGAACGGCTGCTGCACCGACACCTCATGCTACGGCGACCAGACTCACGCGCCCGATCTTTCAGGCATAAAGAACGGCGCAGGCGAGTCGTGGGATATGTGGAAAGCCATAGCCGCGCAGGCAGAGCACGGCGAGTACGGCGATCCGGAAAACTTCTGCAGCGACGTTGACGCCACCAACTGGATGAGCGCCACGGTCGCCACCTCCGACGAAGAGGTCATCCGTCACATCATGAACATCTGCAAACGCGACCCGCGCTCGGGCAAGGTAACGACCGGCGGCATTGTCACCGTAAAGGACAGCACCGACAACTGGTACCTCTCCTGGACGATCAACCGCCAGCCGCAGTTCAGATCGCAGGACAAGAACATGGTGCTCGTATGGCTGTATTCGCTGAATACAAATAAGGAAGGCAACTATGTGAAGAAGGCAATGCGCGACTGCACCGGTGAAGAGGTCTGCCGCGAGTGGCTGTATCACATCGGCGTGCCGACCGACAGGATCGACGCTCTGGCGCACGACGCGTGCAACACCACGACCTGCTTCATGCCCTATATCAACGCCTTCTTCCAGCCCCGCCGGGAATCCGACCGCCCGAAGGTCGTACCGGACGGCGCCGTCAACTTCGCCTTCATCGGTCAGTTTGCCGAAACCCCGCGCGACACCATCTTCACCACCGAGTATTCCATGCGTACCGGTATGGAGTCGGTCTATACCCTGCTCGACATTGACCGCGGCGTGCCGGAGGTCTGGGGCAGTAAGTACGATGTGCGCGAGATCCTGCGCGCATGCTATTACGCCATCGATAAAAAGCCGATCAGCGAGGCTAAGCTCTCCTTTGCCGAAAAAGAGATGCTCAAGCTCGTGGTAAAAAAGGTCAAGGGCACCGATATCGAGATCCTGCTCAAAGAAAGCGGACTCATCCAATAAAATAATACGCACCGCACAAGGGCGAGAGATGTGACTGATCCCCCGCCCTTTCCGCATAAAACAGGCATGTCGCGCACACAGGGATTGCAAAAAATGAAATCATATGCTATAATCAGTCAAAAGGCGGTGATTTTATGCTTTCCGTTTTCAAAAGAGAACCGTTATCCTCCACCGAATGTGTGGACCGTATTCAAGATATCGTATATGAATATCTGAAGCCTATGGGCTTTTGCAAATACGGCAGAACCTTTCACCGCTTTGCGGAAGGCGATATATCACAGGTAATTCATCTTCAAAACGGATCTCCGTCGAAGGGCATTCACGACATACTGTGGGTCAATGTCGGTATCCGTGTTCCCGAATGTGCGGAAAGGAGCTTTACGGTTTCCGCACCGATGAAAAAGTATTACCGCGAATACGAATGTAATATCCGAAATCGGCTCGGCTTTTGGGCAGACGGAAAAGATACCGCTTATGACTTGCGTAAACGTCCCGAAAAAACAACCGCAGACATGATCGCCCGCATCAAAAAGTATGTGATGCCCGCTTTTGATGCGCTCAGCAGTCGGGATGCGATTTTACTGCATCGGGCGGATTTTCCCTCTTTTGACCTGATGACGCGCGACATAAAGACGCTTGACGAAGCAATGATTTTCGGCAGACGCGGCGACATGGAAAAGGCAAGCGAATTGTTTAACGCATATTATCATGCGGTGCTTGCCGAATATCATGCAAATTTGGAAAACGGTACGGAGACTTATCTGCGCAAAGGCGATACATTGGTATACCGTAACGCAAAAACGGGAGAAACGGAAACCGTTACAGCCGAAAAAGACAGCTATGTGACCGCCTATCATGCAAACCGCGATCATATCAACGATCTTGAGGCATTGGCGCAAAAGCTCGGGATTGTACTGAAATAACACGCACCGCACAAGGGCGAGAGATGTGACTGATCCCCCGCCCTTGATTGTTTTAATCATATAAGTCATCAACATCTATATGTTCACTCACAAAACGCTCAAATACCCAACTTCCGCTTTCGTACAAAACCTCGTATAAGGTCTGCCGCAATTCTTCCTTTGAGAGACTTTTGATATAAGCGATCAGCTTTTCATCCAGATTCGCCTGCCGTCGTTGCTCTTCCTCTTCGTATTCCACAACTTCCCTGTAATACTCTTTCGCTTCACTCGGAAATGCCGAAAAATAAAGCGCGATCTGGTGCTTGCAAACGATGCGCTTTCCGTAGGCGTGCGGACAGGTGCAGTGCGATTTTCTGGGATGCCCGACATCGATAAACACCTGATATTGATTGTTTCCGCTGCCGCGCAGAATACCCTCAAATTCGGTTTCGGATAGTTGCGACTTTGCCAGAACATAGCCGTTTTTATAATAATCGTACCCTCTCCAAACGGAAGCTCCGCTTGCCACGTCCAATAATCCCATATCCGTCAACCTTCCCCGCTTTTTTCATTTGCCCTCGGCGCGACAAACGCAAAGGCATCGTATCGACTCCATTGTAGCATAAATCCGGAAAAATGTCCAGAAA
>ERZ824600.4761-NODE-4761-length-11630-cov-6.082333_pt1 | contig 11630 bp, 7 predicted proteins | sample MGYA00519933_ERZ824600 | MGnify/ENA primary metagenome ERZ824600 (study PRJEB31778, sample SAMEA3449178) | human gut metagenome | biome: human gut; feature: human-associated habitat; material: faeces | place: United Kingdom | collected 2010/2012 ... | reverse complement strand
TCTATGCCAATGCACCTTCTTTCGATGAGATTATGGAACGATTGAGTGAGTTGCAAAGCCGATTTAGGACATTGGTATGGAAAAATAATCGTTGACGGTATGGATAGAATAAATGTTGATATAAACGAAACAGAGATTTTTAATCTTTATCCGGAAGTACTGGAAACGTTACTCAAAGACCATACGACAGGACGGAATATCTTTTGGGCAACGGATTCGTATGCACATAGAGGAGATGGATTTCAGTATAGTGATGCCATAACAGTTGGGCATATTATTGGCGAAAACGGGATGGTGATACGACCGCGTGCCTTGAAGAGCAAGGACGAACAGACAGAACGGACAAAGGAAATGGCAGAGGTATTTACTCCGTCATGGGTTTGTAATGCTCAAAACAATCTTGTGGACGAGGCTTGGTTCGGAAGGAAAGATGTATTCAACACCGTTGACGATACGCAGCATACATGGATGGCCAATCCCGACAGAATTACTTTCCCGAATAACAAGACATGGAAGTCATATGTCCGGGCAACAAGGATAGAAATCACTTGCGGTGAAGCCCCTTACCTCGTCAGCCGTTATGATACTACGACCGGGCTTCCGATAGAATTGAATCAACGCATCGGAATGCTCGACCGGAAACTGCGTGTAGTCAGTGAAAACACCGGAACAAGTGGTGAATGGCTTGATATGGCGCAGGAAGCCTATAAGAACATATATGCCTATGAATGGCAGGGAGACAATTTGCTTTTGGCCCGTGAGGCTCTGCTAGTTTCCTTTGCGGAATACTATTATGCAAAATTTGGAAAAATGCCGTTGGCAAAGTCCCTGCTTTATATAGCCTATATCATTTCCTGGAATGTCTGGCAAATGGACGGACTTAAAGGAGTTGTTCCGGACAGTTGCAAGAATGGTGTAAAAGTCATGACGCGAGACTTATTCGGAGCGACTGAAAATGTTGAATATTGTTCAGGATGTCGTGATGGAGGATTCAGAAACCATAACGGGATTTACTGCCTAATAAGGGACTGGGGATTGAAAGACCCCAAAACGGGAGAGAATAACAGAAAAATAAGGTTTATAGACCTGATAAAATAAAAGTTGTATGATATGGCAACATTTGAAACCAGCTTAAAATCCAGACTGATATATGTCTTTGCCATTTCCGATGAATGGCATAAGGATTGTCTGAAAGTGGGTGAAACAACATTGGAGGAGGATGACGGGAACTTTCCTTTGCCCAACAGTGAGGTACTTAACAAAGCTGCATGTGATCGTATTGACCAATATACGAAGACGGCAGGTATTGCCTATACCCTGCTCCATACGGAAATGACCGTGTTTTTCAAAGGTGGAACAATTAGCTCCTTCAACGATAAGCAGGTACATAGCGTATTGGAGCGTTCAGGTGTTAAGAAAAAGACGTTTGATACTGTGAAAGGGGCGAATGAATGGTTCTGCTGCGATCTTGAAACAATCAAGAAAGCGATACATGCAGTTAAGAATGGACAGAATAGTCTGAATGCAAGTGAAATCAGCCATACTCAAACTCCTATAATCTTCCGTCCAGAGCAACAGGCTGCTATTGACAAGACAAAAAAGCAGTTCAAGAAAGGCTCACAAATGCTTTGGAATGCAAAAATGCGTTTCGGCAAGACCTTATGCGCCCTGCGTGTGGCAAGGGATTTAGATATGCGCCGCACCATTATCCTTACTCACCGTCCCGTAGTTGATGAGGGCTGGTTTGAGGATTTCGGTAAGATATTTTACGACCGCAAGGATTTTGCATACGGTTCCAAGAACAACGGCGAAAGTTTTGGTAGTCTTGAACGGCGGGCAGAAATCAACGGGCTTCATTACGTCTATTTTGCATCCATGCAGGATTTGCGCGGCTCTGAACTTGTGGGCGGTAATTTCGACAAAAACAACGAAGTGTTCGCTACCGATTGGGACCTGATTATCGTTGATGAAGCGCACGAAGGCACCCAGACCGAACTGGGTAAAGCGGTTATGGGAGAGCTGGTCAAGGAACAGACCAAAGTATTGCGTCTGTCAGGTACTCCATTCAATCTGTTGGATGATTTCAAGGAGGATGAAATCTATACATGGGACTATGTGATGGAACAGCGGGCCAAGAGGAGCTGGGACGAACTCCACTTTGGGGATCCCAATCCGTATGCCTCACTGCCTACACTCAATATCTATACCTACGATTTGGGACGGCTGCTTCATGAATTTGTAGATGAAGATGTTGCCTTTAACTTCAGGGAATTCTTCCGGGTCAATGAATCCGGCAGTTTCTGTCATGAAAAAGACGTGCGGGCTTTTCTGAATCTTCTTACCAAGGAGGACAAGGACAGCCTTTATCCATATGCCAACGAGGAATATCGGAATATTTTCCGCCATACCCTCTGGATGGTGCCTGGCGTGAAGGAAGCACGGGCACTGAGTGCCATGCTCCAGACACATCCGGTGTTCCAGCATTTCAAGGTGGTCAATGTAGCCGGTGACGGCGATAAGGATGAAGAGAGCCATGATGCCCTAGAAGCCGTGGAACAGGCTATCGGAAAAGATCCGGATACCACACGGACCATTACCCTTTCTTGCGGACGACTGACGACTGGAGTAAGTGTAAAGGCATGGACTACCGTATTCATGCTGTCTGGTTCCTATAATACAGCCGCATCCAGTTATATGCAGACTATCTTCCGCATACAGACACCAGCCACCATCAACGGACGGATGAAGGAGCAGTGCTATGTTTTTGATTTTGCTCCTGACCGTACCCTGAAAGTGATTGCCGAAACAGCCAAAATATCGTCCAAAGCCGGAAAAACTTCACAAAGCGACCGTAAGGCAATGGGAGAATTTATCAATTTCTGTCCTATCATATCCATTGAGGGCTCACAGATGAACCGCTTTGATGTACCCCGTATGTTGGAACAGTTGAAACGGGTATATGTGGAACGTGTCGTCCGTAATGGGTTTGAGGACAACAGCCTTTATAACGATGAGCTGATGAAGTTGGATGATCTGGAACTGCAGGAATTCGACGACCTGAAAAAGATCATCGGCCAGACCAAAGCCATGCCCAAGACCAACCAGGTGGACATCAACAGTCAGGGATTGACAATGAGGAATACGAGGAAAAGGAGAAGCTGGAGAAGAAAGCCAAGAAGGAACTTACGGAGGAAGAACGGAAACGGCTGGAAGAACTGAAAAAGAAGACAAAGAACAGGGAAGCGGCCATTTCCATACTCCGTGGCATCTCAATCCGTATGCCCCTGTTGATTTATGGTGCAGAACTGAGCGATGAGAATCAGGAAATCACGATTGATAATTTTGCCTCACTCATTGATCCGCAGTCATGGGAAGAGTTCATGCCCAAGGGAGTGACCAAGCAGAAATTCAACAGCTTCAAAAAATACTATGATCCGGAAATATTCTGTGCTGCCGGAAAACGAATCCGTGTGATGGCCCGTGCCGCGGACAAACTGAGTATTGAGGAACGAATCGAACGTATTACGGACATTTTCAGCACTTTCCGTAATCCGGACAAGGAAACGGTGCTTACTCCGTGGCGTGTGGTAAACATGCACCTCGGCGACTGTCTAGGAGGCTATAACTTCTATGACGCAGAGTATCAGAATGTAATTTCTGAACCACGGTTTATAGACAAAGGAGAAGTTACCGCAGAAGTTTTCTCCCCTGAATCCCGTATTCTGGAAATTAATTCCAAATCCGGACTTTATCCGCTTTATATGGCATACGGCATTTACCGGGCAAGGGTGAAGGCTTCTCTTTTCGCTGTAGAAACAGTAGAAGAGCAGCAGGCTGTATGGGACAAGGTCATAGCTGAAAACATCTTTATCATCTGTAAGACTCCAATGGCTAAGAGTATTACAAAACGTACGCTTGCCGGATTCCGTAAAGCTAGAGTAAATACAAGATATTTTGAAGATTTAATCAACCAGATTAAGAACAAGCAGGAAAACTTTATAGCCAAAGTTGCCAAAGGTCATTCTTACTGGAAAGCCATAGACAATAACAATATGAAATTTAATGCGATAGTGGGAAATCCACCATATCAAGAGGTTGTTGATCAGAAAGAAAGTACAAACGGACAAAAGGTTAGCATAAGTATCTTTCAATATTTCCAAACTATCAATGAAAAGATAGGGAAATATACAGCTTTAATATATCCAGGCTCTAGGTGGATCCATCGTTCAGGAAAAGGACTTGAAAAATTTGGTTTGGCCCAAATGAATGATCCTCATTTAGCTCTACTTGAATTTTTCCCTTGTTCTAAAGATATATTTAAAGATGTAGCTATTGCTGATGGACTTTCCATTGTACTAAAAAACATGGAAAAGAAAGAATGTGGATTTATATATAAATATTCTGTAGATGGTAAAGTGATTACTATCCAAGCTAACAATCCAGGAAATGATATGTTTTCTCTTAATCCACAAGATAATGAAATTATAAAAAGATTAGATAATGCAATCAAATCATTCGGATGTTTACATGACTCCATACTTCCTCGTAATTTATTCTCTATTGAAAGTGATTTTGTTGAGAAAAATCCTTCTCTCGTAAAAGAATACAATGATGGTGATTATTATAATCCGGAGACAGAGATTAAACTTTTTACTAATGATAAAGCTGGTAAAAGCGGAAGAGCTCGTTGGTATATTGCTAATAAAAATGTTATAACATCGGGAAGTGAATATTTGAATAAATGGAAAGTAATTGTTTCCAGTGCTAATGCTGGAGGACAAAAGCGTAGTAACCAGATAGCTATTGTTGATAATCATAGCGCCTTTGGACGTTCACGTGTGGCGTTAAAAACATTTGCGACAGAAAAAGAAGCTATAAATTTTTTCAAATATGCCACAAGTGAAATAATCCGTTTTGCATTTTTGCTTACAGACGAATCGTTTACTTCATTAGCTAAGAAAGTTCCGGACCTATTAACTTATTCAGACGAAAATGGGATTATTGATTATAATAATGATATAAATACTCTACTATATGAATTGTTTCGCATTGACAAAAAGAATCAACAGCATATACGAGAGATACTTGCCTCAAAAGAGTGATATGGCAATTTGTACATAGGGGAACTTAAAAGTGAAGTCCCCCTCTTTCTTTGTTTTTCCGCAAGGTCAACCTAGATTCCTCTTTCGAATATTCAATTCTCAGAGAGATGCCAAATCTTCTGAATCAACCTCTTTACTTAATTCTTACAAATAGTCGATTTATTTCTATTGATACATATTTATTATCCACCTAAATGGCGAGATGTATTTCAATCCATTATATTGAACTACCCCGGTTCTTTCTTACATTCATCTGAAGTAAGATCGGAATGTTCATCGGATATCGCCAGACTTGGAATGCGTGGTAAGGCTTGGCGCTGTATGTATAGTGCATAGCGTTCTGTTATGTGTCTTATGAACGGTTGTAAAATACGCGCTTTCTTCTTGTCTTTAACTTCAGAATAAAGTTTTACAGTTATTTCTTGAAATTTAAAACGGTAAAATTTATTATCAATAAGGGGGCCTAAGATCGCTTCATTATTTCGCTCCTTAAAAACGCCATATTTGTGCTCGAATAATACATTTTCCTCATTTTGTCTTAATGCTTCAAATTTAATTAGATAAACCTTGTTGGCATTTGAACATTCAATACAATTCTGTTTTTTACAATCTGTACATTCTTGCTCTTTTCGACCTACACAATCGCATGTTGGTCGAATATTCAAATAATACTTCCCTTTTATTTTATAAATATCACCAGTCATAGAAGACTCTTTACTCGGATTAGCCTCTAATCGTTGAGCTCGAAGAACATTCAACACTTCATCTCTTGTAGATTTTATCTCACCTATTTTGAACAATTGCTCTTTTTCAACAGATATTGGCTGCATTCGCTCAAAGATGTTTTGTGTCAAAACATCTAAAAGTTCATCATTAGGATTGACTGAATCATCTTCTGCCGTTTTCCATATTGCCAACGGCCAATATTTTGTGTTTCCCAACTGCTGGAATGTATGTATCTTCGCTTTTTCTACTGCATTATCCCAAACTTTTAGTACATATATAGATGGCATTTTATCTATCCATGCACTTATCACTTCCATCACTTTTACATTCCCGTCACTAATGATATCAGATTTACTTTTAATAAAAATAGGAGCATTATCAACATCTATACCATTCTTTTTAAGTTGGTTTTTAATATCTTCGACTTCGCTATTGCTAAAGATAAAAATGGGCAAGTAACAATCCTTTAAGATATTTTTTATGAACTGGAGGAGAGATGTTCTGGTGCTTTTCTCTAATTCAGAGGCAAGAGGTATAGGATTCCCATCTTCATCAGATACACTAACTAGTTCCCAATCTAACAAAACAAAGCTAAATTTGGCAATATTAGCACCACTTACGTTGGGTATTTCATTATATTTCACTAAAGGGAATCCTTTACATTCAATATTCTCAACAATACGAATAATTTTATCACTGCTTTCCATATTGAAAACCTGATCGTCAATTACCATTCCGATACCAGAAAAAAGTTCCTCAATATTCATTGCGTTCTTGTTTTATGAAATTAACAATAAAGTTTGCCCCACTTAAAATTTTGTCTTCTTGCAAGTCTGCTAATTCAATTGAATAGTCGTTGCGCTCCATTAGTTTCCGTGATATATATAAACCTAAACCTCGCCCTTCTTGACCTTTCCCTGAATAAAAAGCATCAAAAATATAAGATTTATCTTCATCGCGAATACCTGGACCATTATCTGAAAAAATTAATTTACAATTATTGCCATCCAATGTAATAATAATGGTTTTATTATTTTTTTCTTCCAACCAATAAATAGCATTATCCAAAAGATTTATCAATAATTGTAAGAGATCTGCATCTGTACATTTTGCCACTAAGGGAGAACCAATAGTATTTATTCTATATTCAATCTTATGCTCAGCTAAAGTTCGCTTGTATATGGTTATAACTTTATCTAAAATATCTTTAACCCTTATTTGACGACGTCTTTGCTTAGATGAAGTGAACAACATCTGTAAATCTTTCATCTGATTTTGAATATATGAAAATATACCATAAAGCTTTTGAAGTTCTGATGTTAAAAAAGAGTGGTCAAAATTTGAATGTAAAGAATCCTCGTATAAGGATCTTAATTCATCAATACCCTTATTTAACATCATCATAATATCATGACTCGCTGTTTCTACCGAAATACCAACAGCCGCTAAAGATTCCGTACGTTCAACTCTACAGCTTAAATATTTATTTTCAGATTTATAAGCATTCTCTAACTGAGTTAATAGAGATAACGCATGCTTGTCATCCTTCAGTTGATTACGAAGATTAGATATTTCTTTACTTACCGCATCTTTACGTATCTTATCAAGTTGTGATTTTTTTTCTTTATCTGCTAAATATGCAGCATAAGCCCCATTACGTATGTATGATAAGAAACTTTGTATTATACAAATAAAATCGGTGGTATAATTCCCCTCCTCAATAAGTCCCTCTCGATTCGTTTTATCTTTCAGATGAGGATTGCCAAATTTAGTTATCTTAATCCTTCCTACAATTTGGTCATTACTTAAAAAATCTCCTGCTCTAACTGTACCACGACGCACCTCTATTTGCAACCAATCATCGTCTGGATCACCATAGGGAAGGACACGTATATTATCGCGTAGTAAATAAATTCTATGCTCTTTGATAATAGACTTTGCTTCCTTAGGCAAATAATATTTAGATGATTCATCTTTTGAATTTAAATCAAAAACATAAAAGTCAAACTCAAAGTCTCCAAAATCAGTAACTTCACGAAAAGCCTTAGTTACCTTATTTTGGAAATGATTTCTAAAAACACTCATACCTCTAAGTCCATCTTCTTTTATACTCACAGACTTAGTGTGGCCATTTTGCTTATATGTAAACAATCCATTATTCGAGGAATAATGACCATTTGTTATTTGTAATACACTTTGAGTCTCAATTAAATTACGCAATGTAATATCATTAGACTTCTCTTCTTGAGTCCATGGATTATTATTTATATATAATCCAATTGTGAAATTATTCTGTTTCTCATTGGGGCTAATAACCTCATTAAATAAATCTCCAAACCTCAAAAAACTATCTTTGATTGGTTTAAGCTTTGCCAAAGACCATGAACCAGATAGATTTGAAATCTCAATACGAGTTCCATGAATGTTCTCATGTTTATCGAATTTTAAATTATTTATGGTAACATCATGCTCTACAAATACATTAGGAGATTGATTCTCTAATTTAAAATTTAATTCGTCTAAATAGAGTCCTTCATTACCGTCTTTAGCACCATCTATAAAATCACTATCATATGAGTTTAAATCAAAACACAAAGTATATTCTTTACTACTTTCGGATTCTCCTTTTGAATTTAAGATCCAGTTAGCGGGTCTTGTTGTTAAATTTACTGTTTTGCCTAATTTTAGCATGGCGTATCTGCCGATACCTTTCTCACCCTGAATAATACGGTTATATTTAGGAGTTCTCCGTTCAGAACCATCTTTAGAGAATTTATTAGGAGTAGCCGGACTCATCCAGGATTTTTCTATTATTTCTGCTGTCATGCCACATCCATTATCTTCAATAATAATTCGAGATTCTGGAGTGATATTTAAAGACTCCGTGAATCCATCAAAAGAAATTTTAACCCAGTCAGCATCTGCATCATAGGCATTCTTTATCAATTCAATAACTGCTATCTGCTCATTCTTAATTAGTTGATCACCCAACATAGTTAGTAATCGAGCGAAGGGTCTTATTGTTAAATTCTTAGCCATATTAATTACATTTTCTAGCAAAAATGACGAACTCTTCTGAATAAACTTTCCTACAACTGCCTTTAACACTGGCAAACTTTCCATTAGTGTCTCTATATGGAGTAAGTATTTTATTAGATATTTTACGTCTATCAACTTCTATGTTTACCATTCCTTCAGCTAACAAACATTCAGTCAGATGCTTTGCATTATCAATTTTTACTCCTTTATATTCTGTATTACCTATAACAAAAAGGCAGGCACCGCCGGGATTCAACATTTCAACAACTTTATGGACGGTTGACTGCATGTCTATGTAATATTGCGCAATAGAACGTGTCTTCCTTTTATCTATTGAATACATCTTAAATACGATATCTTGGCCCACATTATTTAGTCTTTTCAGGTTTTTATCGAACTCTTCTGAATGATATAGACTTCCTATTGTGCCTTCACGAAGTAATCTGAAATCATCAGTATATTCAAGCCAAAGCGTTGATAATTGATGTAAATCAGCATACTCATATGAAGTTACATATGGAGGACTAGTCACAATTAAGTCAACAAATGGTTTATCAATATTAACGTCTAGAATATTAGCTCTTTTAATATCTGCCTTCCCGTATTTTTCATTTATATTTTCCATATTTGCCTTTCTCATCATATTTACTTGATATATATATGAAGAAAGGACATCCTTAGGCTGTTTCTTTGGGTCAATTTGTGGCTTAATTGATTTTGTAAGCCATCGAGAACAAGATTTTAATATATTAGAAAAAGCACACAGAAAGAAATTGCGATATAATTCATCGTCCACAACTAAATATATTGAAGATCGAAGTTTTAATAGATTATCTATATGCTCTTCGTCGAACCAATATTGTATTCGTTCATTTGAATAAATGCGATTACTTTTATCTACATTACAAGTGTTGTAAGCAGCAATTATTTTGTCAAAAAAATCTTGCAATTGTTCATCTTGATATACATTGCTTTTGGTTTCTGCAATTAATGTAGCTACAGGATTTATATCACATCCCCAAAAGTGTTTACCGCTCCTTACCGTTTCAAATGCGACAGTACCACACCCACAAAATATGTCAGCTACAGTCTTAACAGAGATGTTGTTTTCCTCAGCTTTATGAATAGCTTTTGTTGTTATAAATGCAGGAAATTTAGCAGGATATGCATGGATATTATGCATACGCCTTTCCCGTTCGGCTGGCATATTCCATTCTTCCTGTATATCTATCGTATCAAAATTAAGTGTACGATAATTATCAATTGTGACATTCATGACAAATCTTTATATTATTCCTTAGCAATATTAACGCAATCAAGCATACATATACAATATACCTAAAATACGAACAAATATACGGAAAATCCTTCATTCCACAATGTTTATTTGACTCAAATGATAAGATTGCATAAAAAATAACTCTCCAATGTACTATTGTAGATTGAAAGTCATTATCTTTATATGTAATATCTTAGACTATACTATAGATGAAGGCATATAGAGTTTACCTTACCTAACAATGAGCAAAGCAAATTGTAAAATATCTTCTTGCGGCAAAAGCTTGGTCTTTGAAGGAGACTTTGAAATACAATAAGTATTTTTACTCAAGCAATTATATAAAATAATGGTAATTCTTAGCAATTAAAATATTTGCATATTATATTAATATATAATTATGAATCCATCTGAAAATTTAGTTAAAAACAGAAACGATCTTTCACCCTATCTCTTTCATTTTACAAAAGGGGAAGATGCGTATGATAAATTGACAAACATTTTGAATCAATTAAAATTAACTTCTAGTACTCATGATTATATTTGTTTTACAGAGACTCCAATAACGCACTTTAGAGAAAATCTTTTATATATGAACAGTTTCTATAAACCTATGTTATCTTTTTACGGTATAGGTTTTAGAAGAGATTTGTTGATTAAAGACTTTGGAGCCAAATCTGTAATTTATGGTGATAAAATGGACGAAGCAAACCTTAAGAAAATAGATATGGGTTGGAGATTTGATGAACTAAATGTTCTGACACACGATTTCACCTGGTTGAGAGAATGGAGAATAAGATATGAATTTGATTTTTCCTCAATATCACCAGAAGATATAATTATAATAGCTAAAACAGACGATGAAGTAAGAAGTTTATGCTCTTTGCAGGAACTTGAGGATATAGATTATGAATATGAGCCCGAAATAGGAGAATGTACAATGTGGCCTATGTTTTCAAATCTAAGAGGGTGGAAAGGTATATCTATTGAGCATGTGGAAAAATTAGCTTCAGATAAAGAAGTTGATAGCTATTCTAAATCATTAAAGATTGGTGATTATTTGTAAAAATCGGAATATCATTTAACAGGTATATTCTGCAATTTTCTCCACTTTAATTGAAGTTTCCTATTAGGTGGAGCAAAAACACAAATCATCTTCTTGTATTTCAAAATAAAACGCTACCTTTGTTCTATAATAGGAAATCGACTCCGCAAGACACTGCAAAATACTGCAAGCCTCCGGTGGAGCAATAGCGGGAGATTACTTCTTTAGCTAAAAGATACATCAAAGATATTCAGCCACTTATCGTTATATTACGATTTCTCGTGGCACCACTTTAAAGAAAATCAAATAGCAGAAAAACTCCTGATTTCCAAGCGAAATCGGGAGTTTATGCTTTACAGAATGTCAAAAAACGAACAGAGGAGACTTCGGGTCAGTAGAAATTTAGTGGGGATAAATTTGTAAGAAAATCGAAAAGTCCTTT
>ERZ824600.4759-NODE-4759-length-11632-cov-4.777576_pt1 | contig 11632 bp, 9 predicted proteins | sample MGYA00519933_ERZ824600 | MGnify/ENA primary metagenome ERZ824600 (study PRJEB31778, sample SAMEA3449178) | human gut metagenome | biome: human gut; feature: human-associated habitat; material: faeces | place: United Kingdom | collected 2010/2012 ... | reverse complement strand
CCAACGACCTCTACGATGTCAACGTAGCGCTCTGACCAGCTGAGCTATAACCCCGTGAGCAAGTATTATTATACATATTTTTTTGAACTTTGCAAGCATAATTTTTGAATCCGATTTTTATATGTTTGCATCAGACGGAGTTAATGGTATAATAAACGCAGATATTCTGGACTTTATGCCGTTTATGTTTTTTTAAATTTTGCCTTAAAGGCACGGATAAAGGAGATGTTTGAATGCCGGGCTCCGGATATTTCTACGACGAAACGAACCGCAACAAGCTGATAGTGCTTTATTTTATAAAGAGCCTCAATATCGAATTGACCCGCTCCCAGATAGCGGATTTCAGCGTCGCCCACGACCTTATCCCATACTTTGACCTTCAGACCACCGTTGGCGAGCTGGAGGAAAGCGGCCTCCTCGCCTGCGTTCCGAAGGCATTCGGGCAGGCCTTCATGCTTACCCCGCAGGGCCGCGATATAATCGAGATGTTCCAGGAGCGCATACCCCAGTCCCAGCGGGACACGCTGGACAGGTACGCAGACGAATGCCGCGAGCAGCTCCGCCTTGATACCCAGTACTCCGCAACCGGACGGGAGCTTTACAAGGGCGGCTACGGCGTCACCCTCAAGGCCATGGACAGCAGCAGGACGCTTTTAGGCATCGAGATTATGCTGCCGGACAGCAAAAGCGCCAACAAGGCTATTGCCCGCTGGCGGGCAAGCTCCGCAGATATTTACCGCTATCTCGTCAAGGTGCTCGTAGAGGACGCTCCTGACGTAAAAAAGGGGAATAAAGGGGAAACCGAAGCTACGCACGAAGAAAAGTAAACTTCAAATAAAAAAAGCGGCGAATTATCGCCGCTTCAGTCTGTCAAAAAACCCCGGGGTTGATAAGGGGCCGCAGCCCCTTATGTTTAATCCGGCTCTGACGACATGTGCGTCAGAACGGATGAAAACCCAGAGGTTTTCGTACTTTGCGGATTTTGCCGCCCGGGAGCGAATGCGAGAGGCAAAACCCGTAAAACTCAAAAAAGTGGCATTCAGCCACTTTTTTGACACTCTGAAGCGGCGAGTGATCGCCGCTTTAAGTCTGTTAAAGCCACCGCTATCTGCCTATGTCGTGCAGCCTTTTTACCATTTCCTTCGGGTCCGGCGCGCCGAACACGCTGCTTCCGGCTACCAGCACGCTTGCGCCCGCCTCCGCGCAGAGCCTGCCGGTATCTGGATTTATCCCGCCGTCTATCTCTATATCGGGACTTGCGCCCATATCCTTTGCTATGGCTCTGAGCTGCCTTATCTTCTGCACGGTTTCCGGTATGAATTTCTGCCCGCCTGCGCCGGGATTGACGCTCATGAGCAGCACCATATCGCAGCTGTTTATGACATAGCGCACAGCCTCGGGCGATGTGGACGGATTGAGCACGATGCCCGCCTTCATGCCGGCATTGTGTATGGCCTGAAGCGTCCTGTGGGCATGCCTGTCCGCCTCTATATGGAAGGTGATTATATCCGCGCCGGCATCCCTGAAAAGCGAAATATACGTTTCCGGGTGCTCTACCATGAGGTGGACGTCTATGGGCAGCTTCGTATGCCTGCGCACGGCCTTGCACATCTGAGGTCCAAAGGTTATGGTAGGCACAAATGTGCCGTCCATAACGTCAAAATGTATATAATCGGCGCCCCAGCTCTCGCAGTTTTCCGCTGCTCTGCCCATTTCGGCAAAATCGGCTGAAAGTATTGACGGTGCAACCTTAATCATATCTGTGCTTCCTCTTTTCCTTTAATTCTTCCGCGAATTTGCAGTATCTTTCGTATCTCTCAGGGCTTATGCCCTTTCCAACGAAGGGCTTTACGCCGCAGTCCGGCTCGGTCATATGAAGGCATTCTGAAAACCTGCAATTTCCCAGATGCTGCCGCATCTCAGGATAAAGCAGGCAGAGCTTTGCCGGATCTATCTCCGCCATATCCAGCAGACTGAACCCTGGCGTATCCAGCATACATCCCCCGCACACCTGCCATAGCTGGGCATGACGGGTGGTATGCCTGCCGCGGTCTATCTTGTCGGACAGCCCGCCTACCGGCAGCTCCAGCCCCGGCGCGAGAGCGTTCATAAGCGAAGACTTTCCAACAGCCGACTGACCGGCAAAGCAGCATGTACTGCCCGCTATCTCGGCTTTGAGCCGGTCTATTCCTGTGCCGTCGCGGGCCGATACGGGTATTATATCATAGCTCGTATCCTTATACTGGGCAAGGGCGGCCTCGTAGGTCTCCCTGTCCATCTCGTCGCACTTATTGAGCAATATGACAGGGGTTATGTCGGAAAGCTCGCATTGTATCATCAGCTTATCGGCAAGACAGTAATCGGGCCTGGGCAGCGAAGACGACAGCACTATCATCAGCTTGTCTATGTTTGCCGCAGCCGGGCGGATAAGCAGATTTTTGCGCGTCAGTATCTCGGTAATACAGCCTTTGCCGTCGTCGCCCGTCTCAAAGCGGCAGTAGTCCCCTGGCACCGGCGTTATGCCCTCCTTGCGGAATCTCCCTCGTGCCTTGCAGACGAATTCACCGTTATCGGTGAGCAGGGTATAAAAGCTGCCCACTCCTTTGATTATTCTTCCGGTATATTCCATATGTGGCTTATCTCAGCGTAAATTTGGCTTCTATGCGTTTGACCTCCACGCCATCCACGTATGCCACGCACTCATACTCGCCTCCGTACCTCATGGACGCTGTAAAGGCAACAGCTTGCTGCGTGCCCTCTTTTACCCTGCCCTCGTACAGCACTATCTCTACTCCGTTGCCCATGACAGCGGTCACAGCGACGGATCGTTCCTTATCCGGTATATCCAGATTCACCGCGATATCGGAGCAGTAATTGCCGGGATTGCTGCGGTTAATCCAAAGCTCGACGAGGGTATTTTTGCCGGCGCTCATATTCGCCGCCGGAGATTGCTGCTGTACCGTCTCTTCAGCCTCTCCTTCCTTTGGCTGCACCAGTCTTATCCACACCTTCTCGAAGCCGCTGCTGTTCAGCATCTTTATTACGGTATCGGTGCTTTTGCCTACTAATGAAGGCATCTCGATCTGCTGGGTCTCATTGCCGCTTATCCATATATCTACCGCTTCAAGCTCGGACAAACGGGTATCCACGGCGGGTTCCTGGCGAATTATCTGTCCCTCCGGCTGGTCAGATGTAGGATCGTAGCCCACATTGCCGACGCTGAGATTTTCCTCGGAGAGCATCAACGACGCCTCCTGTATGGTTCTGCCTGTAAGATCCGGCACTATAGCATAGCCGCTGCCGCTGCTCACCTCGACCTTTATGACGTCGCCCTCCTGCCCCTTCGCCCCGTTTGCCGGGTTCTGCCTCGTCACCCTGCCGGCGGGGTACTCGCTGCTTATGACGTAATCTCCCACCTCCAGCTTAAAGCCCCTAAGCTCTGACAGGCTTCTCGCCTCCTCCAGCGACTTGCCCACAAGAGACGGAACAAGAAAGCCGCCGTCATCGCTCTTGGTAAACAGGCCTGTAAGCATGGAGACAATCGCAAATACGGCCGACACTCCGAATATAGCTACGGATATCATCATTATGCTGCGGCTGCTCCGCTTTTTGCTTTTCTCTTGGTTTGGGCTGTTGAGCCTTGCAAATCTGCCATGAGGCTCACGCAGCGCACGCTCAAGGTCCTTCTTCATGGCGGCAGCCGAGGGGTATCGCTTCTGCGGGTCCTTCGCGGCGCCCTTGACCACCACATCCGACAGGGCGGGGGGTATCTTTGGGTTAACCTCTATGGGAGGTATCATTTCCTCCTGTATATGCTTGAGCGCTATGGCGACGGTATTCTCGCCCGCAAAGGGTACCGTTCCCGTCAGCATCTCGTATATCATTATGGCACAGGAGTATATGTCGCTTTCTGCCGTCACCTCTTCACCCTTCGCCTGCTCCGGGGAGATATAATGAGCTGATCCTATGACGTTTGTACCCGCAAAGGTACGCGTGGTCGATGTAGCGTCCCTGGCTATGCCAAAGTCCGTGAGCTTGACCAGCCCATTGTCTGATATTATGACGTTCTGGGGCTTTACGTCACGGTGGATTATGCCCATATCGTGAGCATGGCCCAGCGCGTCCAGCACCTTTGCGGCTATGTCTACCGCTTCCTTTGGGCTGAGATACGTCTTGGACTTTATATATTCCTTCAAGGTCTGTCCGTGCACATACTCGAGGACAATAAAGCTTACACCCTTTTCGTCCACGCCCACATCGTAAGACTGTACGATATTTGGATGGGACAGCGTTATGACTGCCTTTGCCTCCCGCTCGAAACGGCGCAGGAATTCCGTATCCTCCCTGTGCTCCGCCTTGAGCATCTTTATGGCTACAGTGCGACCCTCCTGTTCGTCGTAGGCCTTATATACGTTTGCCATGCCGCCGGAGCCTATCAGGCTTTCTATCCGGTACTTTCCGGCGATTACCGCTCCTACCATCATTCCTCCTCGTTGAGAATCAGCACTGCGCTGATATTGTCAGTTGAGCCGCCGTAAGCGGCCTCCATTACCAGCCTTTCGCAGGCCGCGTCAAGCTCGGTTTCTTCTCTAAGTATCCTGCACATATCCTCGTCGCTCAGCGTGCCTGAAAGGCCGTCGGTGCAGAGCATGAGTATATCCCCCGCCTTCCAGCTCTCGCTGAAGATATCCGCCCTTTCTCTGGGCGATGTGCCTATAGCGCGTGTTATGACGTTTCGTCTGGGGTGTACGGCGGCCTGCTCCCTGGTGATGTACCCGGCCTCTACAAGCTCAGCGACATACGAATGATCGCGGCTTATCTGCCGCAAAACGCCCTCTGAATAGTGATACAGCCTGCTGTCCCCCACGTTTGCTGCCACATAATATGTCTTGAAGGGCATGGCAAGTACAAGCGTGGTTCCCATACCCCGGCAGTCATCGCTGCTCTTTGAAAGGTCGAACACGGCGGCGTTGGCAGCGTCTATAGCGCGGCCGATAAGCTTCTCCGGGCTTCTTTCGCCCCCGCGACATATATCCTTTACCATAACGTCAAGGGCAAGCGAACTGGCAGTGCTGCCAGCCTTATGGCCTCCCATGCCGTCAGCTACGGCGGCAAGGGCCACCTCGCTGTGTTTGGGTATAAAGAAGCTATCCTCGTTATGCTCCCGCTTTCCCTTCTCAGATAAGGCACAGTATTTCATGCTTTATCTCTCCTTTGCCGCTTTCCTTTCTCGTTGCAGTGTCTTGCGCCTAAGCTGTCCGCAGGCGCCGTCTATATCGCTGCCCATCTCCCGGCGCACTGTGGCGGAAGTGCCGTAGCCCTGAAGCCAGCTGGCAAACTGCTCCGCATCCCTGCGGGTCACACCCGTGAGATGGCGTTCTTCAACATGGTTCAAAGGTATAAGGTTCACATGGCAGTTTATCCCCTTGAGGCGTGAGGCAAGCTCTTTTGCGTCCCTCTCTGAGGAATTCACGTCTTTTATCAGCGCATATTCGAATATGACCCTCCTGCCCGTCTCCTCGGCATAGTACTTGGCTGCGTTTAGAAGCTCCGCCATCCTGTACCTGCGGTTTATTGGCATTATCTTATCCCGCGTCTCGTCGTTTGGCGCATGAAGGGATACCGACAGGGTAACGTGGGGCGCTTCCTTCGTGAAGCGCATAAGCTGCGGCACCAGGCCGCAGGTGGATATAGAGATATTTCTCGGGCTTATGTTCATTCCCTCCGGCGCGGACACGAGGCGCAGAAATTTCACTACCTCATCGTAGTTGTCCAGCGGCTCTCCGCTGCCCATGAGCACTATATTTGTGACGGTGCGCTTTTTGTCGTCCCCATGGGGTACGTCCTTTTCGGCGCAGGCGATAAAGCTGAGCATCTCCCCCGCCTCAAGATTGCGTATACAGCCTTCAAGCGTGGAAGCACAGAATGCGCAGCCCATGCGGCAGCCCACCTGAGTAGATATGCACATGGTGTTGCCGTAGTGATAGCTCATAAGCACGCCCTCGACTATATTGCCGTCCTCAAGCTGAAACAGGTACTTTATAGTACCGTCCTTAGCCGACACCCTTTTATCATATATGCTTGCGCCGCCGTAATGGAGCGTGTCCAGCTTATCCCTGAGCTCCTTTGGCAGATTGGTCATTTCCTGAGGCCTTTTGCCCCTGGATATCCATTCAAATACCTGCCTTGCACGAAAATTAGGCTGCCCAAGCTCTTCCATGAGCCCGGCAAGCTCGGATATTGACATCGATGTAAGTCCGCACATGCTATCTCCTTATCATCTTCGCTAAAAAGAATCCCTCTGTTCCGTCGGTATGAGGGAACAATTGCAGCATAAAGCCTTCGTAAAGCCTTTTCCACATATCCTTTGGCAGGCAACCGGAAAGCTCCCCTTTTTCAAAGCAGCCGTTCCGCTCCATAAATGCCTTTGCCTGCTCCTCGTTTTCCCGCTTGGAAATCGTGCATGTTGCATATATCAGCACACCGCCTGGCTTTACATAATCCGCACAGGCATCCAGAAGCTTTTTCTGTATACCTGCTATCTCGTCTATTATTGCATCTGTCTTCGCATAACGTGCGTCAGGCTTGCCCGGGACGCCCAGACCGGAGCAGGGCGCGTCTATCAATACCGCGTCGTATTTGCCGTAAAGTTCGGGGTGCCGCACTGTGCCGTCCATGACTTTCACATTTGCCGTTACGCCGAGGCGCTTAAAGGTCCTTTTCATCAGCTCCGCCCGGTGGGTGTGCAGCTCCCATGAATCTATAACGGCGCCGCCTTGGGTAAGGCTGGCTATATACGCCGATTTGCCGCCCGGCGCCGCGCACACGTCAAGTATGTGCATTCCCTCTTTAGGCTCCAGCGCTCTGCATACCAGCATCGCGCTTTCGCTCTGTACGGTTATCCTGCCCTCCGTAAACAGGGGCTCTTTTGTAACGTCAAAGCCCTTTTCCAGCTTGAAAGCATCCCCGACTATCCTCCCTCGGGAAAACCCTATACTCCGCTCCTCCAACGCTTTTTCAAGCTGCTCTGAGGTGTATGGGTACTGCGCCCTGACAGTCATGCAGCCGAGATCGCTCATTGCGGAAAGCATGGCTTCGGTAAAACCCGCGCCGTACTGGCCCATATACTCCTTTACCAGGTATTCCGGATAGCTGTACTGTATTGACAGCCGCTTTACCGGCTCTCCGGGCAGAGGCGGCGGATTATCCTTATTGCGGCAGATATTGCGCATCACTCCGTTTACAAAGCCGGACAATGGGCCCTTGCCTATCTCCTTCGCCAGCTTCACGCTCTCGTTGCACGCGGCGCTGTCCGGCACCCCCATATACAGAACCTGACATACTCCGAGGCGCAGTATGCCGCGTATCTGAGGCTTTATGCTGCCCTTTGTATAGGCGGCTATCACGTGGTCGATGTATAGCAGGTGACCAAGCGTGGTGTACACAGCCGCGCTCACCCATTTTGCGTCCCGCTCCTCCAGTCCGCGCAGCGCTTCCTTCAATGTAAGGTTTGCGTATGCCCCCTTGTCGGTTATCTCTGTAAGCGTCTCAAGGGCGGTGCGTCTTATACTCATTATTCAAACACCTTGCCAAGCAGTTGATGGCCCAACAGCGCGGCCTTTGCCTCCATGCGCTTGGCACCGGGAAACTGTATCTCTTTTATCTCTATAAGCTTATCGGCCGTGCGCACAAAAAGGCCCTTCTTTGGATCGGCTATCACACATTCGCCTGTCTTTCCGCCTCCCTGCTGCTCAGTCATGCGGGTGGCCCATATTTTGACGGGCTGACCATCCAGCATCGCAAAGGCAACAGGCCATGGATTCATTCCCCTGACCTGATCGTGTATCCTCTGGGCCGGCCTGTTGAAGTCGATCCTGCCGTCCTCTTTTTTTATCATGCCGCATTTGGTGGCGGCTGCTTCGTCCTGCTTTATGGGCTTTAGCTCGCCCTTTTCAAGGCATTCTATAGTCTCTTTGAGAAGCTCCGCGCCTATTGCCGCAAGCCTGTCGAAGAGCTCGCCTGCGGTCTCGTTTTCGCCTATCTCAACTTCGCGCCTGAGCAGCATATCGCCGGTATCCAGGCCCACATCCGTAAGCATTGTGGTAACTCCGGTTATCTTTTCGCCCTCAATTATGCTCCACTGTATAGGCGCGGCGCCTCTGTACTTAGGCAGCAGGCTTCCGTGCACGTTTATGCAGCCATACTTGGGTATACTAAGGTTCTCGGCCGAAAGTATCTGTCCGAACGCGGCCGTCACCATAAGATCCGGCGCAAATGCCCTGAGTGCTTCAACTCCCTCGGGGCGGCGTATCTTTTCAAACTGGTATACGGGTATGCCGTGCTTCTCGGCAAGCACCTTTGTAGGGGGCGGAGTAAGCTCCCTCTTCCTGCCCTTGGGCTTGTCCGGATTTGTAAAGAGTGCAAGCTCATGCCCTTCGTCTATGAGCATCTGAAGGGACGGTACCGCAAAATCCGGCGTCCCGCAAAAGGCTATGCGCATCTATTTTTCTTCCTCCGTATCGTCCTCTGGCTCTGTATACTCAAGCTCCTCTTCCTTGTAGCCCTCCGGCGGATCGGTAACGAGACGGGTATATATAAGCCCGTCAAGGTGGTCATTTTCATGGAGTATGGCGCGGGCAAAAAGCTCCTCGCCCTCATACTCATACAGATCGCCGTTGCGGTCGTATGCCTGCACCCTTACGTGGTTGGGACGCACGACGTAGCCCTGCTTGCCCGGGAATGACAGGCAACCCTCCATGCCCCCCTGTTCACCGGAGGTTTCGATTATTTCGGGATTTACCATCTCCACGAGGCCGTCGCCGCAGTCTATGACGAATACCCTGCGCAGTATACCTACCTGAGGGGCGGCAAGGCCAACTCCGTCCGCCTCGTACATGGTATCCGCCATATCGTCTATAAGGTCGGAAAGCTTCTTGTCGAACCTTTCCACCGGCCTGCATTTCTTGTAAAGGCACTCCGCGTCGTTCTTGAAAATCTGTCTTATTGCCATAGCGTCCTCCGATTTATCCAAAGCTGATGTATATACCTGCAAAATTATATCAGTTTATTATATCCCCCGTGGGGCTCATCGCGCAAGAGCAGGAGCATTTTGTATGTCAGTCTTTCGTCCAATTTTTTAAAACATATCTCCCGGGTTGAGCTCCAGCGAACAAAAATACTCGCTGCGGTGAGCGTTTGAATAGCTGTAAATAGCGTCCACCGCTTTAGGAGTGTGCTTTGTGCGGGCAAGCTTCAGCACTATCTGCCGCCGGTACTTTCCGTCTATGCGCTTTATGGGAGCTTCGCCCCATACCATAAACAGAAGCTCTCTTTCGTCTGCCCCCTGAGCCTTCAGCGCCTGGAGTATGGCGTCCTTCAGCCCCAAAGCGAACCTTTCCTCCGCCTCGCACAACGGCGCCTGATCCTCATGTATGAACAGTACCCTGACAAACAGCGCATACGGCGGAAACAGCGCAGCACGCCGCTGGGCTATCTCGTATTCATAAAAGCCCTTATAGTCGTGGCGCGAGGCCAGCACCACCGCCGGGTGGTCAGGAGTGTAGGTCTGTATCACTACTCTGCCGTTGCCGTTTGCCCTGCCCGCCCGTCCGGCCACCTGAGTAAAAAGCTGAAACGCCCGCTCGCAGCTTCGATAATCCGGTATATGCAGCGAAGCGTCGGCGGCAACTATACCCACAAGGGATACATTTGGCATGTCCAGCCCTTTGGCCACCATCTGCGTCCCTATGAGGACCTGGGCGTCTCCCCTGGAAAAACGTGAAAGTATATCATAGTGGGCGTTCCTGGTCTGGGTAGTATCCATATCCATGCGCAGCGACTTTACGCCGGGGAAGCTATCGCGAAGCTGCTCCTCCACCTGCTGTGTGCCTACGCCAAAAAACTTTATGTGAGGTTTGCCGCATTCCGGGCATACCTTTGGTATATTCTTTGTGCGTCCGCAGTAATGGCACTTCATAAGCTTATCTATTTTATGATAGGTCATGGATACGTCGCAGTTGTCGCACTTGAATACATAACCGCAGCTCCTGCAGGATACGAAGGTGGAATACCCACGGCGGTTTATGAAGAGTATCGCCTGCTCATTTCTGTCGAGGCAGGCTTTCAGCTCATGGTACAGCCGTCCGCTGAATATGCCGGTATTTCCCGCAGCGAATTCCTGCCGCATATCCACTATGTCCACCTTGGGCAGCGGCAGGTCGTTTATGCGCTCCGGCAATTCAAGAAGAGCGTACCTGCCCCGTTTTGCCCGAAAATAGCTTGTTACAGACGGTGTGGCACTGCCCAATAGAAGTACTCCGCCGTTTAATTTACACCGTTTCTGGGCCACCTCTATGGCGCTGTAGCGGGGCGTCATCTCGGAGGAGTAGGATTGCTCGTGCTCCTCGTCCACCACTATCAGCCGTATATTCTCAAGGGGAGCAAACACCGCGCTCCTTGCCCCGAGCACTACCTTTGCTTTGCCCAGGCGTATGCGCCGCCATTCATCATATCGCTCGCCCGGCGACAGCCTGCTGTGCAGCACCGCCACCTGTTCGCCGAATCTTCCGCGGAATCTGTCCATTGCCTGTGGGGTCAGGGATATTTCCGGCACCAGCACTATGGCGGAGCCTCCCTCGTCCAGCACTTTGGCGATGGCCTGCATGTATACCTCAGTCTTTCCGCTGCCTGTAACGCCGTGAAGGAGCATGGTCCCCTCCCGCATGTCCATAGCTGCGTTTATCTTTTCCAATACGTCAGCCTGCGCCGCTGAAAGGGTCAGCGGCATCGTCCTGGGCGGTATCCGTCCGGCATACGGGTCCCGATATGTCTCCCGGCCTGCCTCTGTTATATAGCCCTTATCTATCAGCGCCTTTATGGCGGAGGACGCACCGGGAATAAAGGCACATATATCTGCCGTGCTCATCTCCGCATTTGATTCTGACAAAAGGTCGAAAACCTCTTTTTGCTTAGGTGATTTGGGGCTGCCGTCCTTTTTCAGCATGCCCGCCCGTATGAGCTGGGGATCGACGCCATCGGCAAGCTTCACCGTGCGCACCCGCTTCTCCTTTACCCTTCCTTTCCGGAGCTGCGCAGGTATCATAAGGCGCAGCGCGTCCACCAGCAGGCAATTGTAGCTTTGCTTTATCCAATAAGCCAGCCGTATCTGCTCATGGGTCAGCACGCTGTACGGTTCCAGCGGGCGTATTATGCTCTTCAGCGCGATATTGCCCTCATAGCTCTCGCTTATTCCCAGCACATAGCCCTCTATGGGTTTGTTTCCGCTGCCAAAGGGTACGAGTACCCGTTGGCCGAGGATAATGTTATCCTCCGCCCGGTAGGTAAAGAGCCTGTCTACACCGCTGTTGGCTATGTCCACTATCACCTGTGCGAACAAATCCTGCCGTCCTTTCACAACTCAAGTTTATTTATTAAAAATTATACCACAAAGGCTCTTATACCGACATACGCAAAAAGGAGGGCATGCCCTCCTCTGTGACTGTCGAAAAAGTGGCTGAACGCCACTTTTTCGAGCTTTTACGGGTTTTGCCTCTCGCATTAGCTCCCGGGCGGCAAAACCCGCAAAGTACGAAAACCTCTGGGTTTTCATCCGTTCTGACGCACATGTCGTCAG
>ERZ824600.4756-NODE-4756-length-11647-cov-3.970842_pt1 | contig 11647 bp, 13 predicted proteins | sample MGYA00519933_ERZ824600 | MGnify/ENA primary metagenome ERZ824600 (study PRJEB31778, sample SAMEA3449178) | human gut metagenome | biome: human gut; feature: human-associated habitat; material: faeces | place: United Kingdom | collected 2010/2012 ... | reverse complement strand
AATTATATCGAACGCATCGCCGTGCTGTCCGTAAATCTGCGCGGCTGGTGCCAGGAGGGCGGCAACGACGTGCTCGTCGCCCGTCTGAACACGCGCATCGTCGATTACACGCTCGACGACAAGACCGGCAAGCTCATCTCCGGCAGCAGAGACAAGGAGAAGTTCATGGTCTACGAGTGGGATCTTGTCCGCACGACCGGCACGAAGACCGAGAAGGACAAACCCATGCAGACCGTCAACTGCCCGAACTGCGGCGCACCGGTCGAGATCAACGCCAGCGCCAAGTGCCCGTACTGCGGCAGTGTCATCACCCTCGAGGAGCACGACTTCGCCCTCAACGCCATCCGCGCCATCTCTCAGCAAACGAGAGGATAACGCGCCCCGGCAAACGCATTCCACTAAAAAACTCCACCGCCCAGGCCAGGCGGTGGAGTTTTTTGAAATCTAGCCTCTGCGCGGCGCTTACGCCTGCAGATTGAGCGCGGGATTCATATAATAGACGTTTTTCTCGTCCAGCCTCCGGCGCAGCAGCTCAATGGCCTCGCCGAAGCGCTGGAAGTGAACTATTTCGCGTTCCCGCAGAAAGCGCAGGGGGTTAATTATGGCAGGGTCGTCTGTGAGCACCATCAGGTGTTCATATGTTGCTCTTGCCTTCTGCTCTGCTGCTGTATCAAAAAGGCAACATTTTTTGCAGCTGTGTCAAAAGCTCCAGTGTATTTCCACAGGGACCTCCCAGCTGCCGGGAGAGCGCCTTCCGATGTATATGCGCTCTATCAAAGCTCCTGCGGCAGCATTGTCCAGAGCGTTGAGTAGTACCGGGAGATCTTCATTTGCCGATGAGCGGCTGATTTGCTTCAGCTCTGCCGTACCGTTTGCGGCGGCCTGCATAAGCCGCTGCTTTTCAGATGAAATGCGTTTGAGGGTATCTGAAAAGTCAGCCTCGCTTATGGAGCCTTCCGCCCTGTGGAGGTAAAGCTTTGCCATGGCTTCGGAATACATATCGATGTGTCCCTGCAGCTTTGAAATGCGCTTCGACAGCTGTATCTGCCGGGAACTGCTGCACTGAATGCATCGTTCTTTTAGCATATCCGCATCGAGGTGCTCTGAGGCGAGCCGGTTAAGCTCACACAGCACGGTATGCTCCAGACGCTTTACGGATATAAAACCACCGGGACAGGCCGCCTTTGATATATAGCGGCGGCTGCATCGAAGGTAGCTTTCGCCGTGGCTCCTTGCGGAGCGCATGGGACTGCCGCAGCAGGCGCAGTAAACCCTGCCGGCAAAAGCGCCTGCCTTATTGCCGGCGAAGGGACGCGATTTTTCGGATATGAGCCGCTGTACGGTCTGCCATTGCTTTTCATCTATTATTGCCTCGTGCGTGTTTTCCACCCTGAACCACAGTTCCGGGGGTTTTGGCATGTTGCGCTTGGTCTTGTAGGATACGCTGCCGTACCTGCCCTGAACCATATGGCCGATGTAGACCTCGTTTTGGAGCATGCGGGATATCGTGGCATACTGCCACAGCCCGCCGCCGGGGGAGGGTATGCCCCGGGCGTTGAGCTCCCGGGCTATAGACGTTTTTCCTTGGCCATTGGCGAATAACGAGAATACTTCCCGTACTGTAAAGGCCTTTTCCTCATCGATGATGAGGTGCCCTTTTTGAGCCGGATCCTTGGTGTAGCCGTAGGGCGCGGAAGAACCTATGTGCAGCCCAAGACTCCTTCGGCTGTTCAGTACGCTCTTTATGCTCTCGGACATGTCCTCGAGATACCACTCGTTCACGAGGCCGTTTATCTGGCGCGTCTTTTTGTTGCCCGGGTCGTCGGTATCGCAGTTGTCCGCTACGCTTACGAAGCGTATGCCCCAAACGGGGAACAGGCCGTGTATGTATTTTTCTACCAGCTCCAGCTCCCGGGTAAAGCGGGACTGGGTCTTGCACAGCACTATGCCGAAGCGCTTTGCTTCCGCATCCCGCAAGAGCCTGTTGAATTCCGGCCTGTTCCTGTCCGCCCCGGCATAGTCGTCGTCGCTGTATATATCGTATATCTCCCAGCCTTGCGCGTCAGCGTACTGAGTGAGCAGCATTTTCTGGTTTTGTATGCTTCCGCTGTCCGCGCCATCGGCCTTGCCCTTATCCTCCTCGGACAGCCGGCAGTATATGGCGGCCCTCATATACTGCGCCTTTTGTTGAGCATTTGCAGTCATTTTTCCGCAAACAGCTTTTTATCCGGGAACCGGCCATTTTTAAATACGCTTTTGCACATGGGTGATTTTGCCAAAAAACAACACCTCCTGTATATAAATATTAGGGTAGGATGCCGGTTATAATATGGATTGCTGTCAGTTTGTGATATTGATATAATAGATAACAAATATCGCATTATCTGGAATTCGAATGAATAACTGATAGGAAAAGAATTTGCGTTGTTGTATACTATATGAGATTAAGGACAAGGTGGGTTTGATATGGACATCAGCCTTAGGCAGCTTGAGGCATTTATAAAGGTAGCGGAGCACAGAAGCTTCTCAAAGGCTGGGGACGAGCTGTTTTTGAGCCAGTCTACCATAAGCAGTCATGTGGCACAGCTGGAACAGTCGCTTCAGGTGACGCTCATAAAGCGCCGCGAAAAGAAGAATATAGAGCTGACGGAGGAAGGGAAGCGGGCGTATCGCGCAGCCCAGATAATAATCAATCAGGCGGAAATGCTGCAAAACATGTTCCGCAAGGAGGAGGCCGACCAGCCCCTCATATCCATTGCCGCCTCCACGGTGCCTTCGAGCTACATACTGCCGGGCATAATGACGGGATTTTCCGATATCAGGCCGGAATGCAGGTTCTCCGTTCTTGACGGAGACAGTTCCTTTGCCCTTGAGCGGCTGCAAAACGGGGAGGCTGTGTTTGCGTTTGTAGGAACCAGCAGCCGCAAGACCATATTCAGCTATCATACCGTCTGCCGCGACAGAATGGTGCTGATTACCCCAAATAATAAAGAGTTTGCCGAAAAAAAGGAAATGGGCGTGCTGGGCAAGGAGCTGCTGGAATGGCCAATGATAATGCGTGAGAGCGGCAGCGGCACTCGCCGGGAGACGGATAACTATCTCAAGAGCATAGGTATGTCCTCGGCGGATCTTAACGTGGCCGGCTACATGAACAACATTGAGGGGATAAAGAGCATGGTAGCTGCCGGAAAGGGCACCACCATACTTTCAGAGCGAGCGGCGGCGGACGCCATACGTGACGGCCGGGTGCTGTGCTTTGATCTTGAGGAAGACGGGCCGTATCGCGACATATACATCGCCTACCTCAAGAACCGCAGCTTTACCCAGACGGAACAGGCATTTTTGAATTACGTAAGGAACCGCAGCGGCGAAAAGCCGAAGCAGAACAAGAATAACAAGAAACCATTGAAGGAGGAATAACAAAATGGCAAACGTAAAAGTAAACGCGGTAGGCGATCAATGCCCAATACCGGTAGTAAAGGCTACCAAGGCTCTTGGCGAGTTCAAGGAAGCAGGCACCCTTGAGGTACAGGTTGACAATGAGATAGCCATACAGAACCTTACCCGCCTTGCCGACAGCAAGGGCCTCAAGAGCAGGAGCGAAAAGCTGGGAGATAATCTTTTTGCCATTACTATGGAAGTGAACGGCCCGCTGACAATGGGCGGCGAGGATCTTTCCTGCCATGTCGATAGCAGGGGCGATTTCGTTGTTGCAATAGATACAGATGCAATGGGCCGGGGCTCCGATGATCTGGGCCGCACACTTATGAAGGGCTTCATTTATGCCGTATCCCAGCTGGAGACCCTGCCCAAGACTATACTGTTCTACAACGGCGGCGCCAAGCTCACTACCGAGGGTTCCGTATCGCTGGAGGACCTCAGGAGCATGGAAGCTCAGGGTGTGCAGATACTCACCTGCGGCACCTGCCTTAACTTCTACGGCCTTGCCGATAAGCTGGCGGTAGGCAGCGTCACCAATATGTACGTAATAGTAGAAACTCTGGCTAAGGCCGGAAAGGTCATCAAACCGTGATATATCTCGACAATGCCGCAACTACCCTACATAAGCCTCAGCAGGTAATAGACGCGGTAGTACATGCAATGCAATCGATGGGCAACTGCGCCAGGGGCACCCATGAGGAGGCCCTTGACGCTGCCCGTACCGTATACGACGCCCGCGTAAGGCTGGCGTCGCTTTTCGGTTGCCCGCGGGTGGACCATGTGGCCTTCACTGCGAACTCAACCGAGGCGCTGAACATCGCCATAAACGGGCTTATCGACCCGGGCGACCATGTGATATCGACTGACCTTGAGCACAATTCCGTGCTGAGGCCCCTTTACCGCCTTGAGGCGGAGCATGGCGCAGAGCTGAGCTTTGTGCCGGCGGATAAGCTTGGCAATGTGGATTATGCGGACTTCGAGAGGCTCATGAAGCCAAATACAAGGGCCGTAGTATGCACCAACGCTTCAAATCTTACGGGAACCGTGCTGGATATAGAGCGCATAGCAAAAACAGCCCACAGCCACGGCGCGTTAGTGATAGTGGATGCTTCTCAGACGGCGGGCTGCTGGCCCATCGATATGAAAAAAATGGGCATAGACGTGCTGTGCTTTACCGGGCACAAAGGGCTTATGGGCCCGCAGGGTACCGGCGGTATATGCGTTAAAGAGGGTATAGAGATACGCCCCTTTAAGGTGGGAGGTTCCGGAGTACAGTCCTACAGCAGGACGCACCCGGCCGAGTACCCCACCCGTCTGGAGGCGGGAACGCTGAACGGCCACGGTATAGCGGGGCTTGGCGCCGCGGCAAAGTTTATATCCGAGACCGGCGTAGAGAATATACATGCGAGGGAGCGCTCGCTTATGCTGCGCTTTTATGAGGGAGTGAAGAATATCGAGGGCGTCACGGTCTATGGCGACTTTACAAAGGACAAGACCGCTATAGTCGCGATTAACATACGGGATTATGAGTCCGGAGAGGTGTCTTATGAGCTTTCGCAGGGCTACGGCATAGCCACCCGACCTGGAGCCCACTGCGCGCCTCGAATGCATAAGGCCCTCGGCACGGCTGAAGTAGGTGCGGTGCGGTTCAGCTTTTCCTTTTACAATACAGAGGAAGAGATTGATGAAGCGGTAAGAGCGGTAGCGGAGCTTGCAAAATGAGAGAAAAGAAGCTTTGGCTTATAATAACCTTCCATACAACTACGGCCGCCATGGCCATGGAGAGTCTCTGTACCGAAAAGGGATTGCCGGGGCGGCTTATACCCGTACCCCGGGAGATAACCGCCGGCTGCGGAATGAGCTGGCGCGCGCCTGTGGAAAACAAAAAAGAGCTTATAGAAGCTGCCGAGCAGGCGGGGATAGCTACGGACGGCGCATATGAAATAGTTATATGACGTTGCCTTCATACGCGGATAGGCAGCGAGGTGAAAAGAAAAGGTATTTACCATCGGGCGTTATCGGCATGGGCCATAACGCCCCTTTTAATATCGTTTGTATGAATTTTATCAATATCGGGCGCGATGGTATAATAATATTATCAAGGCGCGTGCGCGCCGCTTATCAGTCAAAAGATCACCATCAAAAACCAGAAGCAAAAAACAAATCACACGGAGGTATTGTAGATGTCAGATTATGTACAGATGTGGAAAGACCTGGGAATGGATCTCGAAAGCCATGATATGCTCTGTCAGGTGCTGCCTACGGCAGTAGGGGATGTTTTCCTTACCCAGAAGAACAGGCCGAAGGCTATGGATTTCTGGGATCTGGTAATATCCGAGGTACACGGTATCCGCCCCGCCGAGCTCATAGCCGCGCAAAAGGAAGGCCGCAAGGTATTCGGCACCTTCTGCGTATATGTGCCGGACGAGGTCGTCATAGCCGCAAACGGCATAGTCACAGGGCTCTGCGGCGGCAGCCAGTTCTGGGTACCGGGCGGCGAGACAGTGCTGCCCAAGAGCACCTGCCCTCTCGTAAAGGCCTCCGTAGGCGCCCGCCTCGGCCGCACCTGCCCCTTCTTCCGCATAGCGGATATGTACGTCGGCGAGACCACCTGCGACGCCAAAAAGAAGGCGTATGAGATACTGGGCGAGGACGTTCCCATGTATGTAATGGACGTCCCCCAGATGAAGCGCGAGAAGGATATAATCAAATGGAAGGACGAGATAGCGGAGTTTGCGAAGAAGGTGGAGGAGTTCACCGGAAACAGCATAACCCCCGAAAAGCTGGGCGAGGCGATCAGGATAATAAACAACAAGCGCAAGGCCATGGCGAGGGTATATAATGCGCGCAAGTCCGAATGCCTGCCCATATCGGGACGCGACGTGCTGCTCATGACGCAGATATCCTTCTTCGACGATCCCGTCCGCTGCGCGGAGATGTGCAACAGGCTGGCGGACGAGCTGGAGCAGCGCATAAAGGACGGCGTATCCGTGGTTCCCGAGGGCACCAAGCGCATACTCGTCACCGGCACCCCCATGGCTGTGCCAAACTGGAAGCTGCATAACATAATAGAGACCAGCGGCGCGGCAGTCGTATGCGAGGAGATGTGCACCGGCACCCGCTATTTTGAGAACCTGGTGGACGAGACCAAGACCACGCTGGACGACCAGTTCATGGCGCTGTCCGAGCGGTACATGAAGACCAACTGCGCCTGCTTCACCCCGAACCATGGCCGCATAGACGATCTGCTCAGGATGGTGAAGGAATACAAGGTGGACGGCGTTATCGACTGCAGCCTGAAGTTCTGCTGCCTGTATGATACCGAGAAGTACAGCGTGGCCCGCGCCCTCAAGGAAGCCGGAGTACCGGTGCTCGGCCTTGAAACGGACTATACCGATACCGACGCCGAGCAGCTCCGCACCCGCATAGGCGCGTTCATAGAGATGCTCAACAACAGATAATGTCCGACGTAAGGTATTATGTGCTCTTTGCAAACTATGAGCAGGGGCTGAAGCTGCACGGCATACTGGATGGCGCCGGTGTGCAGAACAGGATAGCGCCTGCGCCCCGCTGCATACAGGGGGAGCTTTCCTGCGGTATGTCGCTGCTCATCGAAAAGGAGCACATCGACGAAGCCAGAGAAGCCATAAAAGCCTCCGGGGCGGAGTATCACGATATCGTTCCGCTGGAGGGGCAGATGAAGGCGCATAGGGATAAGTATTGTTAGGGATACGGCGTTATCGGCTTTGCCAATAACGCCTGTTTTGTTATCGTTTGTATGAATTTTATCAATATCGGACGCGATGGTATTATCGTGAAACAGATATTCGCCGCTTATGAACGCGCCCATTTGACTGCGCCGCAGGGTGGGCCTGGTGTTCCAGAGTCCGTCGTCATTCACGTTTTCCATTTACAAAAACATGACTTACGGGTTAAAATACTACGGTAAGACCGGCAGGAAGGAACTGGAAAGCGCAGTAATAGAGGATATGCTGTCGGAAATGAAGAAGGATTACTCCATAGTGATAGTGACCCACAACATCGCCTAGGCAAAGCGTATAGCGGACGAAGTTGCGGTGATATTCGATGGCAGGCTAATAGAGAACGGATCAGCAGCTGAAGTCTTTGAGCTGCCCAAACAGCAGCTCACCCGCGAATTCCTTGCGGGAATATACGGATAGGGAGAAAGCATGATAAGGATAGACGTACCCGGACGGGATATCATAGAGATAGAGCATGTAGTGCTGGATTACAACGGCACCATAGCCTTTGACGGGCAGCTCATAGAAGGCGCGGCATGGCGAATAAGGGAGCTTTGTAAGAGTGCCCATGTTTACGTGCTTACAGCCGATACCTATGGCACGGTAAGGTCACAATGCGACGGCTTAGGTGCCGAGGTGAAAACGTTCCCAAGGGCTAACGCCGCAGAATGTAAGGAAGAGATAGTGCGCGCCCTTGGCGGCAAGGTTGCCTGCGTAGGCAATGGATTCAACGATATAAAGATGTTTGATATAGCGGATTTGTCCATTGCCATCATGGACGGCGAGGGAGTGTGTGCCGGCCTGATAGCTCACAGCGATGCATTGGTGCGCAGCGCAGAGGAAGGCCTGGACTTGCTGCTTAAGACGGACAGACTTCGTGCGACTCTTAGGACATGATCTGGCATAGAAAGAAATATAATTGATAAAAACGATAACAGCCAACATAACATCACACCTGTGTATTTGTAATAAGTCAAAATAAGTGCTATTATAGATGCAGATAAAGAACCGGCTGAAACAAAAACCTCTTATTCTTATTTCTTACTTATTAATACAGCGGAGAAAGAAGCACTGCCATGCGGGGCAGTTCTTCTTTTTTTGCGCAAAATGTTGCCTTTTTGACATAGCAGCATCTGCTGCCATGTCCTCAGTAATATCGGCTATTGGGTCGCCTGTGCACTGCAAATAGGCCGCAGTGAAGGGAACACCGTTGGGGTCGGCAGGGTATACGCCCTTGGAGTGCATGGTGTAGTAACCCATTAGTCCCGCGGCTTCAATGTCCTTTAGTGTAGCATCGCGCAGGCACTGATGGATCATGGTTCCTATCATTTCCCAGTGGGCGATTTCTTCAGTACCTATGTCGTTACAGGTGGCCTTTACCCGGTTATCCGGCATGGAGAAGCGTTGGGTAAGGTAACGGCAGCCTGCGGCCAGTTCCGTGTGAGCCGACGAAGAGCATATTTTTGACGGAATTGCAATTCACCGTTCCGCCGAGTAAGATTCAGGTAAAATGGAGCCGTCATTTGACCATACAGGTTTATTTGGAATGCGCATAATTATTGAGAAAGCGTCGAGATTTCGGCGCTTTTTCTTTGGGAAAGCGCATGGGCTTTTCATCTCGACGATAGCCGGATTTTTTACTATAATGAATGTACAAAGTAACATCATATAGAAAGGATGGTGAAGGCAATGGATAATGAAGTAAAGATTAAAGTTGAACTTCCAGAAGTAGTAAACAAATCGCTCGAAAAACCTGCTGTAACTTTAGGTGATAAGATTTCTGACTTATTGGAAATAATATTTGGGGGAGTTACTTATACTAAAGAAAAACTTGCTTATAAGCGCGCTTTAGACTTTGAGCAGTTTAAAAAAAGCTTGGCAGAGAAAGTTGATAAAATTCCCGAAGAGAATCGGATTGAGCCTTCAGAAAGTATTGTTGGCCCAGCGTTAGAAGCAGCAAAATACCGGATTGACACAGAGGAACTAAGAGAAATGTTTTCCAGTTTGATTTCTGCATCATTAGACTCACAAAAGGTTTTGTCTGTTCATCCTGCCTTTGTTGAAATTATTAAAAACTTGTCTCCACAGGATGCTGAGGCGGTTAGGCACTTAGCTTATTTAAGAGATAGCCATATTGTTCCAATTATATCGATAGATGAGAAAGTAATGAGTATACCAAATAACTGTAGCCATTACTGTTTTTTATCTGATGAATATGGGTTTCGCGAGGCTAATACAATCATATCCTCCTTGTTGCGATGTGGGCTGATTGAATTGAACTACGTGTTTTCAAAAGACACTAATTTTCAAGGCTTTACTTTTGATAACATGGAGGTAAAGTTTTCTGAATTGCGTGGAGACAGCAATATTGGTCGCAATCTGGATAATCCTTTGTCATATAAGTATGGTGTTATTTGCTTAACAGCTCTTGGTTACGAATTTGCTCAAATTTGTATACCTGACACATTTGCAGAAGACAAGAGGCGTTTACAGGACTAATGCATACCATATATTGCAGATAAAAATACAACTTATAATGACATAGTAAAGATACAGTCATTACGAGGTCAAACATAGGAAAAAGGGAATCTGGATTCTCAAATATAATATAAAAAACATCATCGTGTTGGAAGGCGGATCACTATTTCATTCACCAATCATAATGTATGTTATACATAATAATAACAAAGCCGTTTGCTATGCCAAGCGGCTTATTTTTATCTTAAATAGCAAGGAGACAATAATATGGCTCAAATCATCGCCATCGCCAACCAAAAAGGCGGCGTTGGCAAAACCACCACCTGCGCCAATCTGGGCATTGGATTGGCGCAGGAAGGAAAGAAAGTGCTGCTCATTGACAGTGATCCGCAGGGCTCCCTTACCATCAGCCTTGGTTACGACCGTCCTGACCAACTGCCAATCACCCTTTCCGACATCATGGAAAAGGTCATGGATGAAAATCCTATCGCACCCAATGAGGGCGTCCTTTCCCACGATGAAGGCGTTTCCCTCATGCCTGCCAACATCAGCTTATCCGGCATGGAAGTTTCTCTCGTCAACGCCATGAACAGAGAAAAGATACTCAAACAATACCTGGATAGCATGAAACGCCAGTATGACTATATGCTCATCGACTGTATGCCTTCCCTTGGTATGCTGACCATCAATGCTCTTGCCGCTGCGGACAGCGTGATTATTCCTGTGCAGGCACAGTACCTTCCTGCCAAGGGCTTGGAACAGCTTTTGCAGACCGTCAACAAGGTGCGGCGGCAGATCAATCCTAAACTGAAAATCAGTGGCATCCTGCTCACTATGGTAGACAGGCGTACCAACTATGCAAAGGAGATCGGCAGCCTGTTGCGGGATACCTACGGCAGCAAGATCAAGGTCTTTACAACGGATATTCCGCATTCCGTTCGTGCTGCGGAGATCAGTGCTGAGGGCAAGAGCATCTATTCCCACGATCCAAAGGGTAAAGTCGCAGAAGCATACCGAGAACTGACAAAGGAGGTGCTTGCTCATGAGTAGAACAAAGGCATTAGAAAAAGTGAAATTAACAAGGTTTGATGATTTGTTTGGTAGTAAGGAGGCGGAGCCTGCGGTAGAAGCCGGAGAAGTAAAGCAAATACCAATCTCGGAACTTCATGAGTTTCACAACCATCCGTTTCAGATTCGCTCAGATGAAGAACTGGAGGAAATGATAGAAAGCGTACGTCAGCATGGTGTGTTGGTGCCGGGAATTGTACGGCCACGAAAAGAAGGCGGTTATGAGATTATTGCCGGACATACAAGAAGACATGTTTGTGAACTGCTTGGTATTGATACCATGCCGGTTTTTGTAAAGAATTTGGATGATGATGAAGCCAGTCTGATTATGGTAGATTCCAACATCCAGCGAGAGAACATCTTACCCAGTGAAAAGGCAAAAGCCTACAAAATCAAGTACGATGCCATGAAGAACCAGGGCAAGGAAGGAAACAGCCTTCAAAAAATGTCGGAGGAAAGCGGCGAGAATTATAAGTCCATACAAAGATATATCTGGCTTGCCAGACTTAATGATAATCTTTTAGGAATGGTAGATAAAAAGAAACTGGGTTTTATCCAGGGGGTAAGTTTATCGGTTCTTTCCGATAAAGAGCAGGAAATGGTTTATGATGCGATTTGCCGGTATGAAAAGAAGTTGTCGACGATACAGGCTAATACCATAAAGCAGTTGAGTGCAGATGGGAAATTGGATGAAGAGACACTGGAACGTTATTTGTTTTCCGTTGAGAGGCACAGTAAGAAGAAAGATATTACTCTGAAAAATGAACGATTGGCAGAGTATTTTGAGGAAGAAACCACAGAAGATGAAATGATGGATGTCATTTTTGAATTACTGGAGAAATGGAGACAAAAGAGAGGAAGTGAAGAAAATGAATAAGATTATTTTGCTGGGGAATATG
>ERZ824600.4755-NODE-4755-length-11649-cov-2.931516_pt1 | contig 11649 bp, 10 predicted proteins | sample MGYA00519933_ERZ824600 | MGnify/ENA primary metagenome ERZ824600 (study PRJEB31778, sample SAMEA3449178) | human gut metagenome | biome: human gut; feature: human-associated habitat; material: faeces | place: United Kingdom | collected 2010/2012 ... | reverse complement strand
CATATCGTATGGCGTCAGGAGATGAGCAATCCGCGGCCGTCGTTCTACTACCTTTCGGCGCCGGATGAGGATGCGGTAGGAGGCCGCGAGGTGCGCCTCTATCGCGAAGGGAATACCTTTACCGTGACGCGCAACGATTTCCCTACATTGCGTATATGGCTTAACGACCGCTTTGTCGATCTGTCGAAACCCGTGCGTGTTGTTATCGGAGGCCGTGAGGTCTTCTGCGGCAAGGTGAAGCGCCGTGCCGAGCATATCGCCGAGACGGTCGACAGCCGTGTCGATCCCGATTATATCTTCAGTGCCGTGCTGGAGATCCGCGACGGCAAGTGCCGTGCATTGTAGCGGTTCGCTAAGGGGCTTCAACAACGTCGGGAGGGATATCCAATCTTGTGATCAGATGTCCCTCCCGATCTTTTTTACTTATGGAGGAGTCGTGCTATCTCTTTCCATAGAACTCCTTCTGCCGGCGGGCTATGATGGAGGCAAGGCGTTCGTAGAGGGCACGGTCCTCGGCCGTGCCGTGACGCAGGAGCGAGAAGGCGTTGTTGCCCTGATAGTATGCCAGATCGTTGTTGTCGAAGATGCCGTTACGTTCGTATGAGTCGATATAGGCCTTCATGCGGCTGCCGCGGCCGTTTTGTTGCAGCGCATTCTCGTCGAACTCCATCTCGAGTGACATGCCGGCCTGCGTGGCCAGACGACACGTTTCGTCGATACGCGAGTCGGGGATGGCGTCGTTGAAGAAGTGGTTGGGCTGCAAGTAGGCCTTGTCGAATCCCAGCTCGCGCCATTGGTCGTAGCCGTCGGATTTGAAGTAGGGGATCCAATAGAAATCGAGTCCCTTCTCGTGTATGTAGTCCGAGACCTGTGCTACGAACGTACGGGTATTGGTGGCCTCTTCCGCCAGCCAGTAGAACCCGCACAGCTGGAGATTGTCGAGTCCGGCAGCGGTGAAACGCTTGATGAGCAGGTCGATGTACCATTTGCATGCGGCCGTACGGTCAGCATCGTCGTTGAAATCAAGGCTGCGGCCGTCAATCTCGCCCCAGTCGGTCTGTCCGGGTATGGGCTCGGGCAGCGACAGTACGATCTTACGGCGGTGGAACGGCCCGGGGATACGCTCGCGCATCGTGCCTACGCACTCGTTCAGGGCGGCAATGTCGCGTCCGGGGGTGAGGTATTTGTCGATGAGTGTGATCCAATCCTGCTTGCGTGCGGGGGTGGGGGTATATCCCGAGGCGTAGCTCAGTCCCGTACCGCTGTGTATCTCGAGAAAGAGGAAGCCGTCGAAGAGCCATTCGGGCGTTTCGCCGTCGGTGGCGACGTAGTCGGCAAACTGCCCGGCATTCCATTTGACTGTGCGGTGTTCGCCGCCGTCGTATATAAGGACAAGGTCGCGGACGGGTGCGCGACCGACCTTTGAGCCGCCGCATGACGTGCATAGAAGTGTTACGGCCGTGGCCGCCAGAACGCTGATAAGTAGGGATCTTTTCATGGGATAGGGGTTAGTGTTTGTTTGCGGGGATATAGTTATATCTACAAATGTACGAAAAAAGTTTGCCGTAACGGTATATATATGCTTAAAACCGAATACGGACGACGTGTTTTTGCAGTCGTCCGTATTCGGTTTATGTCGGTTTAGGCTTTACGCCTCCACGGCAACGGGTTGCCGCAGCGTGGCGTGTTGCGAAGAGTATATGTTGAGGCCGAGACATTTTGCTATGTAGCTCACGGCCTTCTGGGCCTTTACCGAATTGCCGGCGGCATCGAGCGGCGGCGCGAAGGCCGCTATGCCCATCACACCCGGTACGACACCCATTATTCCGCCGCCGACACCGCTCTTGGCGGGTATACCCGTCTGGAACATCCAGTCACCCGTGCGCTCGTAGAAGCCGACGGTAGACATGAGCGAGACGATGCGCGGGGCTATCTCCGCCGCGAAGACCTCGTCATGCGTGACGGGGTTGCGGCCGTCGGCGGCGATGGTTGCGGCCATGACGGCGAGTTGCGATGCCGTGATACCTATGGAGCATTGGTGTGTATAGATGTCGAGCGAGAGGTCGGGATCGTCGTATATGCGTCCGTAGTTCTTCAGCAACCACGCTATCGAGCGGTTGTTGAAGTTGGTGGCGCTTTCCGAACGGTATAGCTCGTCTATGACCTCGACGGCTGAACCGCATAACGACTCGACGAATCCCTTTATGGCCAGCCATTTGGCGTCGCTGTTGCCCGTGGGCGCTATCATCGAGCAGGCGGTGATGGCACCTGCGTTTACGAGTGGCGTGGAGGGGTGGTCGTTTTCCAGCAGGATGGCCATGATCGAGTTGAAGGGCAGCCCCGTGGCGTCGGCGCCGATCTTGTCGAGGACCTCCTGACCGCTGTACTGGTTCATGGCGAGGATCGCCGTCGGCACTTTCGACACCGACTCTATACCGAAGCGGTAACCCGTATCTCCGACCTCGATGCGCTCGCCGTCGGCCATGCATACCGATATGCCGAAGAGCGAGGGCGGAATATTCTTAAGATAGGGTATGTAGGAGGCGTTCTGCCCCTCCGTAGTCTTGGCATATTGCGTGTATGCCTCGTTTACGGCCGTAACGACGGCCGACTTGTCTATTTCATGTACCATGACCTAACGTTTTTCGGTGTTGTTGTTCTGTTTGCGCTGTGCGGCCGAAGGCGCAGCAGTCGGGGCCGAAGGCTGTGTAGCTGCCGATTGTGAATTCGGATTCTGCGGCTGTGCAGGCTTTGACGTCTGCTCCCAGTGGAAGGGCGCAAAATCGGCTGCGGCGTTGGCGTCACGCCATGAAGGCTTGCGCATGGCGTATATTATAAGAGGTATTGCCACCATGATGACACATCCGGCTACAAGTACACCGTACCATACGGTATGGCTTCCGGTAGCGATCTGCGAGGGCGGTATGAAGCTGAGCGAGAAGGCCAGCAGCGAGCCGGCGAAGCCGACGCCCGCGATGAGCCACATGAGTGCGTTGCCGCGGCCGAGCCGGAAGGGGCGTACGGCCCCCTTCATCTTGTAACGCAGGGCGATGGCTGCGGCGAACATCAACATGTACATTATGAGATACAGCAGTACGGTGAGCTGCGAGAGTATCTGATAGAACGACTGTACGGATGGCATCACGACGAAGAGCAGGCTGAGCAGCGTGACCAGACCGCCCTGTACGAGCAGGATGTTGCGCTGTACGCCGTTGTTGTTGCTCTTCTGGAAGAATGGGGGCAGATATCCCGCCTTGCCTACGGCGTAGATACCCTTCGACGGGCCGGCTACCCACGTCAGTACGCCGGCCAGTACGCCGAAGGCCAGGGCTATGGCAATTACCGGCGACAGCCATGAGGCCTTGATGTAGGCGAAATAGTTGTCAAAGCCCACAAGTAGGCTTTGGGTGAGGTTGATATCTTTCTGCGGAATGATGATGCCGAGAGCAAAGGTGCCCAGCACGAAGATGAGTACCGTGAGGGCCGAACCTATGAAGACCGCCTTCGGATAGTTTCTCGACGGGTTGTCCATCTCTTTTACATGGATGCCACCCATCTCCATTCCGGCGTAGAAGAGGAAGATGCTGGCGGCCAGTACCAGATTGTCGAAGTTGGTGAAGTCGGGCCAGAAACTGCCCGAGAAGTCCATCTGCGAGGAGCCGCCCGTGGCGAGGTATACGATGGCCAGTATCACCAGCAGGCCAGCCGGAATGATGGTGCCTACCAGTCCGCCGATTTTGGCCACTTTTCCTACCCAGCCGAGACCTTTGAGCGAGATGAATGTCGCCAGCCAGTAGATGCCCAGCACGACGGCAAGCGTGTAAAAGCGGTTGGAGGCCAGGGCCATGTCGCCGGTGTGGTCCATGCCGATAAAGGCGATGGCTACCGCGCCGAAGGTAAGTACCGTCGGGTACCATATCGTACTCTCGATCCATTGCAGCCAGATGGCCAGGAAGCCCGCTTTCTTGCCGAAGGCTTCTCCCACCCAGCGGAACACACCGCCCTGCTTGTCTTGAAACATGGCTGCCAGTTCGGCCGCTACCAGCGCCGTAGGTATGAGAAATACCAGCGCCGCAAACAGATAATAAAAGGCCGAGCTTACGCCATATTCGGCTTCGGCCGGAAGTCCCCGTAGCGACACGACGGCCGTTACGTTCATGATTGCCAGCGTAAATACGCCCAGCTTTACAGTTTTTCCCAAGTTTGCCATAATCTGTATAATTAAAAATGAATATGTTGTCGGCTCATCTCTTTTTGTGTAGATAAACAATCGGTTGCCGCTTGTTGTTTTTTACGACGAACGATTTATTGGGAGAATGAATATGCATATGTGGCTACCCTTGAATAGCGAGGCTGGAAAATCGGCGACAACAAAAGCCTTACACCTGGTGGTGTTGCTTCTGTCGAGTTGGCTTGTCGTTACCCTTTCGATAGATACATTCCGTCAAGTGCCGTTTGCCGAGCGGGACTGTTTCACAAGAATGCAGTTGTGGGTGTGTCTCTTTTTTATTTTCGACTTTGTGGTGCAGTGGGCACTGGCCCCGAACCGGTGGCGCTATCTGTCGCGCCATTTTATCTTCCTGCTGGTGTCGATACCCTATGTCGAGTTGTTCTCGTGGTTTCAGGTCGCTTGCTCGGCCGAGCTCTCCTATTTCCTGCGACTGGTGCCGTTTGTGCGGAGCGGATATGCACTGGCCATTGTCGTCGATTGGGTGGCCCACAACAGGGTTTCGACGCTTTTCTTTACCTATCTGGTATTGCTCTTGGCTACGGTCTATTTTTCGAGTCTGCTCTTTTTGGAGTGGGAACGTCCCGCTAATCCGCTGGTCGCACATTATGCCGATGCCCTCTGGTGGGCCTTTATGGACGTAACCACGGTCGGCTCGAATATCTACGCTACGACAGCCGTCGGGAAAATACTGTCGGTTGTCCTGGCGGCTTTGGGTATGATGATGTTCCCGATATTTACCGTCTACATAACCGACTGGGTGCGCAACGCTTCCCGTCGCAAGAATCACGGCATGGACCGGTAAGACGGTGTTTGCCGCTTGTTGCCGGGTGGGAAAAGTTCGGGGCAGCCACACAGTGGCTGCCCCGAACGGCTGTAAAAAGGGTTACGAGTGTTGCCGGTCAATCGGTTATCGTTACCCGGTCGCCGCTGAACACCGAAAGCCCGAGCCGGTTCATGATGTGCTTGACAGCCAGTTGGGCCTTGACCGAGTTTCCGGCTTCATCGATGGGGGGAGCAAAGGCTGCGATACCCATGACACCGGGCAGTACCCCCATGATGCCGCCACCCACACCGCTCTTGGCCGGGAGCCCCGAGGTGTAGAGCCAGTCGCCCGTGTGTTCGTAGAAACCGACAGTTGCGATAAGCGACGTTATCTGAGGGGCGAAGGCTCCGTCAAAAACGTTTTGTTGCGTAACGGGATTGAGACCTTTGTTGGCAATCGTGGCACCGCATATCGCCAGCTGGTGGGCTGTGATGCCCAGAGAGCATTGCCGGGTATAGAGGTCGAGCGACATGTCGGGGTCGTCGTAAATGCGTCCGTAGTTTTTCAGCAACCAGGCGATGGAGCGGTTGTTGAAGTTGGTTGCCGATTCCGAACGGTAGAGTTCATCTATAAGTACAGGTGCGCTACCCGACAGTTGCGTGAGGTTATCGACGATGGCCTCCCATTTGGCACGGGCGTCGCCGATAGGCTTGACCATGCTGCACGCGGCGATTGCTCCGGCATTGACCAGCGGGGTCGAAGGGTGGTCGTTTTCGAGCAGAATGGCTATAATCGAGTTGAAGGGAAGTCCGGTGGCGTCGGCACCTATCATGGAGAGCAGTTTCTCGGCGCCATACTGTCGCAGGGCCAGTATGGCGGTGTGTACTTTCGATACCGACTCTATGCCGAATGCATACTGCGTGTCGCCTGCTTCTATGCTTCTGCCGTCGAGCAGGCATACACTGATGCCGAAGAGACGGCTGTCTATCTGGGCAAGGTAGGGAATATAGTCGGCATTTTTCCCGTCGGTATTCTCCTTATACAGGTTGTAGGCCTCTTGCACGGCCTCCTGTATGGACACAAAAGTGAGGTTCCGTTCCATGGCCTTATTTCTTACGGGTGCGACAACCGCCGGTGTGGGTAAACACCGAACCTTTCACTTCGATGTGCTTGTCTTGGGCCACGCGGCTGTTGGTCGGGTATTCCAGCTTGTCGAGCGAGGCTACGGCATCGCGTATGTCGCCCAGCAGCATGTCGGCCATGTCCCGGTTGAATCCCTGGCGCACGACCAGTCGCATCACGACATAATCTTCTATGTTTTTGGGCAGAGTGTAGGCGGGTACCATCCAGCCGCTCTGCTTCAATCTGTCCTGCAAGTCGAAGAGGGTCCATTTGGCACTCTTGGCATACTCGGGCTTCATGTACCAGATAAAGAGCGGATTCTCGACCTTGTGGCTGTAATTGACAAAGGGTTCCATCTTGCCTATCTCGTCGTGCAGGTATTGGGTTATCTGCATGCAGTTGGACTGTATGGCCTTGTAGCCCTGGAATCCCAGTCGTATGAACTGGTAGTATTGGCCCAGTATCTGGGCGGCCGGGCGGGAGAAGTTGAGCCCTACCTGCGTAATGCTGGCTCCCAGGTAATTGACACTGAATGCCATCTCTTCGGGCAGGTATGCCTTGCCTTTCCATACGACCCAGCCCAGGCCGGGATAGACGAGCCCGAACTTGTGGCCCGAGGTGCTGATGGAGACAACCCATTTCAGCCTGAAATCCCATTTCTTGTGCGGTTCGAGAAAGGGCAGAATAAATCCGCCCGAAGCGGCGTCGACGTGTATGGGAATGTCGTAGCCGGTTTTCTTGTTATAGCTGTCGAGTGCCTTGTCGAGCGCCTCGACGTCGTCGTTCAATCCGGTCCAGGTAACCCCTTCGATGGGAACGATGCAGATGGTGTTTTCGTCGCACAGTTTCAGCGCCTCCTCGGGGTCGAGGGTGGGCTTGTCGAGAGTGAGAGGAACCTCGCGCAGCTCGATTTGCCACAGTTGGGCAAACTTTTCCCACACAACCTGGTATCCTGCCGAGATGACGAAGTTGGGCTTGTCGGCCGACTTTTTCTCGGCCAGACGTTTCTTGCGCCAGCGTAGCCATGCCGCCACGCCGCCCAGCATACAAGCCTCGGAAGAGCCGATGGCCACAGCGCCGCTTTTCCACTTCTCCTCTTCGGGGGTGTTCCACAGATTGGCCAGAATGTTGATGCATTTGGCGTTCATCACCGCTATGCGGGGATACTCCGTCTCGTCGATGTAGTTGATGTTGATGGCATCGTTCATCAACCGGGTGGCATACTCGTCCATGTAGGTGGTAACGAATGTGGCCAGATTCAGCCGGGGCTGTGTCTGGGCAAAGGTTTCGTCCTTGACCATCTGATAGGCAATCTCCGGCGTGGTGGGCGTTTCGGGAATACGGTCGACGGGAGCCGATTGCAGCATTTCGTCGGTACCGTAAATGGCGCTCTTGGCGTCGCCTGACCTGAAATACAAATCTTTCATCGGATAATGTTTTAAAGTTAGAAAATCGAGCGAAGGGTCTCTGCAAGAAAACCTTCTGCGAAGAAAACAACAGAGCGGCACGCCGAAAGTTCTCTCTTTCACTCTCTTTCACACTCCACGGGCCGGCCTGTTAAAAATGGCTCCCGCCGGGTAAACATTCCTTCACGAGGGTTGTTTAGGATTTTGAATGACTGTTTCACCCCTAAAACAATGTATCGTTATGAATATTCAAACAGGAAAAGGCTCGATACCCGTGGTCATACTGCTGGGTATATGGTCTATCTCGGCGCTGAATGCCATACCCGGACTGGCTGTCTCGCCTATTTTAGGAGAAATGTCGACGATATTTCCCCATGCATCGGAATTTGAGATACAACTGCTTTCGTCGCTCCCTTCGCTGCTGACAATACCCTTTGTGCTGTTGTCGGGTAAACTGACCGAGCGTGTCGACAATATCGTGCTGTTGCAGGTCGGGTCGCTCGTTTTTGCACTCACCGGGCTGCTGTATATGCTCTCCACGCAGATGTGGCAACTCATTGCGGTGAGTGCCCTGCTGGGTATAGGGTCGGGAATGATAGTTCCGCTGTCGACCGGATTTATCTCCCGCTATTTCACAGGGAAATACCGTACCCGCCAGTTCGGTTTCAGTTCGGCCATTACCAACATCGTGCTGGTGGCGGCTACGCTGCTCACCGGCTATCTGGCCGAGGTCGATTGGCATCTGCCGTTTGTGGTCTATTTCCTCCCGCTGGTAACGTTTGTCTTTTCCTTCTTTCTGAAACATGGCCCGGCTCCTGATGTGGAGCCTGAGCCGAGGACCGCAGAAGGCAAAAGAGGTAGAATTGCTGTCGGGCGTCTGGTAGGTCTGATGTTTTTTTACGGGCTGATTACCTATCTGGTGGTCATTGTCAGTTTCAACCTGCCCTTTCTGATGCAGGAAAACCATTTCGACACAGAAGCCTCCGGGGTTGTCATTTCGCTCTTCTATCTGGCCATTGTCGTCCCGGGATTCTTTCTCACTCCGATTTTGTCGGCATGCCGGTCGCTTACCAAGTGTGTGTGCCTGTTGGGTATTGCTGCGGGGCTGGCGCTTATACTGGCGTCGACCGAGATTGTGGTGATGGGCGTAGGAGCCATACTCATGGGCCTCGGCTATGGTGTGATGCAGCCCGTTATTTATGACCAGACGACGCGCGTTGCCTCACCCGCGAAAACGACCTTGGCTCTGGCCTTTGTCATGTCGATGAATTATCTGGCCATCTTGCTCACTCCGCCTTTTATCGATATGCTCGAAACGCTCTTTCATATCCATTCGCAGCAATTCCCCTTTGTGCTTAATCTTTCGATTACGCTGCTGGCTGTCGTGTGGGCTTATGCCGGACGGAAGACTTTCCTGTTTGACGACAGTGTGGCGAATGACAAGCCGAAGTCTGAATTATAGTGACAGGCTGCGAGCGGAGTATATAAGAGCGAGGGGTTATGCCGGATGTGGCATAACCCCTCGCTGTGAATAGGGAATGTAGGTGGAAAATCTTATCCGAGGAATCCCAGCAGGATACCGGCGGCAACGGCCGAACCGATAACACCGGCTACGTTCGGACCCATGGCATGCATGAGCAGGTAATTTGACGGGTCATATTCCAGTCCCAATATCTGTGAAATACGTGCCGAGTCGGGTACGGCCGAGACACCGGCGTTTCCGATAAGCGGGTTGATTTTGTTGTCTTTCTTCAAGAATAGGTTGAAGAATTTCACAAACAACACGCCGGCAGCCGTGGCAATGATAAACGAGATGGCACCGAGAATAAATATCTTCACCGAATTTTCGGTCAGGAATTGTGACGCTTGGGTCGATGCTCCTACGGTAACACCCAACAATATGGTGATAACGTCGATAAGCGGGCCTCGGGCTGTCTCGGCCAAACGGCGGGTAACGCCACTTTCTTTAAGCAGATTGCCAAAGAACAGCATACCCAGCAGCGGAAGACCCGAAGGCACGAGGAAGCAGGTGAGCAACAGACCCACGATGGGGAAGATGACCTTTTCGGTCTGCGATACGACGCGGGGTGAACGCATGCGGATAAGGCGCTCTTTCTTGGTGGTCAGCAAACGCATGATAGGCGGCTGTATGACGGGGACCAATGCCATGTATGAGTATGCCGAAATGGCAATTGCCCCCATCAAATTGGGTGCCAACTTTGAAGAAAGGAAGATGGCCGTGGGGCCGTCCGCGCCACCGATGATACCGATGGCCGCAGCTTGGCTCGGGTCGAACCCCATGCTCAATGCTATGGCATAGGCACCGAAGATACCGAATTGGGCGGCGGCTCCGATAAGCATCAACTTCGGGTTGGAAATCAATGCTGAAAAATCGGTCATGGCACCGATGCCGAGGAAGATGAGCGGCGGGTACCAACCTTGCACGACACCTTGATAGAGGATATTCAATACCGAACCTTCTTCGTATATGCCCAGTTGCAAGCCGGCATCTTTGAAAGGTATGTTTCCTATGAGAATACCGAATCCTATGGGTATCAGCAACATCGGCTCGAACTCTTTCGCTATGGCGAGGTAGATGAAGAAACACCCGACAAGAATCATGACGAAATTCCCCCACGAAACGTTGGCGAATCCCGTATAGGTGAGAAATTCTTGGATATTCTCCCCTAAAAAACTGATAAATTCTCCTCCCATAAGCCTTATCCGATAATGACGATTTCGGCTCCTTCAAGTATCGAATCGCCTTTATTAACTTTTATTGCTGTAACCTTGCCGTCGTGTGTGGCAGGAATCACGTTTTCCATCTTCATGGCTTCGAGGACTGCCACTTTCTGTCCGGTTTTCACGGTGTCTCCTACATTCACGCACACTTCGAGAATAACTCCCGGCAGCGGAGAACGCACGGCTCCCGACATCGTGGAAATTGCGGGCCGGGATATGACCGGCTCGCCGGCCGCCGTAAGTGGTGCCGACTGGGGACGGGTAAGCGGTTTGATTTGTTTCTTGGCCGGTTTGTCAAGTTCCACCTGATAAGGTGTGCCATTCACCTCGACCGTAGCGATGTTTTCTTCGATGCGGTTGATGTTGACGGTATAGGGGGTTCCGTTGATTTTATATTTAAACTCTTTCATAGTACTGTGTTTTATAATTTGCGTTGGGGAATCTGTCGCAACCCGTAGATTTTGGAACTCCACGGTGAATAGCTACGTTTCACTTGTTTTACGGTGAGAATGGTGTCTTCATAGTCGTGCTCGGCTTCTTGGTACTCATATATGGCCATGGATATTACGGCCAAGACGTCTCCCGATATGCCTGCCTCCTGTTTGGCTTCGGCTATTGTCGAGGCACTGCCTGCTTTCACGGCACGGCGGGCGCTCATGCGGATAGCTGTCTTGCCGACCATCTTGAAGAACAGGTACAACACGATGAGGGCTATGAACACGACCAGCATGGCTGTTATCGACATGGAAACACCTATGGGGTCTTTTTCTGCAAACTTGTCGACTTTTGGATTGGAATTTTCGACGTAATTTGCGGCCTCGGGCGTCGGGTGTTCCAGTATTTGGCGGTCGAGCATTCCGTCACGGGGCGAACCGAAACTTTGGTCAGCAGCCATGACGGGTACGCGTATTTCGTCGATGAGGTTTTTGCCGCCGGCATCATACAATGCGATATAATTTTCTTTCGTGGGGTCGAGTACGAAATTGGTGTGGAACGTCCCGTGATGAGAAAAGCCGTCGGCCCAAATGAGGACAACCTGCCGCGGACCGATTTTGGTTTTGAGGTCCCCCTTCGAAATCATGTATTTCTTCGGGTTGCTGGGGTCATTGGTAATATAACACCCAGCCATTTCGACCGTTCCTGCCGAGTTGTTGTAGATCTCAATCCAGGCACCCCGGTTGCCGAACGGGTCGACGTAGTTGCTTACATTGTTGGTAAGCACTTCGTTGATGTGCAGCGCCGAAGTCAGTTGGGCGGGAGCTATGGCAACCGAACAGCAAGCAAGCAACAATAATCCTAATTTCTTTATATTCATCTTATTCCGATTTTAGAAAGGTTATAGAGGAAAAGAACCGTTGTAGCGCAGGAACTTCTCGACGTCATCG
>ERZ824600.4753-NODE-4753-length-11650-cov-3.025701_pt1 | contig 11650 bp, 9 predicted proteins | sample MGYA00519933_ERZ824600 | MGnify/ENA primary metagenome ERZ824600 (study PRJEB31778, sample SAMEA3449178) | human gut metagenome | biome: human gut; feature: human-associated habitat; material: faeces | place: United Kingdom | collected 2010/2012 ... | reverse complement strand
TATGATTCTTCCCTGGCAAGTATCTTCTTCACAGATCAGGAAGTAGTGGATATGGACACGTCAATATCCAGCGACACCGCAAGGTATGCAAAGTATTTCTCATACATGCTGGACAACGGAATCTACCTTGCACCATCACAGTTCGAGGCAATGTTCGTGTCCTACGCACACAGCAAGGAAGACGTATCCAAAACCTGTGAGTTGATAAAGAAATACAAAGAGAACTAGAGAGACTTAGTAGGTCAGAAGATGTCTCATTAAAAAGGAATTTATATTCCTATATTGTAGAAATAATTAGATAAGTATTAAAAGAGTGGTTTGGAAATAACATAATAAAACTAACGGTTATCGAAGAGTAAGCTGTCATGTTTATGTGATGCTCCAAAGGCGGGTAGCACATAGACGACGGAAGCTTGTCGCTCCTTGCTGAGCGGGAGCCCCCCCTGCCCTTATATGGGGGCGGGAGCGAATGCAAATAATGTGTCAAGTTTTCTGTGAAAACTTGACATGTAGCGTCAGCCCTCGCCGAAGGCGACTTTTGATGGGCTGATGTTCAATTCAGGAGCTAAGACAAGGTGACAGAGTCGTGCGTAGCCTTGGAGCATTACATAAACATGACAGCGACCTTCTTCGACAAGGAGGAAATATGAGAGATTTGGTTATTGTGGGCAGCGGCCCTGCGGGTCTGTCCGCCGCAGTCTACGCCAAGAGGGCGATGATGGACGTGGTGGTACTGGAGAAGGAGGCATTCTCCGGCGGACAGATCGTGAATACAGAGCAGGTGGACAATTACCTCGGACTGCCGGGCATAAGCGGCTTTGACATGGGTATGAAGTTCAAAGAACACGCAGATACATTGGGCGTGGAGTTTGATGACAGAGAGGTGACAGCCATCGAGGATCACGGCGATCACAAGAAGGTTAGCCTGGAGGATGGCAGCAGCATAGAGACAAAGGCGATTCTGATAGCCACAGGCGCAAAGCACAGAAAACTTGGCGTTCCCGGAGAAGAAGAATTCACAGGTGCGGGAGTTTCATACTGTGCCACCTGTGACGGAGCGTTCTTCAAGAACAAAGAAGTTGCAGTTGTGGGCGGAGGCAATATAGCTCTTGAGGATGCCCTGTATCTGTCAAAGATGTGCAGCAAGGTGCATCTGATCCACAGAAGAGATGAGTTTAGAGGCGAGAAGATACTCGGTGCGCAGGTGCTTGAGACTGAGAATATAGAATTTCACCCATTTGCGCAGGTGACAGAGATAGGCGGAACGCCGGGCAAGCTGGAGCTCAAGGTTGCTGTGAAGACACCGACAGCAGTGGATGGACAGGCCGATTACGATTTCACACTTCCGGTAGCCGGTGTATTTATCGCCATAGGCACAAGTCCGATCACAGATTTTCTCGGTGACGTCGTGGAACTTGACGACGCTGGTTACGTTGCAGCGGGCGAGACCGGACGGACCAGCACACCGGGAATATTTGCTGCGGGCGACGTGAGAACCAAGGCGGTTCGTCAGGTGGCGACAGCCGTTGGAGATGGTGCAGCAGTTATCCATTATGTTGAGGAATATCTGAATGGTTTAAAAAAATAAGGATAACTGAAACAGTTGATCAGCATATATGATTAACGATATAGAAATATACTCAAAAAAAATAAATAGAATAATTGGGAAGTAATTGGCATGGAGATAAAGCATGGAATGTAAATGCATAACTGTTTTTCTCCTTGCCAAAAAAAATAAAACTAATTCATAGTAATTCTATAGGTAAAATATAACAATGAACAGGAGGCAGAAAAATGTTAATATCATCAAAGGGACAATATGCTTTGAGACTCATGGTAGATATATCGATAAACAGTGGCAGCACGGTTACTGTCAAAGCCGTAGCCAGAAGGTGTGGATTGTCTGACAAATATCTTGAACAGGTTACATCTTCTCTGCTAAAGGCAGGATATTTAAGGAGCGTGAGAGGACCGAGGGGCGGTTACCGTCTGAACATGCCAGCGGAGGAGATCACGGTTGGGATGGTGCTAAGGGCGATTGAGGGCAGGATATCACCGATCGATAATCGAGTTGATGAGGATGGCGACACCAACATGGTTATGAACGATGTCATCGGAGAGGTGTGGGATGACCTTGAATCTGCCATCAACAATGTGCTTGATAACAAAACCATCGCCGATCTTACCCGGGAGTACAGTGACCGAATCGGATACATGTACTCAATATAAATCGGGGACGGAGGCAATAAGATTTCAGTTGAAAAAAAACTTATTTTGTATATAGTTGTAGTGGGATATATATCATAGTAGGAGAATAAGAAATGTTAACACAGTTTTCGAGAACAGAGCTGCTATTTGGCAAGGAAGCAATGGACAAGCTGGCAGGCTCTAAGGTAGCGGTATTTGGAATAGGCGGAGTTGGCGGTTATGTATGCGAGGCGCTGGTCAGAAGCGGTGTCGGAGCATTTGACCTGATAGATGACGACAAGGTGTGTCTGACAAATCTCAACAGACAGATCATAGCGACAAGGAGCACAGTTGGAAAGTATAAGACCGATGTTATGAGGGACAGGATGCTTGACATCAATCCAAATGTGGAGGTTGAGGTACACAAATGTTTCTTCCTTCCGGAAAATGCGGATGACTTCCCTTGGGACAGCTACGACTACGTAGTCGACGCGGTGGACACCGTGACAGCCAAGATCGCTCTTGTCATGAAGTGCAAGGAGAAGAATATCCCGATCATCAGCAGCATGGGTGCGGGAAACAAACTTGACGGAAGCCAGTTCAAGGTTGCAGATATATACAAGACAAAGGTGTGTCCGCTTGCGAAGGTCATGAGAAGAGAGCTGAAGAAGAGGGGTGTCAAGAAACTCAAGGTCGTATACTCGGAAGAGATTCCGACAAGGCCGATCGAAGATATGGCGATAAGCTGCAGAAACAACTGCATTTGTCCTCCGGGTGCAGAACACAAATGTACAGAGCGCAGAGACATCCCGGGCAGCGTGGCATTTGTGCCATCAGTCGCAGGGCTTATAATAGCCGGTGAGGTGGCAAAGGATCTCATCAGGAGGTAATAAAAAAGGACGCTGAGAAATCAGCGCCTTCTCCATAAAAATACCAGAGTTCCAAGCAGAACCGCACTACCATAGATGAATGGTGCATTTTTGTCACTGTTCATAGTTCTTTCCGTATAAGATACGGATGGATTATTCGGGTTGTAATATATTGCGATGGACGACATGGAGTTGTAATTTGTTATACCGCGGACGGAAAGAAAACCATTGTGCAATACTCCGGACTGGTCGCGGTATTCATATTTGATATGGGTTCTTTTACTGACTCTTCTGACAGATGTGATATCGGCGGACGTTCTGGTATAGTCCCGCTCGATACGGCATGCCTTACCCCGTATGGAAATGCCGATGACCACAGCTATGATGAATGATGCTATTGGAATAATGTAAGTCGTATAAGGTAATAGTCTGAAAAAAATACTGATAGAATCCCCCGATGTTAAAATCATAATGTACCCCCTGAAATTGTTGTTTCCCCAAAATGTCAGACATGAGATCCCTATTTACATGCCGGACTTGTATGTGTAGATTATAATATAAAGAAGACTGGTTGAGAATCCCTTAATTTAAGAGGATAAGTCTGTTAATATAGCAAATTTCAGGTAATAAATATATTACTGTTTGCACTGCCACTCATGGTGGTCATAAGCTCAGTCATATTCGCATTTGCCAGAAGTGATAACATGGTGATAATAGACCAATAATATAATAGAGAATATACAAAAGGAAGATGAACGAGATGGATAAGAAAGAAGAAAAGAAAATCATAAGACAGGAGTTTCTGACAGGTGAGAGAGCTCTTTTCATGGGAAAGAATCTTGACATATATGACACTATATTTGACGACGGCGAGTCTCCGCTTAAGGAGAGCCGCGGCATAAATCTGTACGGCAGCATGTTCAAATGGAAGTATCCGCTGTGGTACAGCAAGAACATTGTTGCGGAGGATTGCCACTGGTTTGAGATGGCGAGAGCCGGAGTCTGGTACACTGATAATATCGCGGTGAGGCGGGCACTCATCCAGGCGCCAAAGAACTTCCGCAGATGTAAAGGGCTGGAGCTTACGGATGTGACATTCACCCATGCTGAGGAGACACTGTGGAGCTGCGATGACGTGACCATAGATCATGTGACAGCAAAGGGCGACTATTTTGCCATGAACAGCAATAATATGAAGATAGATGATCTAAAGCTTGACGGCAACTATTCATTTGACGGATGCAAGAATGTGGAGGTAAGAAATTCCAATCTGCTTTCAAAGGATGCATTCTGGAATACCGAGAACGTGACCGTATATGATTCATTCATATCGGGTGAGTATCTTGGCTGGAACGCAAAGAACCTCACCCTGATAAACTGCACCATCGAGAGCCTTCAGGGCATGTGCTACATCGACAACCTTGTGATGAAGAACTGCAAGCTCATCAACACAACACTTGCGTTTGAATATTCAACAGTGGATGCCGACATCTGCAGCAAGATAGACAGTGTCATGAACCCGACATCAGGAACCATCAAAGCCAAGCACATCGACAACCTGATAATAGAAAAAGCCAAGGTAGATCCGTCAAAGACAAGAATATTAGTACAGGACTAAACGAGTTTAAGATTTGGTGATATATCATAACGCAAATGGGATTTTGGCATTTGAATGGCGAAACGTGCTGACATATATCATGTGAGCAATCGGTAGTGAAGTCGACTGAGCCTTGCTGCTTCTTGCCGGAGCTCTGCAAGCAACGCCCTTATCGCTTGCAGAGCGCAGTGCAGATAGAAACAAAGCAAGGCGAGGGAAGACGAACGTGATTGAGTACATGATATATGCCAGCCGTCAGCCCCTCAAATGCCAAAATCCCTTCACAAAGTGGAGGGACAAACATGAAGTTTGATTTTGACAAGGTTATAGACAGACGCGGCACAGGCTCCCTGAAATGGGATGTGCCGGAAAATGAACTGCCAATGTGGGTGGCAGATATGGATTTCCAGACGGCTCCGTGCATCAGGGAGGCACTGTCAGCCCGGGTGGAGCACGGAATATTCGGATATTCCATCATCCCGGATGAGTGGGCAGATGCCTACGTGAACTGGTGGGGCAGCAGACACGGATTTGCGATAGATAGGGATTGGCTGGTGTTCTGTACCGGAGTCATCCCGGCCATATCAACGGCGGTGAGAAAGCTCACCACACCCGCAGAGAATGTTGTAGTGCAGACCCCTGTCTACAATATTTTCTTCAATTCTATATACAACAATGGGCGAAATATATTGGAGAGTCCTCTGAAATATGACGGTGAGGGATATGCCATGGACTTTGAGGATCTTGAGGCAAAGCTTGCAGATCCACAGACTAGCCTCATGATACTCTGCAATCCACAGAATCCTGCGGGGAAGATCTGGGATAAGGAGACACTTGCCCATGTGGGAGAGCTATGCGCAAAGTACGGTGTGACGGTCATCTCGGATGAGATACACTGCGATCTCACCGATCCAGGAAAGGAGTATGTGCCATTTGCCACGGCATCTGACACATGCAGGGATATAAGCGTGACCTGTATTGCGCCGACAAAGGCCTTCAACATAGCCGGAATCCAGACTGCGGCCATTGTGGTTCCAAATAAATTCCTGAGACACAAGATGTGGAGGGGGCTGAACACAGACGAGGTAGCCGAGCCAAATGCATTTGCGGTTGATGCGGCGATAGCAGCATTTACAAATGGCGGCGAGTGGCTGGACAGTCTCAGGCAGTATCTTTATGAGAACAAGCAGTATGTCAGGAAGTTTATAGCCGAGAAAGTGCCGGGTATAAAGGTAGTGTATTCGGAGGCCACATATCTGCTCTGGCTTGACTGCAGCGGGATCTGCGGCGCTGCCGGCGAAGACGGCAATGCCAAGGCTCTGTCGAAATTCATCAGGAAGAACACAGGGCTCTATATGTCGCCGGGACTTTCATATGGTAAGAACGGAAAGGCATTTATCAGACTTAACATCGCATGTCCAAGGTCGATCATGGAAGAGGGCATGAAGAGACTTGCCGAGGGAACCACGGCATTCAGAAAAATGAACGCAGAGACGGTAAACATAGACAATGCGGCTAAAAAAGGAGATATAGATGAGTAGCAGTGAAAACTTGCTGAAGGACATGATATCTGGAAAGTCGATGACCGCATCCCAGCAGATAGGACTTACGGTCAGGCTCAGCATCCCGGCGATCCTTGCCCAGATCTCGTCCATTGTCATGCAGTACATCGATGCATCCATGGTGGGGCGTCTTGGTGCAAATGCATCGGGAGCCATCGGACTTGTTTCGTCCACGACATGGCTGTTTGGCGGGCTATGCATTGCGGTGACTACAGGATTTACTGTGCAGATAGCCCAGGCTGTGGGGGCCGGTGAGGATAAATCTGCCAGAAATATCATGAAACAGGGACTCATAATAGCCCTGTGCATAAGCGTCATACTCGCACTCGTTGCAGCACTTATAAGCACACCGCTTCCGAGCTGGCTCGGCGGTGAAGCTGCTATACAGAAGATGGCAAGCCAGTATTTCCTTGTGTATATGCTGGGACTTCCTGCTCTGCAGATGAACAGCATAGCGGGCGGTATGCACCAGAGCTCCGGAAATATGAGACTCCCAGGTATACTGAATGTCATGTGCTGTGTGATGGATGTGATTTTTAATTTGTTCTTTATATTTCCGACAAGAATTGTAAATTTAAGTATTCCGTTTTTATCCAGCGTAAGGCTGGCTGGTTCTCAGATGGCAGGAACGGTTCAGGCAGGAGCCTTTGGTTCCCATTTGTCAACACTTGTGCAGTCTGAAACCTCGATGAATGGACTGACATTTACCATGCCGGGACTTGGACTTGGCGTTGCTGGGGCGGCACTTGGAACCATCACTGCTGAAGCAGTTACCTGTGCCATCATGGTCACTGCACTTCTTTGGAAGAACAGGACACTCCATTTAAGAAAGGGAGAACGTTTAAGATTTCACAGGGATACCCTTGCCAAGGCGGTGAAGATTGGAGCACCTGTGGGTCTTGAGCAGATGGTCATGTGCTCAGCGTATGTCATGTCCACAAAGATCGTGTCACCGCTTGGAACGATAGCCATCGCAGCCAACTCATTTGCGGTTACTGCGGAGAGCTTCTGTTACATGCCGGGGTACGGAGTACAGGCGGCATCAACCACACTTGTGGGACAATGCGTGGGAGCAGGACAAAAACAGTTGTCCAGAAGAATGGCATGGATTACAATGGGATTAGGTGTGTCGGTTATGACCATTGGCGGAGTCCTTATGTACATAGCAGCTCCGTCCATGATAGGTGTGCTGACACCGAACGAAGAGATAAGAAATCTTGGGGCGGCAGTGCTGAGGATAGAGGCATTTGCCGAACCATTTTATGCCGCATCCATAGTTGCTTCGGGAGCACTCAGGGGAGCCGGGGACACTTTGGTTCCAAGCTGCATGAACTTTGCCAGTATGTGGTGCGTGAGGATACCGCTTGCAGCTATACTTGCACCGAGGGTGGGGCTCTATGGTGTATGGATCGCCATGTGCGTGGAGCTCTGTTTCAGGGGAATCCTGTTCACCACAAGGCTTAAACGGGAAAGATGGATGCGGGTGTTTGAAGAAAAATAAAATATGATGTTTTATAATTGCAAGGTATGATTAAACTTGCAATAAAGCATCATTATATTAGGGAGGAAAACATGCCAGTATTTGATTTCAGTGGAAGCGACAATAAGAATAAGAACATAGTTACATACGAGACATTCCGGTCGTCGGAGTCTACAGCGACAGCGGAGAAGCCGATCATGATCCTTGAGAACACGACCAGGAAGTGGGCTCACCACTCCAGCGGAAAGTTCACCAATCCGATCAAGAGAACAGCATTTGAATTTGACGAGGTGGACGGAGTTCAGTCCGCCGACATAATGAAGATAGATGCGAGATTTGTAAGCCTTCTCAAATGGCTCGGCGAGAATCACATCAACGTCCGTCTGTCGGGAGAGAACAGACCGGAGGGCTATGCAGTGTACAAGATAAGGGAGACTGAGTTTGGCGGCGGATCAAAGCTCTCGGCAAATGATGGATTCCTGCAGTTTATGATAGAGAGACTTCTTGCCAGCGATGCCCCTTCGGAGGAAGAGAAATCCGAGGAGGAAGAAGAGGAAGAGGACGCGTTTGACGAAGCTGAGTTGGATCTTCCCGAACCGCCGCTTCAGGAAACGCTTGCGGATTACCGCGCGCAGCTCTCAGGCGCGGTGAAGGCGCGGCGCGGCGCGGGCATTTTCACGCTTGCGCTGTGCGTGATGGCGCTGCTGGAGCATTTTTCCCTCCTGCCCGCGGCCTATGTCGAAGATCCGATGATCCGCGCGCTGCCGCTGCTGGCGGCGGAGGCGATCGTCTGCGCCATCGGCTGGCGCATCTTCGCGCGCGCGATCCGCTCGCTCAGGCAGGGCAAGACCACCTCCGGTTTTTTGACGATGCTGCTCTGCCTTGTCACGCTGACCGACACGGCGCTCTACGCCTTCCTGCCTGCGCGCGCGGCACTGTCGCTGCCGCTGCCGGCGGTGGGCGCGCTTTCCGTTTACTGCGCGCTGCTCGGCGAGAGCATGCGCCTGCACGGCATGTACGATACCTTCCGCATCGCGGCCATCGGCAACGCGCCCTATATCGTCACTGTGACGGCGGGGGGCGCTGCCAAGCGCGTGGGACAGGTAGACGGATTTTCCAATTCCGCCCGCGCGAATGATCCCTACGCCCGCTGGCAGAACGTGCTGCTGCCCGTCTTTCTGACGGCGGCGGTCGTGTTCGGCGTGCTTTCAACGCTGGAGGCAAAGCAGAAGCTGCTGCTTGCGTGGAACCTCTCGGTGCTGCTTGCAAGCGCGAATCTGCTGGCCTTTCCGATGGTCTGCGCGCTGCCCCTGAAGCGCATCGCCGCGCGATTGGCCAAGAGCGGCAGCGCCGTGGCGGGCTTTTTCGGCGCGGACGCCATTCGCCGCAGCAACTGTGTCATTCTGACCGACGGCGACATTTTTCCGCCGGGAACGGTTACGCTCGGCGGACTCAAGACCTTCGGCGAGGAAAGCGGCAAGGTCATCTCCTACGCCGCCACAATGGCGCATGCGTCCGAGAGTGGGCTGAGCCGCCTGTTCAACAATCTGCTCGCCAGCGACGGCGGCTTCCGCGAAACGGTCGAGGACGTCGACTTTTATGAAGAGGGCGGCGTCGGCGGGCGCATCCACGGCGAAACGGTGCTTTTCGGCACGGCGAGCTTCATGCGCAAGCGCGGCGTGAACCTGCCGCGCAATTTGGGGCTCAAGACGGGCATGTACCTCTCTGTGGACGGTACGCTCGTTGCGGTCTTTGCCGTAAAGTATATGCCCGCGGAGAATGTCGACTGGGCGCTCCACGCCCTGCACCACAGCCGCATCACGCCGGTGCTCGCCGTGCGCGACGGCAACATCACCCCCGCGCTCTTGAAGCGCAAGTTCGGCACCGATGCGCGCGCGGTCTACCCCAAGCTCGGGACACGCCTCGCCCTTTCCGAGCGCGGCGGCGGACGGCCGTATGCCCTTTTGATGCGCGAGGGGCTCATGCCCTATGCCGAAGTCGTGCTCGGCAGCAAGCACCTCTGTCTGTCCGCCAGAAGAGGAACGGTGCTTGCATTTTTAGCCGCTACGGCGTCTACGCTTCTCGCATTTTATTTAACTTTTGTCGGTGCATACAGCGTGCTCACGCCGCTTTCTCTGCTCGTTTACCTACTTTTATGGTCTCTCAGCGTGCTCGTTGACGGCATGCTCAGCGACCGTTATTGACACTTCGAACGAAGAAAACGGAAATCAACGGAAAAATATGGTTGAAATGGCGAGAAAAACATGATATAGTTTTTGCATTGAGTATTATCCCGCCCGGTGGCGGACACCATGACGGGATTTACGACTTTCGGAAGGAGACTAACCCATTATGAGTGCAAAAGACATTCGCAATATCGTGCTGCTTGGCCACAGCGGCAGCGGCAAGACCACCCTCGCTGAAAGAATGCTGTTTCTGACCGGCGGCACGGACCGTCTGGGTAAGATTGCCGACGGCAACACCGTTTGCGACTACGATCCCGAAGAGATCCGCCGCCAGATCTCCATTTCTCTGGCAGTGGCTCCCGTGGAATATGACAGCTGCAAGATCAACGTGCTCGATGTGCCCGGCGGTTTCGACTTTGCCGGCGAGGCTGCGGAGGCCGTTCAGGCTGCCGATGCCGCCGTCATCGTCTGCTCGGCCAAGGCCGGCATCAGCGTCGGCGCGGAGAAGGCGTGGAAATATTGCGAAAAGAATGCTCTCCCCCGTCTGATCTACATCTCCAAGATCGATGAGGAGAACTCCGACTATAACGCCGCGTTCGCCGCGCTGCGCGAGCGCTTCGGCAAGAACATTGCCCCCGTCGTCGCCCCCATCTGGGACGAGAATAAGAAGGTCATCGGCATCATCGACGTGCTGCATAAGCGCGCGTTCGAGTTCAACTCCACCGGCGGCCGCGTCGAGATCGAAGTGCCCGAGAACAAGCTTCCCGTGCTCGATGAGCTCTACGACGCGCTCAAGGAGTCCGTCGCCGAGACGAGCGAGGAGTTCATGGAGAAGTTCTTCGCCGGCGAGGATTTCACCTATGCCGAGATGATCCAGGGCCTGCGCCAGGGCGTGAAGGATCTCTCCCTCTTCCCCGTCGTGTGCGGCTCCGCCCTTCAGGGTATGGGCACCCGTATCCTGATGGATACCATCGTCGAGCTTCTTCCCAAGCCGCAGGACGCCCGCGCCCTCATGGCTGAGAATGAGGACGGCGAGTCCTCCGAGTTCGTCGTCGCGCCCGGCGCACTGCCGACCGCGTTCGTCTTCAAGACCATTTCCGACCAGTACGGCAAGTATTCCTACGTCAAGGTGCTCTCCGGCTCCATCAAGCCCGATATGCCCATGGTCAACGCCCGCACGGGCGAGACCGAGAAGCTCGGCCGCCTGTACATTGCCAAGGGCAAGAAGTACACCGAGGTCAAGGAGCTCACCTGCGGCGACATCGGCGCCATCGCCAAGATGGACAAGGTCAAGACCGGCGACACGCTCTGCGAGCCGCGTAAGGTGGTCAAGATCGCGCCCATTCCCTTCGATGAGCCGTGCTACAGCGTGGCCATCGCGCCCAAGACCCGCGGCCAGGAAGACAAGATGGCGCAAGGTCTCAACCGCCTGAACGAGGAAGATCCTTCCTTCCGCGTCATCAACAACGCCGAAACGCACCAGATGGTCGTCTGCGGCGCGGGCGATATCCAGATCGACGTGCTGGTGAGCAAGCTCAAGAGCCGCTTCGGCGTTGAGGTCGTGCTCGACACGCCGCGCGTCCCCTACCGCGAGAAGATCCGCAAGACCGTGCAGAAGCAGGGCCGTCATAAGAAGCAGACCGGCGGCAGCGGCCAGTTCGGTGATGTTTGGATCCGCTTCGAGCCCAACGAGGAGAGCGAAGAGATGGTCTTTGCCGAGGAAGTGTTCGGCGGCAGCGTGCCCAAGAACTTCTTCCCCGCCGTTGAAA
>ERZ824600.4752-NODE-4752-length-11652-cov-2.885143_pt1 | contig 11652 bp, 9 predicted proteins | sample MGYA00519933_ERZ824600 | MGnify/ENA primary metagenome ERZ824600 (study PRJEB31778, sample SAMEA3449178) | human gut metagenome | biome: human gut; feature: human-associated habitat; material: faeces | place: United Kingdom | collected 2010/2012 ... | reverse complement strand
GACATCATAACATAATCGGATGTGATTGAACATATTTTTCTATACAAAATGTGAAAAAAAAGGTATACTATTTTTATTAGAAAAAGATACTGGGGTACGATAGAAAAGGTGGCAGACAGCATGGATTACACGATCAGAGAAGGCAATTACGAAAAGTTAGGAGTACAGAAAAAGGATGATGCAGTGATTTTTACGTTCGAAGGGGAAAAAGAAGAGAACTGCAGCATTCTTTTTTATGGGAAAAAAGCAGAACCTGTCTGCAAAATTTTAGTACCGGAGGAATATTGCCGGGGATCCGTGCGTTCTGTGGCCGTAACCGGTAAGTTATGGAAAAATTTAAGATACAATTATGAGATAAACGGAAAAATCATTACGGATACCTATGCAACCCGTATTATCGGCAGGGAAAAATGGAATGACAAAACCCGCAGTGAGAAGGATTATTTTATCTGTGGCGGTGCATATCCGCAGGCATTTGACTGGGAAAACGACAGACAGCCGGAGATTAAACGGCAGCAGATGGTTATGTATAAACTGCATGTGCGGGGATTTTCCATGGAGGATACATCCTGTCCGAGAAAAGAACGGGGGACATTCCGAGCGATTACAGATAAAATCCCATATCTGAAAAAACTTGGCATTACGACCATAGAGCTGATGCCTGCCTACGAGTTTGAGGAACAGGTGATCCCAAAGAAAACGGTACTGCCGGATTACCTTAAGTGGGAAAGTCACGGAGAAGATCTGATCAAACCGGAAAGTGTACAGCCGGTGGAAAAGATTAATTACTGGGGGTATGTTCCCGGCAATTATTTTGCACCGAAGGCATCCTACAGCAGCAGTGCAGATGCAGCGTCTGAGTTTCGGGAACTGGTACATACACTGCATGAGAACGGCATGGAATGTGTGATGGAATTTTATTTTGCGCCGGGGATGAACCAGAATGTGATTTTAGATGCACTTCGGTTCTGGGTTCGTGAGTATCATGTGGATGGATTTCATGTCCGCGGCGTGCAGGGCATCTGTAACCTGATGGCGACGGATCCACTGTTTGCAGATACCAAGCTTTTAAATATTTATTTCCCGGTGGAGGAGATCTATGGCAAGAAGAATCTGCCAAAAAAACGGATGGTGGCAGAGTGCAACGATGGGTTTATGATCGATGTCCGGCGTTTCTTAAAAGGAGACGAAGAGAGCCTGAAAGCATTTGCAGAGCGGATGAGGCGGAATCCAAAGGGCAGCGGGCTGATCAATTACATAGCAAGCCATGACGGGTTCACATTATGTGACCTGGTATCTTATGAAGAACGTCACAATGAAGATAACGGCGAGCAGAACCGTGACGGAAGAGTGCAGAATTACAGCTGGAACTGCGGATTTGAGGGCCGCACGAAAAAGAAAAAAGTTCTGGCTCTCAGGGAAAAGCAGATGAAAAATGCACTTATGATGCTTATGTTTTCGGCGGGAACACCACTTATTTTCGGTGGTGATGAATTCCTTAACAGCCAGCTTGGAAATAATAATCCATATTGCCTTGATAATGAAATTTCATGGGTAAACTGGAATGATAATGAAGTATCAAAAAGAATGACGGAATTTGTAAAGAAACTTATTTCATTCAGGAAAAAATATAATATCCTTCATATGAAAGACAAGCTGCTTGCCTCTGATTCACTTTCATGCGGTTACCCTGATATTTCTTATCATGGAAGCGGTGCATGGTATCAGGTCACAGAAAATTATAACAGGCATATTGGAATAATGTATTGTACAAAATATTCCGATTGTAAGACAAATGCAGGAAATGATGATGAATTTGAGCTTATATATATTGCATACAACATGCATTGGGAAGCACATGAACTTGCACTTCCAAAAATTTCTGAATCATCATCATGGAATGTGAAAATATGTTCGGCGGATGATGAAAGTGTAAGCGTTACAGACAACAGAACACTTCATATCGCACCGAGGACATCAGCTGTATTAACAGCAACTATAAAAAATATTAAAAATATAAAAAGGGGTCATCGTGAATATAAATAATCCGGAAGAATTAAAAAAATATTTTGAGGAATTTAAAGAACTTGTAAAAAATGAAGAAGCAGATAAAGCAATGCATATGCTTGAAGAACTTCTTAAATCAATAGAAGAACAGGTGAAAGTAAGACGAGCAGGTTCTATAGATGCAAGAGGAAATATAAGCATCAGCGAACCACAGGATAATTGTGAACATATATATATGAGCCTTAATCATGTTATGGAATATTATATATATGCATTTTATTTCAAACCTGATTGCGATGTGGTACTAAGTGAACTTCCATATGGTGAATATTACAGGTCCTATGGCGATTTGTGTGTGAAAAGCGGGCGTTATAAAGCAGGTATTGAAGCATACAGCAACGCAATATGCTGGAATCCCGTAGATTTGGATGCAATTCTTGGACTTGCGGAATGTTACAAGTATCTTAATATGTTAAAAAGATATATGATAGCAACAAAAGAGGCGTACAGGCTTTGCTGCACAAGAGCAACAATGGCCAGATATTACAGAAATATGGGATTTTATTATCTTTCTGCATACAAGCCGGAAGTGGCAAGAGCCTGTTATATATATAGCAATATTTATTACAAAACAGATAATGCAGATGCAGAACTTTCTTATATCGAGCAGGCTTTAAATCAGGAGACGCCTAAGCTTTCCGTTAAAGAAATGCAGAAAATGTTTGATGATGAAGGAATTGAGCCGGGACCATCGTCAGATACTATAGGTGTAATATATCGTGTCGGACAGATAATGATGGAAAGTCAGGATTATCGACTTGCAAAAGATTGTTTTTCGATAGTTTATGATATAACACAGGAAGAACAGCTTGAAAAGCTTCTGGAGGAACTTGAAAATGTTTGATTCAATAATATTTGACCTTGACGGAACATTGTGGGATTCAACAGTGCCAATCTGTGAGTCGTGGAATGTTGTATTAAAAAGACACGCTGAAATAAAAAGACCACCGGTTACAATAAATGAACTCGGTGAATGTATGGGACTTCCAATGTATGATATTGCGGCTAAACTATTTCCGTTGGAATCGAAAGAAGTACAGACTGCGATTATGGACGAATTGTGTGCGTATGAAAATGAATATCTTTCAGAACATGGTGCAAGGCTTTTTGACGGACTTGAAAATGTATTATCATTATTATCAAAAAGATACAGGCTGTTTATAGTGAGCAACTGTCAGGACGGCTATATAGAAGCTTTTTTAAAGGCTCACAGGCTTGCAAAGTATTTTGATGATACTGAGTGCTGGGGAAGGACGAGAACATGCAAGGGCGAGAGTAATAAGATTCTTATAAAAAGAAATAATCTTTGTAACCCTGTGTATGCCGGAGATACATCAGGTGATGCCGAATCGGCGGATTATGCGGGGATTCCGTTTATTTATGCAGCTTATGGTTTTGGAAATGTAAGCAGTGATAAATATATTGCAAAAATAGATGATATAAAAAATCTTCCGGAACTCATGGAAGAATTGTAAAAAAACTCATGGAAGAATAGTAAAAAAACATTGACATGAAAATTTTTTAGTGTTACAATCAATCACAAGTTAAGTAAATAGAAAAAGTCGTTGAACAAAATAGTACATTTGGCACGTACATCACAGAGAGTCAGAGCAGGTGTGAACTGATATGGAAGGCTTTATGGAATGGGTTTGGGAGATGCGTAGGTGAATATATAAGTAGCTTACGACGTGACCTCACGTTACAGGGGAAAGATATTATATACCGGCAGGTATTAAGTATCGGAATGAGACAAGATTTGTTTTTGTAAACGGTGGCATATCCAGTTTGGATATGTCTTTTTTTTATACAGACATCAGAGTGGATGTCAATGTATAGACTACATTTTCAATCTTGTGAATAAGGGTGGCACCACGTTAATTCGTCCCTGGCAGCTTTTATGGCTGTCAGGGATTTTTTATATGCAAAGGAGTTGGATTATGAAAAAAGTTTTAAGAGCATACAAAAAGACAGTCAGTATAGTAAATGAAACTGCTATCTGGATGTATGAAAATCTCGGAAGTGATAGAATTGGTTTCCTTATGGAAAGTAATGAAAAAGAAAGTGGAAAATATACATTTATGGGTGTTGATCCGCAGGCACTTGTTCAGTCAGAAAAAGATGGTCTTGTGATAACTGAAAACAATGGAAATGTAACAAAACTAAAAGGAAACCCACTTGTTTTATTAAAAGAATATTTCAGCTCTTTTGAAGTACATTCAGATGAAACACAGGATGAATTTAATGGTGGACTTGTTGGAAGTCTGGGATATGATTTTATAAGATATACAGAAAATCTTCCGGATGATAATGAAGATGAGATTGGAATTGAGACAATCCAGCTTATGCTTGCTCTTAAATTCATTGCCATAGACCATATGGCAGAGACGGTTACGGCGGTCGTTCTTGACGAAGATAACGAAGAGGGAAAGAAAAGAGCACTTGCTGAGGCAGAAAAGCTTATTGATGAAGCGAGAACTCCTGGAAATGAAAATAAAAAGAGCTGTGAAATAAAAAATCATCACGATGGAGTGATAATAAAAAAGTCGGATACGCTTGAACAGTATTCTGAAAAAGTAAATAAAATAAAAAAGGTAATGCCAAGTGATGATTTAATATTTGAAATAGCAGAAGTATTCAAAGTATTCGGAGATACAACAAGAATGAAAATAATAAGTGCATTACTAGAAGCAGAATTGTGTGTGGGCGATATTGCAGAAATAACTAATTCAACTCAATCAGCAATATCACATCAATTAAGAGTTCTAAAACAAGCTAAGCTAGTAAAATTTAGAAAAGAAGGAAAAACAGTATATTATTCACTAGATGATGAGCATGTTTCTGAAATGTATGAAATGGCTAAAAGGCATATAGAAGAGGGATATGAGCATAGATAAAAGGGCAAAAACGGAACCGACCCCAAATTGCCCTTTTGGGAAGGGATGATGAATATGAAAAAATATGAATTTATATTAAAAGACTTAGATTGTGCAGCATGTGCAAATGAAATACAAGAAAAATTAGAAAAAAATCCAAAATTACATAATGTAAATGTTAATTTTGCAAAACTAAAATTAACTTATGAAACAGATGAAGTATCTGTGGGAGAGGTAAGAAAAGCTGTATTAGAACAAGAACCTGATGTTGAAATGATAGAAGCTTCTTTAGAGCAGAAAGAGGAAAAATCAACAACAATAAATCAAGTTTGTAGATTAATGATAGGAATAGTAATTGCATTTATAGGGATATATGCAAAATTACCAGCAACTATTTCAACGACTTTAATTATTGTAGGTTATGCTATTTTGTTATATAGAACAGCAAAAAACGCTGTAAAAATGCTTTTCAAAAGTAAGAAGATAAATGAGAATTTTTTGATAACAATTTCATGTATTGGGGCTTATTTAGTTGGTGAACATTTAGAAGGACTAATGGTTATTATTTTATATGAAATTGGAAAAATTTTAGAAGAAAAATCAATAAATAAGAGTAGAAAATCAATAAAAGATTTAATGAATATTAAGCCTGAATATGCAAATTTAAAAATAGAAAATGATATAAAGCAAGTTTCACCAGAGGAAGTAAAGATCGGAGATATTATCTTGGTAAAAGAAGGAGAAAAAGTTCCATTAGATGGAATTGTTATAAAAGGAAATGCAGATTTAAATACAGCATCATTAACAGGAGAAAGCAAACTATCACAAGTTCAAGAAGGAGAAAAGGTACTTTCAGGAAGTATTGTTGCAGATGGAATGATTGAAGTAAAAGTAACAGAAAAATATGAGAATTCAACAGTTAGCAGAATATTAGACTTAGTAGAAAATGCAACAGATAAAAAAGCAAAAACAGAAACTTTTGTAAATAAAGCATCATCAATTTATACACCAATAGTTATTGGATTAGCAGCAGTTGTAGCAATATTTTTACCATTATTTACAGATATACCATATGTAGGAAATAATGGAAGTATTTATAGGGCATTAATATTTTTAGTAATTTCATGCCCATGCTCAATAGCAATATCAGTACCACTTAGCTATTTTTCAGGAATAGGCAAATCTTCAAAAGAGGGAATATTAATAAAAGGAAGTGACTACATAGATGCAGTAAAAGATATAAAAGAAATAATATTTGACAAAACAGGAACACTTACAAAAGGAGAGTTTGAAATACAAAAAATAGATGTATTAAGTAATTACAATGAACAAGATATCTTAAAATATGCAGCAATGGGAGAAAGATTTTCAAATCATCCAATCGCTAAATCAATAATAAAAGCAAATAGAGTAAATGTTGATAATGTAGAGATTCAAAATTTTCAAGAAATTGCAGGAAAAGGCTTAAGTTATCAATATGAAGGAAAAACTATATTAGTTGGAAATTTAGCATTAGCAAATGATGAGAATAAAGCTGATGATAAAGATGACACAACAAGAATTTATGTAAAAGTTGGAGATGAACTTGCAGGAATAATTTATTTAGGAGACACGATTAAAGAAGGAGCAAAAGATGCAATTAGATTATTAAATTCACAAGGAATAAGAACAAGTATGTTCACAGGAGATAATCGTAAAAATGCCGAAAGAATTGGAAAAGAATTAGGAATTCAAAATATAAAATCAGAAATGTTACCACAAGACAAATATAATGAATTAGAAAAAATAATTAGTGCAAATACAAAAAATACTGAAAATTCAAATAAAAAAGTAGCATTTGTAGGAGATGGAATAAATGATTCCCCTGTTTTGGCAAGAGCAGATGTTGGAATATCAATGGGTGGAGTTGGCTCAGAATCTGCAATAGAAGCGTCAGATATTGTAATAATGACTGATGATGTTTCAAAGGTTATAGATGCAATAAATATATCTAAAAAAACATGTGGAATAATAAAACAAAATTTAGTATTTTCAGTAGGAGTAAAAGTGTTAATATTGTTATTGAGTGTTTTAGGTATTAGTGGAATGTGGCAGGCAGTTTTTGCAGATGTAGGTGTTACAATTTTAACAATATTTAATACACTTAGAATTCTTAAATAGTTGATATTTCTTAAATTTTCTGCTAAAATAATAGCATAAAAATAAAGGAGACGAAAAAATGCAGGAAAATATAGAAGAAATAATAATGAAAATACATATACCAAGATGGAACGAATTGCCTGAAATTGATTTGTATTTAGACCAAGTAGTAAATTATTTAGAAAAATATTTATCACAATATTCAACAAACAAAGAAGATAAAATAATAACAAAAACAATGATAAACAACTATGTTAAACAAGGCATAATGCCAGCACCAGAAAAAAAGAAATATGGTAAATCACATATTGCATATTTAATGGTAATATGTGTTCTAAAGCAAGTTTATAGTATAAATGATATAGGAAAATTAATTTCGTTAACTATACAGTATTTTGAAATAAGCAAAGCATATAATAGATTTTGTGCAAATTTAGAAATATCAGTAAAAAACGCATTTACAAGAAAGCAATTTCCTAATATCGAAAAAATGACGGAAGAACAATATCTTTTAAAAAATGTTGTTCAATCAGTTGCAGATAAATTATATGTTGAAATGAAATTTTTAGATAAAGAATAAAATTATAGCCGAGAGTTGTACTTTTGGCTATTTTTTTTAATATTAAAATTTTCTAAAAGTCACTTACGTGTCACTTTAGTCATGATAAAATCAAATTACAAAATATATAAAGAAAGGAAACAAATCAATTATGGAAATATTAAGAGTTGAAAACTTAAGCAAAATTTATGGAGAAGGAATGACAAAAGTAACAGCATTAGATAATGTATCATTTACAGTAAATAAAGGAGAGTTTGTAGCAATCGTTGGAGCATCACGGAAGTGGAAAGTCTACTCTTTTACATTTAATTGGTGGAGTTGATAGACCTACAAGTGGAAAAGTTTTTATTGATGGAAAAGACATATATAAATTTAATGATGATGAGCTTGCAATTTTTAGAAGAAGGCAAGTTGGGTTGATTTATCAATTTTATAATTTAATTCCTATATTAAATGTTGAAGAAAATATTACTTTACCATTAAATTTAGATAATAGAGATGTTAATCAAAATAAATTAGATGAATTGATTAAAGTTTTAGGTTTAGAAAATAGAAGAACACATTTACCAAATGAATTATCAGGAGGACAACAACAAAGAACATCTATTGGTAGAGCTATGATAACCAATCCAGCAATTATTTTGGCAGATGAACCAACAGGAAATTTGGATTCAAAATCAAGTGACGAAATTGTTGAATTATTGAAAAAGTCTAATAGAGATTATAAACAAACAATAATTATGATTACACATAATATGGAAATTGCTAAAATAGCAGATAGAATTATAAAAATTGAAGATGGAAAAATTGTTAAGGAGGTGTAGAAATGAATATTCTTAACAAGATATCTATTAGAAATTTAAAATTGAATAAGAAAAGGACTATTAGTACTATTATAGGTATAATATTGTCAACTGCTTTAATTTGTGCTGTTGCTACTATGGCTACAAGTTTTCAGCATACATTGATGCAAAATGCTATAAATGAAACAGGATATTATCATTTGAAGCTTTATAATGTTACTGATGAAAATATAAAAACTCTAAAAAATAATAGGAATATAAAAAATATTTTTACTATAAAAGAAGTTGGATATGGAAAATTAGAGAATGGAAAAAATGAGGATAAACCATATTTAAAACTATATTCAATGGATAACAAAATATTTAATGAATTAAAATTTAATTTGATAGAAGGAAGATTTCCAAATAATAATAATGAGATTATTATTAGTAATCATATTGCCACTAATGGAAAAGTAAATTATAAAGTTGGAGATAAAATAAAACTTGATATTGATGAACAATTAACTGATACTAAACAATATGAATTTACTATAACAGGAATTATTGAAAGACCAAATTATTCTTTTGAAATTTTTAGTGATCCAGGATATACAATAATTTCTACTAATATAAATGATGGAATAGAAGATGCATTTATATCTTTAAAAAATCCAAAAGAATATAAAACATCAATAGCTAATATTTTAGGTGTTTCTAATTATAATGATTTATTTAAAGATATTGAAATCACAGATGGCGCAGAAAATACAAACCCACAAGATTCAGCACCAAAGTTAAATTACGAAAAATTTGATGTAAATGAAGAACTTTTAAGATGGGAAGTTTTCGCATTTAGTGATGATACAGTATTAATGTTATATCAAGTGATAGCTGTTGTAATATTTATAATAATGTTTACAAGTATATTTTGCATAAGAAATTCATTTGCAATAGCAATTACAGAAAAAATGAAGATGTATGGAATGCTTGCAAGCGTAGGAACAACAAGAAAACAAATAAAAAGAAATGTAATCTCAGAAACACTAATATTAGGATTAATAGGAATACCTTTGGGAATATTATCAGGTATAGTAGCTGTAATTGTTTTAATAAAAATTGTTAATTTAATTGCAGGAGACATTATGTTTGGAAATGTTAATGGAATTATATTTAAAGTATCAATATATCCTATAATATTAGCTATTGTACTTAGTATAATTACTATATATTTATCAGCATTATCATCAGCAAAAAAAGCGAGCAAAGTAAGCCCAATAGACTTATTAAGAAACTCAAATGAAATAAAATTAAACTCAAAGAAATTAAAAGTACCATTTTGGGTTTCTAAAATATTTGGAACTGGTGGAATTTTGGCATATAAGAACTTAAAAAGAAGTAAGAAAAAATATAGAACAACTGTGGTATCATTAGCTGTAAGTATATTTGTATTTATATCTATGAGTAGCTTTATTGCCAATATGTTTGATGTTACTGGCAATTATTATAAAGATTATGATTATAATATCAGTATAGGCTGTGGCGGAAGACCACAAGATGAAATAGATAAAATTTCAAAATTAAAATATATAGATGAGTCTTATTGGCTATATGAAAGTGAGCAGTATTTAAAGATTAACGACCTAAGTAAAATAAATAATGTAGAAGGAATCGAATTAGAAGAAGATGAATACTATGACGAAAATCTAGTAGAATATGTTCCAACAGGAGAAGGGAAAGTATCAAAATTACAAATTCTAGCTTTAGATAATAATTCTTGGAATAAATATATGAAAAAAATTGGAGCAAATAGTGAGAAATTAAAAGATAAGGGAGTTTTATGTGATGATTATTTATATTATGAAAAATCAGGAAAAGGAATAACCCAAAGAATTTATAAATATTCAGTAGGAGATACAATTACAGGAAAATTAGATAATAAAGAAACAAGTTTTAATGTTGGCGCTATAACTGATATAAGACCTTATGGAATTGAAAAATCATATTATGATGGAGGGTATTTTATTGTTGATTTAGATTATTATAAAGACATGAATTTTAAATTAAGGTATATATCAATACAATCTAGTAATCCAGATGGATTTGTAGATGAATTGAAATCAATCAATATTACTAGTGGATATTTTAATATATCAGAACAAGCAAAAGAAGAGAAATCAATGGTTTTAATAATAAAAATATTTTTATATGGATTTATAACTGTTATTACACTGATTGGAGTAACAAACATATTTAATACAATTACATCTAATATGGAATTAAGACAAAAAGAATTTGCAATGCTAAAAAGTGTTGGCATGACTAAAAGAGAATTTAATAGAATGATTAATTTAGAAACAATATTTTATTCAACAAAAGCATTGATATATGGAATTGCACTAGGTATGATTGGAACTTTTGCATTATATAAAGCATTTTCAGTAAAATTTGAAAGTGGTATGTACATACCTGTAAAACCAATTTTAATTTCAGTTATTGCTGTATTTATATTGGTATTTATAATAATGAGGTATTCAATTTCAAAGATAAATAAACAAAATACAATAGAGACAATAAGAAATGAGAATATTTAGAAAAGGGGGCTATGAAAGTCCCTTCATTTATTATATAATCATTTAGAAAGGAGTAATAGATGTATGGGGATTTTATTAGTTGAAGATAATGAAATACTTGCAAAAGGAATAATCTATTCTTTAGAGCAAGAAAAATTTGAAGTTATACACAAAACAAATGCAAAAGAAACAATAAAATTTTTAGAAAGAAAAAAAACTAAATTAATAATTCTTGATATATCTCTTCCAGATGGAAACGGATTTGATTTATATGAAAAAAATATAAAAGATAAAAATATACCAACAATATTTTTAACTGCAAAAGATGATGAAGACGATATAGTAAAAGGCTTAGAAGCGGGAGCAGAAGACTATATTACAAAACCATTTTCAATAAGAGAATTAATAGCAAGGATTAACAAAATACTTCTTAGAAATAAAAAGAATTCAATAATAAAAGTAAAAGATATTGAATTTGATATAGATAAAATGGTAGTATATAGAGATGGAAAAGAAATCAATTTAACAAGTTTAGAATTAAAAATATTAAATTTATTATTTATGAATTTAAATAAAGTAGTTACAAGAAATTATATTATAGAAAAAATATGGGAATGGACTGGAAATGATGTAAATGACAATACTGTAACAGTATATTT
>ERZ824600.4746-NODE-4746-length-11668-cov-3.679669_pt1 | contig 11668 bp, 8 predicted proteins | sample MGYA00519933_ERZ824600 | MGnify/ENA primary metagenome ERZ824600 (study PRJEB31778, sample SAMEA3449178) | human gut metagenome | biome: human gut; feature: human-associated habitat; material: faeces | place: United Kingdom | collected 2010/2012 ... | reverse complement strand
ACCGCCACGCTGCGACCTTCGTCGTCGACGGCCTTGAAGGCTACCCGGCCGGGTAATCCCTCGACCAGCTCTCCGCCTTCGGGGTAAAAACTCAGATTAAGCGATTTGTAGTCGGGTGCGGCCGCGCGTTCTTCGGGCACTCGCTGGGAACGCGGGTAGCGGGTTATCTTCATGGCATACTGCCCCGGCTCTTCGGGCCGGTCGAAAACCGGGAACACCCGCGTATAGTAGCTGCCTTCCCAGTTGAGCATCACACGCGTATAGGCCCGCACTTCGTAGAAGCCAGCTACCAGCAGCGGCGAGGTGAGGGCGAACTCGCCGTGGCACCGCCCTCCTTCTATCTTCAACTTCTTTGTCTCGACGATGCGCCCCTCGGGGGTGAGCAGCTCGACATAGAGCACCTTGCTCATCTGGGTGGGTCGCAACTGCGGCGCGGTGACCACGTAGGCGGCAAACCATATCGTCTCGCCCAGGTAGTAGCCCGTATTGTCGAAGTGCAGGTAGACCTTCTCCTGCGGATTGTACTTCCCAAAATGATTGTACGCCTTCACCCAATCGGCCATCGCCAATATGCTGCTGTCGACCTGAGATAAAATTCGCTCGGGGAAACAAACCCCGAACATAAGCAAAAGCCCCACTAAAAAACATCGGCCACTCATCTCTTTCCTGAAATTTCTGATTGTTGCAATTTATATAAAAAAGGAGGATTTATCAAGCTTTTTGTCAACAATTTGTCACCTTTTTGTTCATCATTAAACAAGAAGCCCTCTATCCCCAAAAACGGGCAGAGGGCTTCGTATCGGAATCGGGGAAACGAGACTCAGGAAACTTCGGCAAAAAGTTCGAAAGGTTGTGCCGAGGTTATCGTCACCTCATAAAAACGGCCGATGTGCAAAGGCTTTGTCTTCTCGATGAGAATTTCGGGGTCGACTTCGGGCGAATCATACTCACTGCGCCCCACATAGTAGTCGGCCTCCTCGCGGTCGACAATGACCCGCAGGCGCTGCCCGACCTTGGACTGGTTCACTTCGAGGGAGATTTCTTCCTGCTCGGCCATCAGGGTGTCGAGTCGTTGCTGTTTCACGGCATCGGGCACATCGTCGGTGTAATGGCCGGCCGAATAGGTTCCCTCCTCCTCGGAATAGGCAAATGCTCCCATGCGCTCGAAACGGGCTTCGCGCACGAACTCCAACAGTTCACGGAAGTCGGCCTCGGTCTCGCCGGGGAATCCCACCATGAGGGTCGTGCGCAGGTGAATGCCGGGTACCTCCCTGCGGATACGGGCCAACAGCTCTTCGGTCTCGCGGCGGGTCACATGCCGGTGCATGCGCGCCAGGACGCTGTCGCTGATGTGTTGCAGGGCGATGTCGAGGTACTTGCACACGTTGTCGTGACGGGCCATGACGGGGAGCAGGTCGAGCGGGAAACGGTCGGGGTAAGCATAGTGCAGCCGTATCCACTCCACACCGGGAATGGCGGCCATGCGGTCGACGAGCTCGGCGATGCGGAACTCCCCGTAGAGGTCTTTTCCGTAATAGGTCAGGTCCTGTGCGATGATTTGGAACTCTTTTACGCCCCGGGAGACGAGTATCTCCATCTCGGCCACGATGTCTTCGATGGGTCGGGAGACATACCGGCCGGTAATGATGGGTATGGCACAGTAGGCGCACATGCGGTCGCACCCCTCGGCAATCTTCACATAAGCATAGTGGGGAGGAGTGGTCAACTCGCGTTGAAGGCGCAAATCTCCGTGGTAGGCTTCGCCCAAATCGGCCAGCAGGTCGGTGTAATCAAATTTTCCATAGAACTTGTCGACCTCGGGTATCTCGCCCATCAACTCGGTCATGTAGCGCTGCGAAAGGCAACCCATGACATAGAGCTTGCGAATCTTGTGACGTGCCTTGGCCTGCACGCACGAGAGAATCATGTTGATTGACTCCTCCTTGGCGTCGCCGATGAAGCCGCAGGTGTTGACGACGACTATTTCACCTTTGACCTCGGGTGCGTCGTGATGCACGTCGTAACCGGCCTCGCGGAATTGCCGCATGAGAAACTCCGAGTCGACGAGATTCTTGGAACAACCGAGGGTAATGAAATCGATGCGATTCTTTATCATGTCGGGGGATATTAATTATCGCCGAATAGCGAATCGACAAATTCGCGGCGACGGAACGGCTGCAAGTCGCCGATGCCTTCGCCGAGGCCGATATATTTCACCGGGGTCTTGAACTGGTCGGAGATGCCGATGACGACGCCGCCTTTGGCGGTACCGTCGAGCTTGGTAATGGCCAGTGCCGTGACCTCGGTGGCAGCGGTGAACTGGCGGGCCTGTTCGAATGCATTTTGGCCGGTAGAGCCGTCGAGTACGAGCAATACCTCGTGCGGCGCTCCGGGCACCACCTTGTCCATAACCTTCTTTATCTTGGTGAGCTCGTTCATGAGACCCACCTTGTTGTGCAGACGACCGGCGGTATCGATAATCACCACATCGGCGTTATTGGCCTTGGCCGAACTCAGCGTGTCGAAGGCCACCGACGCCGGGTCGGCCCCCATCTTCTGCTTCACGACAGGCACATCTACGCGCTCGCCCCAAATCGAAATCTGTTCGACGGCGGCAGCCCGGAAGGTATCGGCCGCACCGAGATAGACGTTGAGGCCGTTTTTCTTGAACTGATAGGCCAGCTTACCGATGGTAGTGGTCTTTCCCACTCCATTCACGCCCACCACCATGATGACATAGGGACGGGTAGCTCCCTCGGGCACGACGAAATCGTTTTCGTCGCCGGTATTGTTTTCGGTGAGCAGGGCAACAATCTCTTCACGCAAAATATTTTTCAACTCCGAGGTCGAGAGGTACTTGTCGCGGGCCACACGCTGCTCGATGCGCTCGATGATGCGCAGGGTGGTCTCTACTCCCACATCGGAGGTGATGAGAATCTCTTCGAGATTATCGAGTATGTCGTCGTCGACCGTAGACTTTCCGGCGACGGCACGGGCCAGCTTCGAGAACATTCCTTCCTTGGTCTTGGCCAACCCCTTGTCGAGTGTCTCTTTTTTCTCTTTCTGGAAAAAATCAAAAAATCCCATATCTCTAAGTTTTATATATAGCCGGGAAAACCGGGCAAATCGTTCTTTCTGTATTAATCGAATATACCTTCGATTGCCTCCTCTTCGAGATTGACATCGGGCTCGGGCAGACTCTCCTTGGGCACATTCGGGTCGATAAGGCCCTCGCAGGGAATAAATATCGTAGAGTCGACGGCAAAGGTGTCGGCCGAGGTATACATGAGCGTAGAGTCGGCATAGACTTTCTGTATGTAAAGGGCGTAGATGGGCAGTGCCGTATTGGCTCCTTGTCCATCGGCCATCTTGTCGAAATGGATAGAGCGCTCTTCGCCGCCCACCCACACGCCGGTGGCCAACGAGGGGGTGAAGCCCATGAACCAACCGTCGGAATTGTTATTGGTCGTGCCGGTCTTTCCGCCCATCTGTGCCTTGATGCCGTAGCGGTAACGCAAGCGTATACCGGTACCATGATCGATGACATCGCACATCATGGGGAGCATTTTGAGATAGGTCGACTCGCTGAACACCTCCGACACCTGAGGGGCAAAGTCGGTGATGACATTGCCGTAGTTGTCTTCGATGCGGGAGACGTAGATGGGGTCGATGCGCAATCCGTGGTTGGAGAACGCCGTGTAGGCGGTTACCATCTCCTCGACCGAGACGTCGGCCGAACCGAGGCAGAGAGCCATCACCGGATCGATATACCCCTTGATGCCGAACGAGTGCATCAAGCGCACCAACGACTGGGGCGAGAGACGGCTCATGAGATAGGCCGAAATCCAGTTGACCGACTTGGAGAGACCCCAGCGCAGGGTAACATACTCACCCGAGCGCTCGTTGGTCGAGTTGCGGGGCGACCACACCTCGCCCGTGGCCCGGTCGAAGATGTTGGGCTGCACGTTGGGAGCCAGGTCGCACGGAGAGTATCCCTCCTCCATCGCCAGCGTATAGAGGTAGGGCTTGACGGTCGACCCTACCTGACGACGGCTGTCGGATACCATGTCGAACTTAAAGTTGCGGTAATCGATACCGCCCACATAGGCCTTGACATGGCCGCTGCGGGTATCGACCGACATCATGCCGGTGCGCAGCAGGGTCTTGCAATAACGTATGGAGTCCATCGGCGTCATGGTCGTGTCGAGCGGACCGTTCCACGAGAAGAGACGCATGGGTACAGGGGTCGAAAACGAAGCGTCGATTTCGGCATCGGTAGCATCGTTGGCTTTCAGCACCCGGTAGCGCTCGCTCTGCTCTTTGGCGCGGTTCATAATCGTCTCCACCTCATCGGGGGTGAGGTCTTCGGTAAAGGGAGCATAGGGTTTACCCTTCTTCTCAGCCTCGAAGCGCGGTTGCAGATAGCCGCCCAGGTGTTCGGCGACGGCCTCCTCGGCATAGGCCTGCATGCGGGTGTCGATGGTGGTGTATATCTTCAACCCATCGGTATAGATGTTATAGGGGGTACCGTCGGGCTTGCGGTTCTTGCGGCACCAGCCGTAGAGCGGATTGGTAGCCCAAGCGATGGAATCGTCGACAAACTGCTGCCGCTGCCAGCCGCGGTAGTTGCGGCGATCGGGCTCACGCGCCGTCATCATCTGACGGATATGTTCGCGGAAGTAAGGGGCGATGCCGGCCTCGTGGCTGATGCGGGTAAAATGGGTGGTTATGGGGAGTGCCTGCAACGAGTCGCGCTCGGAGAGGGTGAGATAACCGGCCTTGTACATCTGGTCGAGCACGACATTCCGGCGTTCGAGCGAGCGGTCGGGATAGAGTATCGGGTTGTACAACCGAGGATTTTTACACATACCTACCAGCACGGCAGCCTCTTCGACGGTAAGCTCCTTGGGGCTTTTACCGAAATAAATCGTCGCGGCCGACTGCAACCCCACAGCCTCGAAAAGGAAATCGAACTTGTTGAGATACATGTTCACAATCTCTTCCTTGGTGTAGAAATGCTCCAACTGCACGGCAATGACCCACTCGATGGGTTTCTGGAACAGACGTTCCTTCACGTTTCCGGCCGTGGGCGAATAGAGCAACTTGGCCAACTGCTGGGTGATGGTACTACCTCCACCCGCACTCTTCTGACGCAGGATACCGCGCTTGACGACAGCCCGCAACAGGGCTTTGAAGTCGACCCCCGAATGCTCGTAGAAGCGCACGTCTTCGGTAGCCAGCAGGGCATCGATCATGGGTTGGGATATCTGGTCGTAATCGATGGAGATGCGGTTTCCCTGTTCAAGGTAGAAACGGCCTATGGGGACCATATCGGCCGAATAGATTTCGGAGGCCAGCTTGTCTTTGGGGTTCTGCAACTCCTCGATGGGCGGCATATAGCCGATACGCCCCTTGGAAATGGCATTGAACAGGAGACCTACGCCTACCAATATGGCGACAAACAGCACCCACAATACGATGACGATAATACGGGTTATATCTTTCTTCCCGGCTTTTTTGTCGGGCGAAGAGGTGTTTTTTTCTTTCTGATGAGACAGTGTTGACATCTGCAATTACTTTATTCGGCGGACGGACAGGTTTACTCAACTGTCGCGACGGCACATATCCGTGTCAAAGATAATACAAAAAATCTTTCCCCTCTATTTTTGAGAGGGGAAAGATTATACTTTCAAGCTACCGACAACCGTGGGTCAGGACTATTCGGCGATGCCAAATTTGGCGGCAGCGGCCCGACGGTCAAATTTCAACAGATAGGTGTCGGGGGCGGGCAGACGCGAAACAACGGGGAATAGCTCGGGATTCTTCTGTATGGCGGGATAGAGATAGAGAGGCGTAGAGCTGAACCCGAGCTGTTCGAGTATGACATAATCGACCTTCTTCTTACACAGGTCTTTCACCACATCGTCGGGATTCTGCGAGAAGAGATACCGCTCGGGAAAATGCGACGGGGCAAAGTAGGAATAGAGTTCGGGCTTGCGGCAAGCCACCACGGTACCGGCGGGAAGCTGGTGCTCCATAGCCTTGGCCAACTCGAAATAGTTGCGATAGGCCGGCGGGAAGGGGCGACGGGCCACCTCGGACTGCACCGAGAGGGGTTTCATCATGGGTATAGCCAACAGGAGCAACACATAGACCCAACGCCCCGAAAAGAGGGTGTCGAGCGACTTCTGGAAGATGCGCCGGCCGGCCCACACCACAAGATGGTAGACCCCATAATAGAAGAAGAGGTAAAGGAATGGAGCCACTGGCACTACATAACGGCTGCCGTTACCTCCGTGCCAAAGGGCGAAAAGGCCGATATTGGCCAGCAGGAATCCGAGGAACGGGAAACGGAGATTTTTACCCCCCAGCATCCAGGCTCCGTAAACAATCACTGCCAGGACAAGAAGGCCGGCCACCCAGCCGCCAAAGTCCGACGGTTGGGCATAGTCAATGGAGAGGAAGGGGAAGAGTATCTCGCGGAAGCCTTTGAGCACCGTCTCGTCGAAATTGGTTACCATCTTTGACCACATCTCACCGACACTCGAAACCGTACCCATCTCGGGTCGCCACGGATTGACAGTCATAATCGTACCGAAATAACGCGACTCGATGCCATATGCCGCATTGCGCAACGACCAGGGCAAGAGCAGCAGCACAATACCGCCCACAGCAGCGGCCGAGGCTTTCCACTCTTTGCGGAAGAGGAAAAACAGTACGACGGCAAAGAGTATCGAGGCTCCCACCGTGCGCACATAATAGGCGGCGACGGCCGCAACGATAGCCACATAGAACCACGGCGAACGGTAAAATACCGTCGGCTTAGCGGCCGTATAGAGATACAACGCCACAAAGGCCGCCACGGTGCAGGCAAGATAGAGCATCTCCGACATGGCCATCGAGGCAAAATGCAGCAGATGCGGCGACAGGCAGGTCAGCAACATGGCGGTGAGAGCCACGGCCGGCTGTCCCGACAAGCGACGCGAAAGGACGAAAAGCATCAGCAACGAAAGGCACAGCAAGATACCGTTGAGTATCTTGAAAAACAACAGATTGTCAATACCCAGCATCACGAAGAATGAGAGGAAGGCGGGATATCCGGGCGGGAAATGGCTGGCCGGAGCAAAGCCCGAAGGCGAGGCATTGGAATAGCCGTGCCCGTCGGAGAGCGTGCGCGCCAACTGGATATAGGAGGCGTTGTCGCCGTTCAAGTCGAGTTTTGAGTCGAAGCAATACTGATAGGCACACACAAAGACTACGGCCAGAACCAGAAATGGCAGATACTTTTTTATCATGGCTTGTTATTTTTTCTTTCGGGGGAAAAGTTTCGACTTACACAGGTGCCACTTGCACAGGCGGTAAACCACCGACACCCGCAGCACACCCAGTCCGTAGATACTGCTGCGAATCATGTTTATCGACGAAGCCTCGTCGAAATATTTGGTGGGACAGGTTACCTCGCCTATCTCGTAGCCGGCCCAGAAGATTTGCGCCAGCATCTCGTTATCGAAGACAAAATCGTCGGAGTCGACATTGTAATTAATGGCCCGCAGCACCTCGGCCGAGAAGGCCCGATAGCCGGTATGGTATTCCGAGAGTTTCTGGTTGAGCAGGATATTCTGCGTGAGGGTCAAGATGCGGTTGGCCACATATTTCACCCAGGGCATACCGCCCTTACGGGCCCCTTTGCCCAGTATGCGCGAGGCCAGCACGACGGGATAGACGCCATTGGCTATGACATACGCCATCGAAGCGATGAGCTTGGGCGTATACTGATAATCGGGGTGCAGCATGATGACGATGTCGGCCCCCAGTTCCAGAGCGCGGTTGTAGCAGGTCTTCTGATTGCCTCCATACCCCTTGTTGCGCTCATGCACGAGAATCTCCTTTATACCGAGGCGGGCGGCTTCGTCCACCGTATTGTCTTTGCTGCAATCGTCGGTGAGAATCACCTCATCGACAATGTCAAAAGGAATTTCGTCGTAGGTCTGCTTCAAGGTCTTCTCGGCATTATAGGCCGGCATCACCACGACAACTTTCTTGTTTCCTATCATAAAAATTAATACATGGTTTACGAAGCAAAGGTATATAAACATATTTTTACTGCCAACACAATATAAAAGAAAAGGCACTGCCTGCCTCAAATAATAGCGGCCGGCCGGGAAATACCACCGACAGAAACAATAAGCCACCTCAACAGGTCTCCGAAAAAGATGTATAATTTTTTCGGAACGAAACGTTGGACGATATATTTTTTTTGTACTTTTGTGTGATATATGAAACGGATGATGAAACATAGGGTCGTAACAAGGCATAAGGAGCGACAACTCGTTATGGAAAGCGCTGTTTCTCATCTGTTAAGCCATCGACCGACCGGAACGCCACGAGCGACCGCATCGGTCTTTTTTGTGTCTTATCCTTTCAAACAATAAACACTATGAGAAGAAACGAGAGTTTAGTATCTATTACCGATTATTCCAAAGAAGAAATCTTGGAAGTGCTGGAAACAGCCAAACTCTTTGAGAAAAATCCCAATCGCCGTGTTCTCGACGGCAAGGTTATCGCCACCCTGTTTTTTGAGCCCTCCACCCGCACCCGACTGAGTTTCGAGACGGCCGTGAACCGGCTGGGCGGCCGCATCATCGGCTTCTCCGACGCCTCGACCACCAGTTCGACCAAGGGTGAGACACTGAAAGACACCATCATCATGGTGAGCAACTATGTCGACCTCATCATCATGCGCCACTACCTCGACGGCGCCGCCCGCTACGCCTCGGAGGTGTCGCCCAAACCCATCATCAACGCCGGCGACGGATCGAACCAGCACCCTTCGCAGACGATGCTCGACCTCTACTCCATCTACAAGACACAAGGCACTCTCGAAAATCTCAACATCACCATGGTAGGCGACCTCAAATACGGCCGCACGGTACACTCGCTGCTCATGGCCATGTCGCACTTCCACCCTACGTTCCACTTTGTGGCTCCCGACGAATTGAAGATGCCAGAAGAATACAAAATCTACTGCGACAAGCTGGGTATCGCCTACACCGAGCATCACGACTTCACCGAAGAGATTATCAACCAAGCCGACATTCTCTACATGACCCGCGTACAACGCGAGCGGTTTACCGACCTGATGGAATATGAAAAGGTGAAAAACGTCTACACCCTGCGCAACGCCATGCTCGAAAACAGCAAGCCCAACCTGCGTATTCTGCACCCCCTGCCCCGGGTCAACGAGATTGCCTACGATGTCGACAACAACCCCAAGGCATACTACTTCGAGCAGGCCAAGAACGGCCTCTATGCCCGCCAAGCCATCATCTGCAAAGTACTGGGCATCAAAATCAACGACTAATCTCACCTCAAAAAGATTTTCACCATGGAACTATCCGATAAAGAACTGAAAGTCGCCGCCCTCGAAAACGGCACCGTCATCGACCACATACCCTCGGAACAACTGTTCAAAGTCGTTTCGCTGCTCCATCTCGACCGCATCGACAAAAACATTACCATCGGCAATAACCTGTGCAGCAAAAAAATAGGCAAAAAGGGCATCATAAAAATCGCCGATACCTATTTCAAGGAAGACGAGCTGAACAAAATCGCCATACTTGCCCCCAACGCCAAAATCAACATCATCAAGAACTACGCCGTCATCAGCAAACAGACGGTCAGTCTGCCCGATGAACTGCGCGACATCATACGTTGTGCCAACCCCAAATGCATCACCAACAACGAGCCGATGCCCACGGTCTTCGATGTCATCGACAAAGAGCACATCGTCGTGAAATGCCGTTATTGCGAGCAAGCCATCGCCAAAGAAGAAATCAAACTCAAATAACCCCGCCATGGAGAAACAGCGCATAAGCCCCTCGGGCGAAAAGACAGCCTGGAAACCGGGCACGATGATATACCCGCTGCCGGCGGCCCTCATCAGTTGCGGAGCCACCCCCGACGAATACAACGTACTCACGGCCAGCTGGGTAGGAACGATATGCAGCAACCCGCCCATGTGCTATGTATCGATACGACCCGAACGCCACTCCCACCCCATTATCGAGCGCAACATGGCATTCGTCATCAACCTCACCACCGAAGAGCTGGCCCGCGTTACCGACTGGTGCGGCGTGCGCTCGGGCAAAGACTACGACAAGTTTGCCGAGTGCGGTCTCACCCCCGTACCCTCCGACAAGGTAGCAGCGCCCTACATCAAGGAAGCACCGCTGAGTATTGAATGTAACGTGCGCGAAGTGCTGCACCTGGGAAGCCACGACATGTTCATCGCCGACGTGGAAGGAGTGCTGGCCGACAACGCCTACATCGATGCCGAAACCGGAGCATTCGACATGGAGAAAGCCGGCCTGCTGGTCTACTCTCACGGACACTACTACAAGACGGGTGAGCCCATCGGCAAGTTCGGCTGGTCGGTCGAGAAAAAAAGAAAATGATTTTTCACGCAAGACTTGCCGCACAAGCCACAAAAAAAGATTATCTTTGCCCTTTCTTTCAACTTATAGCGGAACACTAAAAATTTAATTCAAAAGCAATGAAGAGAGACAACGCCATTTTCGACATCATCGCCCGCGAACGTCAGCGTCAGATGAAAGGCATCGAACTTATCGCCTCGGAAAATTTTGTCAGTGACCAGGTCATGGAAGCCATGGGTTCCTGCCTGACCAACAAATATGCCGAAGGCTATCCCGGTAAACGCTACTACGGCGGCTGCGAAGTGGTAGACCAGTCGGAACAACTCGCCATCGACCGGCTGAAAGAGATTTTCGGCGCCGAATGGGCCAACGTACAACCTCACTCGGGTGCCCAAGCCAACATGGCCGTGTTCATGGCCGTGATGAATCCCGGCGACAAATTCCTCGGTCTGAACCTCTCACACGGCGGACACCTCTCACACGGTTCGCCCGTCAACTTCTCGGGACTGATGTTCCAACCGCTTGAATACGGCGTAAAAGAAGATACCGGATATGTCGATTACGACATGATGGAAGAGGTAGCCTTGCGCGAACGCCCGAAACTGATTATCGGTGGTGCATCGGCCTACTCCCGCGAATGGGACTACGCCCGCATGCGTCGCATCGCCGACGAGATTGGTGCCATCTTCATGATTGACATGGCCCACCCCGCCGGACTCATCGCCGCCGGACTGCTCGACAACCCGCTGAAATATGCCCACATCGTAACCTCGACCACCCACAAAACCCTCCGCGGCCCGCGTGGCGGTATCATCTTGATGGGTAAAGACTTTGACAACCCTTGGGGCAAAACCACTCCCAAAGGCGAAATCAAGAAAATGTCGGCACTGCTCGACTCGGCCGTATTCCCCGGCGTACAGGGAGGCCCGCTCGAACACGTCATCGCAGCCAAGGCCGTAGCTTTCGGCGAAGCACTGCAACCCGAATACAAGGAATACCAGAAACAGGTGAAGAAAAATGCCGCCGTCATGGCCCAGGCCTTCATCGACAAGGGTTACAAGATTATCTCCAACGGTACCGACAACCACTGCATGCTCATCGACCTGCGCACCAAATTCCCCGAACTCACCGGTAAGGTGGCCGAGAAAGCACTTGTCGCTGCCGACATCACAGCCAACAAGAACATGGTACCCTTCGACAGCCGTTCTCCGTTCCAGACATCGGGTATCCGACTG
>ERZ824600.4739-NODE-4739-length-11681-cov-3.398159_pt1 | contig 11681 bp, 12 predicted proteins | sample MGYA00519933_ERZ824600 | MGnify/ENA primary metagenome ERZ824600 (study PRJEB31778, sample SAMEA3449178) | human gut metagenome | biome: human gut; feature: human-associated habitat; material: faeces | place: United Kingdom | collected 2010/2012 ... | reverse complement strand
TCACCGGCATGGGCGAGCTCATCATCATCACCCTGCTGGCCGGAGGCATGCTCGAACTGATACGCTTCAACGGGGGTATGGATTATATCATTGCCCGCCTCACGGCTCATGTGTCGAGCAAACGGTGGGCCGAGTTGAGTATTGCGGCGCTTGTCTCCCTGGCCAATCTCTGCACGGCCAACAATACCATAGCCATCATTACCACCGGTTCGATAGCCCGCGACATAACCCGTCGTTTCGGTCTCGATGCCCGTAAGACGGCCAGCATACTCGACACCTTCTCCTGTGCAGTGCAGGGGCTCATTCCCTATGGCGCGCAGTTGCTCATCGCAGCCGGTCTTACGCAGTTGTCGCCGCTGTCGATTATCCGTTACCTCTATTACCCGGCTTTGTTGGGACTGTGTGCCCTGTTGGCCATCTGGCTGCGTTCCCCCCGCCGCTATTCCCGTTGAGTCGGGTTCGGTTGTCTTTTATGACCTGCGGAGCGACCGATAGGACAGAACTGCCTCCGTTGCGACGAACCAATAGCGGGCCTCTTGCTTGGTGGTAATGAACATATTCATTACTTTTGCACATCTTTTTATTGATATGTAATGTCGGCACAGAAGATACCGTTTTTCTCTCTAATGATAGCCACCGGGTTCGGGTCGGGATTTTCGCCCGTAGCGCCCGGCACGGCCGGTGCCCTCTTGGCCCTGCTTCTGTGGGTGGTTGGCTATCTCCTCCTGCCATTTGCTCTGTTGCAGGTGATACTGGCCATTATGGTACTGCTTTTTACCGTTCTTGGCATCTATACGAGCGGAGTGATGGAGCGTTACTGGGGTGAAGACCCCTCGCGCGTGGTGGTCGACGAGATGGTGGGCGTGTGGATACCCCTGCTTGTCGTTCCCGATGGTGGTTGGTGGTATGTGCTGGCTGCCTTTGTGCTTTTCCGCCTTTTCGATATTGTCAAGCCCCTCGGTGTGCGTCGCATGGAGCGGTTCGGTGGTGGAGTGGGCATTATGATGGACGATATACTGGCCGGTGTTTACAGCGCGGTGTTGCTCGGCGCGGCTCGCTTTTTGATGGAATAAAAGATGTCGCGACGTTCGTTCATATTATTTTTCAAGGCCATGTGTTCGGCACAGATAGCCAGTGCGGCCGATTTTGCCACCACACTCTTTCTGGTCAATCTTTGCGGGCTCTATTATGTGTCGGCAACCTTCGTCGGTGCGCTGGCGGGTGGTGTTGTCAATTGCTGCATCAATTACAAGTGGGTCTTCTCCGTGTCGTCGTCGAAGAGTCATATCGCTCTCAAATACCTGATGGTGTGGGGCGGCAGCATATTCCTCAATACGGGCGGCACCTATCTCCTTACCGAAGGCATGATGCGCATGGCTTGGGTCGACCGGCTCAACGCCTGTGTCTCGGTGAATCTCTTCCTGCTCCCGAAAGTCATCGTGGCACTTCTTGTCTCGTTTTTCTGGAACTATCAGTTGCAGCGAAAATTTGTCTATCGCGACTGTCGCTTCGACCGCTTCATATCATCGTATAAACATTAAAAACATACACAATAGAATTTCTGCTATGCATTATCGCGATTATCTGCAACAGCTTATCTATCGGATTATCAATCCGGTGGTGAAGGGAATGATAAAAGTGGGAATCACCCCCAACATCATTACCACGACCGGTCTTGTACTCAACATCGTTGCCGCCGCAGTGTTTATCTATGCCGGCTATATGGAGCGTGAAGCCTCGTTTCTTTATGTCGGCGTAGGGGGCGGTGTGGTGCTCTTTGCAGGCCTTTTCGATATGCTCGACGGCCGGGTGGCCCGCATGGGAAACATGGTGTCGCGCTTCGGTGCCTTCTATGACTCGGTACTCGACCGGTATAGTGAGCTGTTCACGCTTTTCGGAATATTCTTCTATCTTATCCTGCAAGGATATGTCGTGTGGGCCATCGTAGCCTTTGTCGCTCTCATCGGCTCTATCATGGTGAGCTATGTGCGGGCGCGGGCCGAAGGGTTGGGCCTGGAATGTAAGGTGGGACTCATGCAACGCCCCGAGCGGGTGGTGCTCACCAGCCTGGGGGCAATTTTCTGCGGCGTGTTTGGCGACTGCCGGGCTTTCGACCCCATACTCATTCTCACGGTGCCGCTGGCGGTGATTGCCCTCTTGGCCAACGTTACCGCCTTTGTGCGGGTGGCACACTGTTACCGATTGTTATCTGCCCAAAAGTAATGCCATGACCTATCTTCCCCCTACACGGCGAGAGGCGCTCCTGGCGGTGATGGCCCTGCTGCTGTTTTTGTTGCTGACGGCCCTGTTTATCGGTTTGCGGCCCGAACACGTCGCGATGGCTCTGCTCATCGGCGTCCTGTTTTTTGCCTCGGCCTATACCCGCAAACTGCTCATGACCTTGCTGCCGTTTGTCGTCTTTGCCGTTTCGTACGACTGGATGCGGGTGTGGCCCAACTACAAGGTCAACGACATCGATGTGGCCGGACTTTATACGGCCGAAAAGACCCTCTTCGGTATCAATATCGACGGGGTGAGAATAACGCTTTGCGAGTTTTTCCATACCCATCACGCCGCCGTGGCCGACTTTTTTGCGGGCCTGTTCTACCTCTGCTGGGTGCCGGTGCCTGTACTTTTTGCCCTCTTCCTCTTTATCCGGGGGCGTCGCGAGTTGGCTCTGCGTTTCTCGCTGGTGTTTCTGCTGGTCAATCTCATCGGATTTGCCGGATACTATATTCACCCGGCGGCACCGCCGTGGTATGTCATGGAGTATGGTTTTGAACCGGTTCTTGGTACACCCGGAAATGTGGCGGGGCTGGGCCGCTTCGATGCCATGGTGGGCATGGAGGTATTTGCTCCCATGTATGGGCGTAATGCCAATGTATTCGCTGCGCTGCCTTCGTTGCATTCGGCCTATATGCCTGTGGCCTTTGCCTATGCCGTAATGGGCCGCTGCAAGAAATGGCTCATTGCCCTCTTCGGCATCATCATGCTGGGTATATGGTTCACGGCCGTCTACTCGGGTCATCACTATCTCATCGATGTATTGCTGGGCATACTTTGTGCCGTAGTGGGAATCCTGCTCTTTGAGCAGGTGCTGATGCGATGGCCGGCTTTCCGCCGATTTATGGCCCGATATGCGGCCTATGTGTCGTGAACCGTTCTGCGGAAGCGGCACGCTTCTCCGGGAGTGAGAAAATATTTATCGGAAACAGAGATTTACTGTCGCTCCGAAACGGTAAAAAAGTTCCATCGGCATCCGATGGAACTTTTTCTCTATTAGGGAGATGGGGTGTTGTAGAGAAATCCCGTCAGAGGTTCGGGAAAAAGTTGCGTGCCACGCCCCATAGAATGACTGCGACGAGGTAGCCCCAGACATATATCGGCTTGTGCACACGCAGGTATAGACCGGGCCGTCGGGTGCGGAAGGCTTCGGCCCAGAGGAGTAACCCGATGTATGGAATGGAGAGTACCAGCAGTGCGTTGTAGCGCAGGGCATCGGCAAAGTGCAGATGCAGCAGGCTGTGAAGGGCCCGTTGGCTGCCACAGCCGGGACATTCCCACCCGGTGAGTGAGAGAAACGGGCAGCGCGGAAAGAGCCGGCATTCGTTCGGGTCAAGAATATAAAAAACAAGACACATCGCAAGGACGAGCAGCGCTCCTGCGATGTGTCTTGTTTTTATTACGCATCTATACATTGATGTATGATAAGTCGGAGGGGTCGGATACGGATATGAAGAAGTAAACGGTAATCATGTACAGGATAATGCCGATGAGGCCCGTAAAGAAACCTATCTTCACCCACTTCCCTGCCTCTTTGCTTGCAGCCATGGCTTCGTCGTATCGTCCTAATTTCAGCAAGGAGCTTACTTTGCTGGCGTAGACAATGCCTACGATACCGAAAGGCAGACAGCAGAGTACCGTTATCAGGATAGACTCGACCAGCCAAGTGCGGGGCGCTATTTTCACCGAGGCCGGTTCGGCCTCATGGTTACTGTTGTTTTCCACAGGAGCGGGAGGTGGCGTGCCGAACAGAAAATTCAATTCACCCACTTCTCCGGCCGGTATCCACTCGGGCATGCCCTGCCGCCAAACTTTCGTTTGAGGGGTAACGGGCATCTCTTTCAGCTTTTCGAGGCTGAACGGCCCTTCGGTCTTTCCGTCGATTAAAATGTAATATTCCATAATATAAGGATAAATGGTGTAGTCGGTAGAATGGCATTAGGCCGGGCAGAAAGGAGTCTTTCTCACGTTCGGCTCTGTGTCAGAAGCCCTGCGGCCGGGTTCTCAGTTGATGGAGCCTGTGCAGTGCAGTTCGGCGGTGGCTGAGCCGGTGATGGTGCTGTATACAAATCGGGTGCCCGTCATCTCAAACTGGTTGCCGTTGGTAAAGGTGAGCGTTGTCGTGTATTGGAATGTGCGTACACTGCTCGACAGCATCTGGGCCACCGAGAAACTCAGTCGGGCGGTGTTCTTGCCCGTTTTGGTGTAGGTATAGGTGCCCCAGTCGCGCGACCAGTTGCTCAGACAGTCGGTTTCGTTCAGGATCGTCAGTTGAGCATTCATCTCGGCATACTCTTTCCCTCCGCTGGTATAGTGACCGTCCCATTTGATGATGGTACCACTTGGAAGATATTCCGGAACTTCGCCATTGATTCCAGATGGAGAGCCGTCGCCGTTCAAGTTGCCCGTTTGATTGAACAAGTCTCCCTCTTTGGCACACGATGAGAGCGTGCCCATACAGCCTATGACGCTTATGAAAAGAAGTAAAAACAGGTTTTTGGTTTTCATGACAGATTTATTTGAGGTGATTTCGGTATAATCATTACCTTACAAAAATAATAAGGATTATGATTCAATCACACATATTTACTCTCTTTTTGTAATGACGTCCTGATTTTTATCGGAGGATATGAAAATTTTTCTCTTCGGAGAGAGAATTTGGTTTTGGAACAGATTGAGTTTATTTGATGAGAGAGAAAAAGGGTAAAATAAAATCCCCGCAACACTGTAAGTTGCGGGGATTTTTCGTATAGAGAGGGGCTCTATATTACTTGTTGAGAGCGGTGGCTACGTCTACGGCGCAAGCTACTGTACAACCTACCATCGGGTTGTTGCCGATGCCGAGGAAGCCCATCATCTCTACGTGGGCAGGTACCGACGAAGAACCGGCGAATTGGGCATCGCTGTGCATACGGCCCATCGTGTCGGTCATACCGTAAGAGGCAGGTCCGGCAGCCATGTTGTCGGGGTGGAGGGTACGACCCGTTCCGCCGCCCGATGCTACCGAGAAGTATTTCTTGCCTTTTTCGATGCACTCTTTCTTGTAAGTGCCGGCTACGGGGTGTTGGAAGCGGGTGGGGTTGGTCGAGTTACCCGTGATGGATACATCTACGCCTTCGTGCCACATGATGGCTACACCTTCGCGTACGTCGTCGGCACCGTAGCATTTAACTTTGGCGCGGGGACCGTCGGAGTAGGCGATTTCGCGAACGATTTTCAGTTCACCGGTGTAGTAGTCAAACTGGGTCTGTACATAGGTGAAACCGTTGATACGCGAGATAATCTGGGCGGCGTCTTTTCCGAGACCGTTCAAGATGCAGCGCAGGGGCTCTTTGCGCACTTTGTCGGCTTTGGCGGCGATTTTGATGGCGCCTTCGGCGGCAGCGAACGATTCGTGACCGGCGAGGAAGGCGAAGCATTTGGTCTCTTCGCGCAGCAGACGGGCGGCGAGGTTACCGTGGCCGAGACCTACTTTACGGTCATCGGCTACCGAGCCGGGGATACAGAAGGCTTGCAGACCGATACCGATGGCTTCGGCAGCTTCGGCGGCGTTTTTGCAGCCTTTCTTCAAGGCGATGGCGCAACCTACAACGTAGGCCCACTTGGCGTTTTCGAAGCAGATGGGCTGGGTTTCCTCGCAGGTTTTGTAGGGGTCAAGACCGTACTGGTCGCAGATGGCATTTGCCTCTTCGATGTCTTTGATGCCGTTTTCGTTGAGAGCAGCGATGATTTGTTTGATACGGCGTTCTTGGCTCTCGAATTTCACTTCTCTTATCATAGTGTCTTGTCCTCCTTCTTATTCTTTACGTGGGTCAATGTATTTTACTGCACCGGCCTCTTTCGAGAAGCGACCGTAGGTACCGGTTACTTTTTTCAGGGCTTCGTTGGCGTCGGTACCTTTCTTGATTTCGTCCATGAATTTGCCCAGGTGTACAAATTCGTAGCCGCATATTTCGTCGTTCTTGTCGAGGGCGAGTGTTTTGATGTAACCTTCGGCCATTTCGAGGTAACGGGGACCTTTGGCGAGAGTGCCGTAGAGGGTACCCGTCTGGCTGCGGAGACCTTTACCCAGGTCTTCGAGACCGGCACCGATCATGAGGCCGCCTTCGGAGAAGGCCGATTGCGAACGACCGTAAACGATTTGCAGGAACAGTTCGCGCATGGCGGTGTTGATGGCATCGCACACGAGGTCGGTGTTGAGGGCTTCGAGAATGGTCTTACCGGGGAGAATTTCCGATGCCATGGCGGCCGAGTGGGTCATACCCGAGCAACCGATGGTCTCGACCAGTGCTTCTTGTATAACACCGTCTTTTACGTTGAGTGTCAGTTTGCAGGCACCTTGCTGGGGGGCGCACCATCCCACACCGTGGGTCAGACCCGAGATATCTATAACTTCTTTGGCTTTCACCCATTTTCCTTCTTCGGGAATAGGAGCGGGGCCGTGGTTAGGACCCTTCTTTACAACACACATGTGTTCTACTTCCTGTGAATAGATCATAATGCTCTGGTTTTTAATTGTATAATATAATGTGTCTTGAATCTTCAAGCTCGGTGTGAAAAACTTTGCGGCGGGGTAGACTGTTATTCTGTATGCCCTTGGGCCGGAGCCTGTTTTCTGCCCTGCCGGGAGGTCGTTGTATTCCCGCCGAAATTGGGACAAAGATACATTTTTTTTCCCAATCGGGCAATATCTCGGAATGGCGAAAAACAGAGGTGATTGTTTTTTTTGGAAATAGCGTTTCAATTATTTGGCAATCCATAAAAAATAACGCATATTTGTAAGAGTTTTTTAGAAATAAAGGTTAACACAATTTTAAATCGAATATCTATGAAAAAGAGTGCTTTGCAGGTGGCCCGTGCCTCGTATCAGCCTAAGTTGCCCAAGTCGCTGAAAGGTCCGGTGCGCATCAAGGAAGGGGAGCCTACCCAGTCGGTGGCCGACCAGGAAGAGATTGCCGCCCTTTTCCCGAATACTTATGGAATGCCGGTCCTGGCTTTTGAACCTTCGGAGGAGGAGAAATCCTATCCGGCCATCAACGTGGGCGTGATTCTTTCGGGTGGTCAGGCACCTGGCGGACACAATGTCATTGCCGGCCTTTTCGATGGAATCAAGAAAATGAACAAAGATTCGCGTCTCTTCGGCTTTTTGCTCGGCCCGGCAGGCCTCATCGACCACAAATACAAGGAGCTCACTGCCGATATTATCGACGAATACCGCAACACGGGAGGTTTTGATATTATCGGTTCGGGACGTACAAAGCTTGAAAAGAAAGAACAGTTCGATAAAGGTCTTCAAATCTTGAAGGACTTGAACATCACCGCCTTGGTTATTATTGGAGGTGATGATTCCAATACCAATGCCTGCGTCCTGGCCGAGTATTACAAGCAGATAGGAGCCGGTGTGCAGGTGATAGGTTGCCCCAAGACCATCGACGGCGACCTGAAAAACGAGATGATAGAGAGCTCGTTCGGATTCGATACCGCCTGCAAGGTTTATTCCGAGGTTATCGGTAATATACAGCGCGACTGCAACTCGTCCAAGAAGTACTGGCACTTTATCAAACTCATGGGCCGTTCGGCCTCACACATCGCCTTGGAGTGTGCATTGCAGACGCAGCCCAACGTGTGCCTTATCTCCGAAGAGGTCGAAGCCAAGCAACAGACACTCGACGATATTGTCAATTACATAGCCAACGCCGTGGCTGTGCGTGCCTCGGAGGGAAGCAACTTCGGTACCGTACTCATTCCCGAAGGTCTCATCGAATTTATTCCGGCCATGAAGAAACTCATCGCCGAGCTGAATGATTTCCTGGCCGACCACGGACATGAATATGCCATGGTGCGCAAGTCGGAACAGATCAATTACATCACGCAACATCTCTCGCCCGAGAATGCCGCCATCTATGCTACGCTGCCCGAGGCTGTGGCCCGTCAGCTTACGCTCGATCGCGACCCGCATGGAAACGTACAGGTTTCGCTTATCGAGACCGAAAAACTTCTCGCCGAGATGGTGGGCCGTCGTCTGGCCGAGATGAAGGCCGAGGGTGCCTATGTGGGCAAGTTTGCCACACAGACCCACTTCTTCGGTTACGAAGGTCGCTGTGCTGCACCTTCTAACTTCGATGCCGACTATTGCTATTCGCTCGGATTTGCAGCTGCCATGCTCATCGGTGAAGGACGCACCGGATATATGTCGTCGGTGCGCAACACCACACGTCCGGCCGAAGAGTGGATTGCCGGCGGTGTGCCTGTAACCATGATGATGAACATGGAACGCCGCAATGGCGAGATGAAACCTGTGATACAGAAGGCTCTGGTGAAACTCGACGGGGCACCGTTCAAGTATTTCGTTTCGAAGCGCAAGCAGTGGGAGCGTGAGACTTGTTATGTCTATCCCGGACCGATTCAGTATTTTGGCCCCACCGAAGTGTGCGACCAGCCTACCGAAACGCTCCGCCTCGAACATCAGTAAAAATTCTATTGCCGGGGCGTCAGGAGACGCTGTCGCTCCGACATTTTCTTATAATGAAAAAGCGAAGGCTTCCGACAACAGGTCGGAAGCCTTCGCTTTTTATCTTGGGTGCGTGATGCCGAGATGCTTCTCTCTGTTCTGTGGTACTAACCCTCCCGACTGGACAGCACGATTTCGCGTAGCTGGGCAAAATCGCCGATGAGGAAATCGGCTCCGGCGGCTTTGAGCGTGTCGTTGCTGTGGTTGCCGTATGTAACACCGCAGGTCGGACAGCCGGCCCGGCAACCCATCTCTATGTCAAAGGTCGTGTCGCCTACCACGAGAGCCTCGGTGGGGTGGGTGCCTGTGAGCGACAGGGCCAGCAGGGCCATGTCGGGGGCCGGTTTCTTGTGGGTAACATCGTCGTCGCATACGATGGCTTTGACCAAAGCGTGCAGGCCAAAGTCGCGTAACATCTGTAACAATACCCGACGACTTTTCCCGGAGGCAATCGTCAATGTCGTACCGTCGGCGTGCAGTCGCATGAGTGTTTCTTTGACTCGCGGAAAGAGCCGGGTGGTACTGGGGCTTATCTCGTCGAAGACCTCGCGGTAGATGTCGACGGCTCTGTCGAGTGTTTCTCCCTGGGGAATATGGGCGCCGTCGGCAAGTACCGTGCGTAGTGGCAGTCCGATGCGCGAGATAATCTCTTCCTGCTCCACAGCCGGGAGTTGCAGCCGATGCAGAGTGGCTTGTGTCGTGGCAACGATGCAGGTCTGGGTGTCGGCCAATGTGCCGTCGAAATCGAGAATGAGTGTCTTAATCATTGGGCATTTTATAGAGTGATAAAAAGTAAAAATTTATTGGTCGTTTTCAAGGGTGAGAAATAGCCGGGAGAGCGTGTCGGCCATCTCTTTCTGTACCTGGGCGCGGGGAGAGGAAAAGTGGTTCACCATGATTGCCACGGCGTAGGTGCGCCGGCCTGTGTAGTAACCCGCATAGCACTGCACACCGGTCATGCTTCCGCTTTTGAGATGTAGCGCCCGGGCCACAGCAGGGGCGGGCGATAGTCGTTTGAGGGTGCCTTCGCCCGGTTTGGGCAGCAGGTTGGCAAGCAGGTCGCCGTCCTGGGTCGAGTGCGCGACGTGGGCCAGCAGTCTGCACATCATGAGCGGTGTGATGCGGTTGAGCGGCGATAGTCCCGAACCGTCGTATAGCGTAGCTCCGTCTATGGGAAATCCTGCCTCGCGCCATATCTTCTTCATCTGTTCGATACTGCCTGACAGCGTGGAGGTCGGGGCGACAGCCAGCTCCACTTGTCTCAGAAGAGATTCGGCATAGAGGTTGTCGCTGCGGGTAAGGGTGTGTCGCAGCATTTCGGCCAGTGTGGGCGAGGTGTGGTTGAGCAGAAGGTTTCCGTCGCTTTCATAAGCCGGGAGGCTCTGTCCCGACTCGCGGAGCCGGCGTGCCGTAGTGGCCTCTTTGCCCACCTTTATACCGGCCCGGCGTAGAGCCTCGGTAAGTTGTGAGGCCAGGAAATGGGGCGGGTCGGGCAGGTCGCCTTTGATGGAGAATGTCTCGCGATGGGCCGGTAGGGAGCCGTAAAGCCGGCGTGTATATTCATACGGAGCGCCGTAGAAGTAGGCGCTGTCGATTCCCGAACGGTTGGTCGACAGATAGTAGTCGTCGATGTGCAGCCCTTCTACTTCGGGGGTGATGTCGAGAAGGCGGGGGTGGCTGTCGGGTTCGCCCGTGCGGAAGGTGACTGTAAAACGGTTGTCGGCATAGTTGATGCCGTAGCAGCCGGCTGCATAGTAGTTGCCTACATCTTCCCACAGCCATTTGCTCACGACCGGATTGCCGGCCATGGCCCGGTCGTCGGCAACGATGCGGCCCGAGATGGCCGTTATTCCTGCCTCTTTTACGGCCCTTACCACCTCTTCGACAAATGTGTCGGGCGGCGTGTCGGTATATTGTGAACCCAACGACGGGTCGCCGCACCCCCGGATATAGAGATTGCCGGAGAGGTGGCCGCGCTTGGAAATGGTGCCGTCGTAAAATACCCGGGTTGTCAGTTGTTGCTCGGGCCGATAGCACATCAGCAGGGTGGCGGCTGTAATAAGTTTCTGTGTCGATGCCGGCGTGAAAAAGTCGTCGGCGTGGTATTCGGCGACGACCTCGCCCGTCTCGATGTCGATGACACAAAGACCCGAGGTGGCTGTTTCGCCTCCGATGCAATCGGGCGTAAACGCCTGTTGTGCCGATGCTTGTGCGCCGAAAACAAGTGCAACCGCTGCCCCAATGAGCAGCGCCAGGTAGACATGCAGATTTCTCATATTGGCAAAAATAATAAAACTTGTCCGAAAAATGAGGCTGTGCATGATTTCTGCCGGTATTTTTCTTATTTTTGTCTGCGGGAGGAAGTGCAACTCTTTCGCTTGTAAAGAGCCTCGTTTCTCTGTAAATGCAAGAAAATAGAAAGTATATGAAATCGGTCCGACAACCCTTTACCTTCGATAGAGTGATGCGTATTCTTTTTACGGCAGTGGCCGTCATTGCCGCCTTCTATCTGATACGTTTGCTCAAAAATGCACTGTTGCCTTTTTTCGTGGCATGGCTCATGGCTTATCTTGTCAACCCCTTTGTCGAGTTTATCCAGTATCGTTGTCGGGTGAAGGTTCGTATCTTGGCCATATTCCTGGCACTGTTGTCGATAGTAGGAGTGATAGCCCTTTTTGTTTGGATTATCACACCCGGAATTGTCGAAGAGGCCAACAAAATGAGGGATCTGATTCACGACTATCTCTCGCGGGGTTCCTCCATTACCCCGTTTATTCCGCAGAGTTGGCACCACTATTTGCAGGAGCGTATCGATTTTACCCGCATTGCCGCAGCCATGAACCCACAGGACTGGCGCATGCTGATAGAGAAAACGGCCACCCAGATC
>ERZ824600.4736-NODE-4736-length-11686-cov-3.483621_pt1 | contig 11686 bp, 8 predicted proteins | sample MGYA00519933_ERZ824600 | MGnify/ENA primary metagenome ERZ824600 (study PRJEB31778, sample SAMEA3449178) | human gut metagenome | biome: human gut; feature: human-associated habitat; material: faeces | place: United Kingdom | collected 2010/2012 ... | reverse complement strand
ATTAAACGGGACTCCACTACGTTCTCGCCCTCTGCTCGTGCAGGCTCAGAATGACCATATTCGCCCAAAAGCCGCATTCACCCTTGCTGAAGTTCTCATAACTCTTGGCATAATAGGTGTGGTCGCTGCTATGACTATTCCTGTACTAACCACAAAAATTCAGAATAAGCAGTATCAGGTGGCTTATAGAAAAGCTTACAGTACCTTGAATCAGGCATTAAAAAGAATGCTTGATGATGGGCAGTTTGTAGATATTTCAAATCCGGGGAGTGCGTATCAAGCAGACGGACCGATTGGTGAAAATTTCAAAATTCTTGCTACGTATTTTTCGGGAGCAACTTATTGTTTTGAAAAGAATGCAGATAAATGTTGGAATTGCAATGGTGAATCCGGTCATTCTATGGTTAATAATAGTAACGGACGAGGGTGTATGAAGGATCGTCCCGCATTTATTGATGCTTCAGGTATGAGTTATTATATTTATTCAGGTTCAGAATGGCCAATTCTTGTGGATGTAAATGGTATGTCTGGACCAAATAAGTTTGGCAGAGATCGTTATGTGATGTATTTTACAAATAGTAGAACTAAGGGTAAGTATGACCCTGATGTTGATACTATTTATCCTTGGCATGATATTACAAAAAAGCAGCGTTGGTGTCCGTCAGGAGATTGTCCGAATACCAGCAGACTTTTTGGTAATGGTGGAAATACCTATAATATAGATATGGATAATCCTGATGAATAAGTGAATATATTATTTTTGAAAGTTTTTTATTTAGTTTATTAGTTAAGTAGCGAAATTTATCTGTTTGTTATAAAATATAGTGATATAATTTACACAGGGATAAATATATGAAATACTCCAAATATTCAGCAGTTATAGTAGGCAGTGGAATCGCAGGGCTTTATGCAGCTTTAAAAATAGAACAGCAATTAGATTTGCCTGATGGAATATTACTTATTACCAAATCAAATTTGAGTGATAGTAATTCTTATTATGCTCAAGGTGGAATGGTTGCAGTTTTAAAAGATAATGAAAATGATTCCGTAGATTTGCATATTGGAGATACTCTTAAAGCCGGTGCAGGGTTAACTGAATTTGATACTATTAAATTTATCAGTGAAAATTCTGATAAAGTCGTAAGAGATTTGCTGAAATTCGGTGTTGAATTCGATCGTGATGAGAATGGAAATTTTACATTGACAAAAGAAGCTGCGCATAGTGTAAGAAGAATTCTACATTCTGGAGGAGATGCTACAGGCAGGGAAATGGAGATTGCTCTTTGTCGTGCTGTGCAGAATAACAAAAATATACAACTTTATGAAAATACAATGGCTGTTGAACTGCTTGTTAATAATAAGCATGAGTGTGGCGGGCTTGTTGTATATCACGATGATTCAAATGAATATGAAACAATTTTTTGTCATACTCTGGTGATGGCAACAGGCGGTCTCGGGCAAATTTATAAATACACAACTAACCCTCTAGGTGCTACAGGAGATGGGTTTGCATTATGTTATAATGCGGGTGCAATTTTACAGGATATGGAATTTGTTCAATTTCATCCGACGGCTTTAGCTTTTGATGATGAAAAAAATCATAACAGATTTTTGATTAGCGAAGCCGTTAGAGGTGAGGGGGCAAAGTTATGTGATGAATTCGGGGTTGAATTTATGGAAAGGTATCATGAGAAAAAGGAACTTGCTCCGCGTGATATTGTCGCCCGTTCTATTTATTCACAAATGAGAGAATCAAATAAACAAAATGTTTATTTGAATGCTGTAGGTATTGGTAAAGATAAATTGTTGAAAAGGTTCCCTACAATTGCAAAAAAATGTTTGGAACATAATATTGATATAACAAAAGACTTGATTCCTGTAGCTCCGGCTGCTCATTATTTTATGGGGGGAGTTAAGACAAATTTAAAGGGGGAAACTTCTATAAAGGGACTTTACGCAATAGGTGAAGTTTCTTCTACAGGATTGCATGGTGGTAACAGGCTTGCGAGTAACTCATTGTTAGAATGCGTTGTCTGTGCATATGAGGTTGCAGAATTTTTGAAAAGTGCGCAAGAATCTTTTGATGTATCTGAATCTGCAGAGTTTAATATGGTAATTTCAAAGTATGATAAACCTTTTAAAGGCGAAAAAAATGATGTTGCAGGTTTAAAATCTGCTTTAAAAGATTTAATGTGGAAAAATGTTGGAATATTTCGCAACGAAGAAACTTTGACAAACGCGTTAGAGGGTTTGCTTTCTCTAGAGCAAAAATTCGGCAGAAAAGAAATCTGTAGTTCAAGAGATGAATATGAATTTAGAAATATGCTTATAACAGCAAAGCTTATAGTTCAATCTGCATTGCGCAGAAAAGAATCAAGAGGTGCACATTACCGTGTTGATTATTTGGAGTCGAACGAGGTTTGTGAGCATAGTATTTTAATTAATAAAAAAGGAGAATTGTGTTTTGTTAAGTAATTTTTATGTAGAAGATCATGTAAAAAAAGCATTAATGGAAGATATAGGTTTTGGTGATGTTACGACCGAAAGTATTGTCGGTGAAGATAAAATGTTTGAAGCAAAGCTTGTTTCCAGATGCGAGGGTATAATTTGCGGTCTTGATGTTTTTAAGACTGTTTTTAAGGTTTTATCAGATAAAGTAAAAGTAGAATTATTGTTCAATGATGGTGATAAGATTAAAAAAGGCGATGTTCTTGCTGAATTATCCGGACCTGGTAAATATTTGTTGTTAGGAGAAAGAGTAGCTCTTAATTATGTACAGAGAATGAGCGGAATTGCAACCGAAACACATAAATATCAGCAGGCAATAGGAGATTTGCCTTGCAAAATTGTAGATACCAGAAAAACAACTCCTAACTTTAGAGCTTTTGAAAAGTATTCAGTTAAAGTTGGCGGAGGAGCATTGCACAGATTTAATCTTTCTGATTGTGCTATGATTAAAGATAATCATATTCAGGTTGCAGGTTCTGTTACAAATGCTGTTAATTTAGTTAAGAAAAATTTATCTCACGCGCATAAAATTGAACTTGAATGTGATACTTTAGAGCAGATAAAAGAAGGGCTTCCTCTAGGAGTTGATATAATCATGCTTGATAATATGTCTTTAGAACAGATGAAGGAAGCTGTTGATTTTATTAATCACAGAGCAATTGTAGAAGCAAGTGGTAATGTTAGCCTTGAAAGAGTTCGCCAAATTGCTGAATGCGGTGTTGATATAATTTCATCAAGTGCAATTGTTGCAAAAGCTCCAACTCTTGATGTTGCATTAGATATGTAGTAGCCAGTCATTTTGAGTCTGCTCAAGCTGAGGACGAGAACGTAGTGGAGCCCTGTTTAATGCGAATGCAGTGATGTCGTCATTCTGAGGAAGCGTGCGACCGAAGAATCTCTGTTGTGACGCACCGTCATTCCGAATTTAGTTCGGAATCTCTTCGTTGGACGTTTTGCCTGAGACCCTGAAACGAGTTCAGGGTGACAAATTTGTTTGTCATTCTGAGGGAGTATACGACCGAAGAATCTTTGATTACTATTCTGTTTATTAGATACTTCGGCTGAAGCCTCAGTATGACAGTTGGGTTGATTTTGAGGACAAACATGTGTTTTACAGTATTCGTCATTCTGAGCGTATGCGAAGAATCTTCTTACACATTTCACCATGACCTTGCGGAGCTGAGATGTTGAAAATCTACGTGCGTAGCACCCTTGCGGAGCTGGGATGGTTGAGGTAGTGAATAAACCGCTGGTGGCAAAACTCCCCGTGTGGCGAGCACCGTCATTCCGAACTTGTTTCGGAATCTGGTGCGTGTTGCATTTGAATCAGATTCAGCAACACCGCGTAGGAACAGAAAATTACGTTTCGTCTGTTCATGATGGCAAAATATAATATTCATAAAAGTTCATAATTAAGCAATTTTAGTGTTCTAAATACCTTTATTATCATGTATTTAAAAGGGGATTAAGATGGGAATATTATTTATTGTTATTCAATTATTTGCAATTGTTGAAATCTCTAAATTTTTACTGGTAAAAGTATAAATTTATTTTAGTACTAACGCTGGACGTGTTACAGACAATACCATTTCATTCGGAATATAAAAATCTTTTACTCCAAGATGTGCATTAATAAACAAAAATTCTAGAGTTTCGCCGGATTTTATTTCTAAACTATCAAACGGTATTTTTAAGTCCAAAACCTCGTTATAAGCTGATTCAATAGGTTTAGTATTCTCTAGAACCCACATATCTCCAGGTATGGCTTTTGCTAATCTTATTAATTGAAGTTTATCATCTTGTATTGCAATTTGAACTTCATTATGAAATTTTTCCATTGAAATTGGTAATATGTTTTGAGTTTTATTTATTAAACGAACAGGTGAAAGAGCTTGTTTGCGACCTGTTTTTCTTAAATATATGTACATCTGGTACGTTTTTTCACTTAAACTTGGGTTATTTTTTATATATTTATTTAGATGGAATTTTAAATAAAAATTGTCATTGTCATTTCCAAATCTAATTTTTTCAAATATTTTAGATTCTCTAAGCACAGGTCCATCCGGAATTTCAATATAACCTGCATTGTGCCATATATCATTTTCATCAACAATATCATTTCCATTGATTGATGGTGAGATTAGTGATTTTGGATATTTTGACGGTTTTGACGGTGATATATTTGTTATAGGTTCGTCTAAATATTTTGGGGTATCTAAATCTAAATATCTATAAATGTTTTTTAAGCGAGTTCTGAAAATAAAGTCAAAAATATTGTCACGTCCTGAATAATTAGGTTCTCCATACCACCAGAACCAATCACTGCCTTCGCAGATAAAAAGTTCCCGTCTTGCTTGTTCTATATTTGGATTAAGCGGTTCTCGTTTTACAAATTCTGAAAAATCTTGGCGTACACGTTTTAGATATGTCCAGGCCAAATCTTTTACCGGTTCATCTATCCACAATTTAAAATTTTTATTGAACCATGAGCCGGATGCTATTTTATTTAATACTTTATGTTCCTTTGTATGTTCTAAATAGTCACTAATCAAAACAGTTTCTAATGTTTCGTCTTCTGTAATTAGTGTATAAAGAGTTTTTAAAAAAGATGCGCCGTCTTCCAGATAATTTTCCCAACAATTTTCACCATCCAGTGCAATTGTTAAAAGATGGTCTTTGTCAGGAGATGACAGAATCTTGCTTTGCATAACTTTTATTCTGTCGTATAAATCATTTGCGGTTGCAATAGGATTATGATGAGGATATTCAAAGCTGATTAAATTATGCGCTGTAGAGTCTCTGAATATCATTTTTATGTCAGAATTTTTTGTCTTATACTGATAAGATTTCAAAAGATGGTATGGCTCTTTTAGATAACCTTTAAAATCATGTACAAACTCAAAATTTATGGAGCTTGCTAAAATTCCTTCATCAGAAATTGACCATTCTACCCCAAGATTGCTAAGCATCTCAAGAGTTTTACCGTTAACGCATTGCTCGGATGGCCAAATACCTTTCGGGCGTTTTCCAAAAATTTCCTCTACTCTATCTAAAGCCATTTCTGTTTGCAGTCTTGCATCCAGTTCTGTTTTTAAATTAAGTATTTCGTCATCAGATGGTGCATTTTTTTTGATTGTTTTGTAATCCAAAAGTACCGGTAGTATGGGATGGTAATATGGACTTGTTGTAATTTCTATTTTATTTTTTGAAATTAATTTTTTTAATGTCGGGATAATCTTTTTTATTATATCTCTCTGTATATTAATGATTTCTATTCTATCTTCGAGTGTATAATTTTTCCCTTTCTTGATAAGTCTTTTTAGTTCTTGATTTCCGGTTTTAAAGGATGGATCTATCCAGGCAAGATTGAATAATGCCATAATATCTGCATATTCCTGATTTGAAAATATGTCAGTATTATTTGTTCCATGAATCTGAATATTTTGATATAATCTGTGGTACTCATCATTAGGAAGAATCATTGTTTGATAATTAGAGTCAAAGAAATTATTTAAAATAAAAATTTTATCTTCTTTATTAAGTTTTTCCTCCGGGGTTATTGTTAATCTGGAATGAATATCATGAGCATTATTTTCGGCATAATCTATAATTGCATCTAGCAAAGCTGGAACAAAGTTAAAATTTAGTTTTAATTTTTCAAATTTTTTTGCCCACAATGCCATATCTAAATAATCTTTTACCGCATGAAGTCTAACCCACGGCATCAGGTAATCTCCATTTAACGTTAACTGATATACCGGCTGATGCATATGCCAGTAAAATGCTATTGATAATTTTTTAGATTGACTCATCATATTTGTATAACCTTTTTATAAAATATTGTATCATTTAAAAAGATATAGAACAACCTTGTAACGATTTTTTCTTTTATATTGGTTGATATTAAGCTTAAGATTAAGCTTTTGTAAAGATTACGATTAAATTTTTCATGTTTTTGCTATACTATTAGTAGTTATTTTATTGGTTGGCTTTACCCTAAAGTGAACTTAATCTTTTGAAAAGCTGAAAGGATAAATAGAAAAATGAAGAAATTAATGACGTTTTTGACTTTACTGTTATGTAGCATGCAAAGTGCAAGTGCTATGAATGTGGATGCATTTATGGACAAACACATTGCACCTATATCTGATGCCGTCGCCGATTTGATATTCTTTCCTATTTCCATATGCGGATCAAAAGTTCCAATAATTATTTTTTGGATTCTTATTGCCGGTTTGTTTTTCACTATATATTTTAAAGGTATAGCAATTTGGGGCTTTAAGCATGCTATTGATATAATCGCAAAGCCTGCTGAAAAATCTGAAAAAGGTGGAGAGTGTGGGGAGGTATCCTCATTTCAAGCTTTGGCAACTGCTCTTTCAGGTACTATAGGTATTGGTAGTATCGCCGGAGTTGCTATTTCTATTTCAATTGGAGGCCCAGGTGCAGCCTTTTGGATTTTTGTCGGGGCAATCCTTGGTATGTCAATCAAGTTTGTTGAAGCTACACTTGCTGTTAAATATAGAAGATTTAATTTAGACGGATCTGTCTCCGGTGGACCTATGCATTATATTGCGCATGGTTTAACAAGAAAAAATATGCGCTGGTTGGGACAACCTTTATCTGTGGTTTTTGCAATACTTTGTATTGGTGGCGGTATTACTGGTGGTAATATGATTCAGATTAACCAGACTGCTCATCAAATTGTTTTTATAACAGGTGGAGCTAATAGTTTTCTTCACGGATATGCTTGGGTAATCGGTTTAATTGCGGCTATTCTTATCGGATTAGTTGTTGTCGGTGGTATTAAGAGTATTGCTAAGGTTACAACAATTTTAACGCCTACAATGTGTTTACTATATATTGTTTCAGGTCTGATTGTAATTTTTGCTAATTTGAAAGGTATTCCTTCTGCTATTTTTACAATAGTTACAGAAGCATTCCATCCTACTGCTGTTGCCGGCGGGGTGTTTGGTACAATTATAATTGGCTTAAGACGTTCTGTTCAATCTAATGAAGCCGGAACCGGTGCGGCGGCTATTGTTTATGCTACCTCTCAAACAAAAGAGGCCGTTTCTCAAGGGTTTGTGGCTTTACTTGAGACTTTTTTAACAGGTGTATTATGCTTGTTTACTTCTTTTGCAATTGTTATTACCGGTTCTTATAAATCTGCAAGTGGAATTTCCGGGATTGAAATGGCTTCAAATGCTTTCCAATCAGTAATTTCGTTCTTCCCTATTATTTTATCAATAATTGCTGTCCTGTTTGCGATTTCAACATTGATTTCTTGGGCTTATTACGGGCAGAAAGCTTGGACTTTCCTTCTTGGTGAAGGTAAAAAACGTGTTCTTGCATTTAATATATTATATTGCGTATTTATAGTAATTGGTTCGGCTATGAATGTTAAATCAATTATTGATATTACAGATGCAATGATGATTGCAATGTGCGTGCCAAATATTATAGTTCTATATATATTGGCGCCGGAAATCAAAAAGGATTTAGCATCATATTGCAATAGGCATGGCGTTGGTAAATTTTTTATTGGTGCAAGAAATTTAGAGCCTGTTAAAGTTCCAGTTCAGGTAGAAGAAGAATCAGATACCATGGAGGTTAAAAATTAATGTCAGATAAGATTATTGTTACTGTTTCCGGAGTAGATAGAATAGGTATTGTTGCTGAAGTTACTGCTATGATGGCAAAATATGATGTTAATATTGAGGATATAAAGCAAACATTGATGCAAGGTCATTTTGTGATGTTTATGCTGTGTAATATTGAAAGTTCTAAATATCAGTTTAAAGAAATAAAAGAAGCTTTTAATGAACTCGGGAATAAGATGGGAATGGAAATTTGGGTTCAAAAAAAGGAAATTTTCGATAATATGCACAAGATTTAAGCTAAGAAAAAGACACATTTATATGTGTCTTTTTTATTTGGAATTTAGGGTATTCTGAAAATCGATTCTTAAACAGGTTAGAAATCTTAAAATAATTAAACGAGTATTTATTTTTATTTAACTCTTGAAAAGACTTCTACATCAACATCATCAAATGTATTGGTGTTGAAATATGCACATGATGCAACCATTGCAGCATTATCAGTACAATATTTCATAGCTGGAGCGTTAACTTTGTATCCATCTTTTTCTAAATCAAATACTTTTTTACGAATTTCTGAATTGGCTGCAACTCCACCAGCTATAACTACCTGATTGTAACCTCTTTCCATTGTCGCTTTTTTTAATTTTTTTACAAGTGTTTTTGAAACATCTTCTTGAAAACTTGCACATATATCATTTATTACAGATTCAGGTAATTCTTGAGTTTCTTCGTTACAATATTCAGATTTTAAATTTTTAACCAGACGAAGAACTGCAGTTTTTAATCCACTAAAACTGAAATTATATCCATCAACTTTTCCTTCAGGGAGAGTATAGGCTTGAGGATTTCCTTCTCTTGCAAGTTTGTCCAGCCTTGGGCCTCCAGGATATGGTAATCCTATTAATCTTGCAACTTTATCATAAGCTTCTCCAACTGCATCATCAATAGTTTCACCAAGTATGGTTTGTTTTGAATATGATTCTACATCAATTATTTGTGTGTGTCCGCCGCTTACTAAGAGTGCCATAAACGGAGGTTTAATGTCTGTATCTATATAATTGGCGCAAAGATGTGCATTTAAATGGTTAACTCCAATAAATGGTTTGTCGTGAACAAGTGCCAAGGTTTTTGCTGCATTAAGTCCGACAAGCAGGCAGCCAACAAGTCCTGGCCCCACGGTTCCTGCAAATGCGCTAATCTGTTCCGGCTTAAGTCCGGATTGTTCAAAAGCCTCTTGAACAACAATATTTATGGCATCTAAATGTTCTCTTGCTGCTATTTCCGGTATGACACCGCCAAATTTTTCGTGTGTCTTTATTTGGGATGCTACAATATTTGCAACAACTTCTCTTCCGTTTTTCACAATTGCACAGGCGGTTTCATCGCAGCTTGATTCAATTGCCATAATATAATTATCGTATCCGCTGTCAGGACCGATTTTTACTTTATTTCCGCTAAATAAACTTTTCTTTTCCATAATTTCATATTACTACAAATGTGAAAATTTTACTAATTTTTAGAAATTGTTTATTTTGTACTTTTCAATATATATCTTGCGGCGGCAGATGCAGGTTCTACTATCTGGTCGTGAAATCTTATCGGGTATATATCTGTCATGTGTTGAGCGTCATTTTTTACTATACAATCATTTTTTTTGAGTGAATTGGAACCTGATGAGCAGCTTACTTCTTTGTTTGGTAATGTTGGGCCGTTTACATCAATGAATCCGAGGCATTGATTAAGTGTAGTAGTGTCATTATAGTCGGCAGTATAATCTTTCATTGTTTCGCCAATACTTAAAGCACAGTTTGTTGATAGTCCTTTGTGTATAGCTATAATTGTTCCATCATTTAGCATATAAGCTCTAAAGTTTGCGATGTTAAACGCTCCATTTGAGCTTAAGTATGGTCCATAATTTGCATTATAATTCCCAAAGGCAGATTTTATATTCATTTTTATGTCGGTAACATTATCGTAGTATGTTGCTCCTGTTAGAGTCCCGTTTATAAGTGCGCATATGCTGCGAATATTATCGGGATGATCTTTTTGGGGATTTTGGCTGCATTTTGCATCTATTCCAGCATAATCAAAATCATATTGAGCGTTCGACATTTTTGCCGCTTGAGATAATGTAGAAACCGCTTTTTTAAATTTTATTCTGTATTGTTGACTACGAGTGTTTGCAATAAGTGTAGGAATTGTTATAGCTGCCACAACACCTATTATACCTAATGTTATTAGTATTTCTGCTAATGTAAAGCCTTTTTTAATTTGCTTGTGGTTAACTTTCAGCATATTTCTCTCCTTTTGTAAAGCAATATTATTAAATATTTATTTAAAACAATAAATATTAATTAAAAATAATAAAATTAATAGCGTATAAATAAAAAGATGTCAAGAACTTCACAAGTATATATAATTTAATTATGAGTGTAAGTGAAGACTTAAGAATTTTATTGGTAAAAGAAAAAATGACCATAACAGAGCTTGCGAAATTAGCAAGTGAAAAGTCTGGCAATAAATATACTGTTTTTGGTATATCACAAAAGCTTGCCCGAAATTCTATTAAATATGATGAAATGAAGTTTTTTGCAAATATCTTAGGTTACAATATTAAATTTGAAAGAATTATTGAAGATTAAAGTTTGAAATTATAAAATTATTTTTATACAAAAAAAAACTCTTTCTTGTGGAAAGAGTTTGGAATCTTTTTCAATTCCTCGTGTGTAGAAGGTTAGTGTGTAGTAGGTAGTGTATAATTTATGTCTCGTGTTTATTTAATCTTTTTTATTGTTTGCATATCGCTTACATATAAATAAAGTATTTTTAGAGTATATAATTGCTATATCATTTTACTTTTGTTACAAAACTTAATCTTGTATTTGGAATATCTCAGTAAAATTTTAACTTTTTCTTAATTATTTGACTGAACTGCTGCATATAAGCGATTTTGAGATGTTTTAGAATGTATATACCCACTTGATTAGTTTTTTTGTTGGTGTTATATTCTGCATGTTATAGTAGTAAATGTTACACATAAGAAGGAGTAAAATTTATGGTAAATGTAGCAATTAACGGTTTTGGTAGAATCGGCCGTAACACTTTAAGAGCCGCTATCAGAGAAGGTATTTTTGAAAAAATTAATTATGTAGCTATCAACGATCCAGGTTTAAAACCTGAAGATGCTGCTAGAATCTTCAAATATGATTCAGTTATGGGTAAATTTGACGGTACAGTAGAAGCTTATGAAGAAGGTATTATCGTTAACGGTAAAAAAATTAAATTCTTCGCTGAAAAAGATCCAGCTCAATTACCTTGGAAAGATTTAGGTGTTGAAGTTGTTGTTGAATCAACAGGTTTCTTCACAGATGCTGAAAAAGCTAAAGCTCACATCGCTGCTGGTGCTAAAAAAGTTATTATTTCAGCTCCTGCTACTAACGAAGATAAAACTATCGTTTTAGGTGTTAACGACAAAGAATACGATCCAGCTAAACACAATGTTATTTCAATGGCATCTTGTACAACAAACTGCTTAGCTCCTGTAGCTAAAGTTATCGATGAAAAATTCGGTATTG
>ERZ824600.4735-NODE-4735-length-11686-cov-9.349927_pt1 | contig 11686 bp, 9 predicted proteins | sample MGYA00519933_ERZ824600 | MGnify/ENA primary metagenome ERZ824600 (study PRJEB31778, sample SAMEA3449178) | human gut metagenome | biome: human gut; feature: human-associated habitat; material: faeces | place: United Kingdom | collected 2010/2012 ... | reverse complement strand
TTAAGGAAAGGGGGAAATTCGAAATCCCCCTTTCCTTAAGTGGCGTTCTTTGGCTACTTTCTTTCGACATGGAAAGAAAGTAGCTTGCGCCCGCAGGCGCAACACCTGCACATTCCCGCGCCAAGGAAGGCTTGAAACGTAGTTTCAAGCGGCTTTCTTTGGTAGCTTTCTTTCAACGATGAAAGAAAGCTACTCGCGCCAGGGGGCGCGAAACGCCCCATTCCGGCACACAAAAAAACAGCCCTCCGGCCACCGCCGAAGGGCTGTTTTTCACAGATGATATTCCTGCTTGTACTCCTCATAGTACCGCGCGAAGGAACTGGACTTCATGGCCCGGACACTGTTCAGATACTCATGGGTGTCGAAGGAGTCGGACTCCAGCTCGATAATGGCCACGGCGATGTTGGAGCAGTGGTCCGCCACGCGCTCGTAGTTGGTCAGCAGGTCGTTGAACACGAACCCCTGGTTCAGCGTGCAGCTGCCGGACTGCAATCGGTCCACGTGGTGGGACTTCATCTCGTCGCACAGGCCGTCGATGATCTCCTCCAGCGGCTCCACCCGGGCGGCCCGCTGGGGATCGTTTTCCACAAAGGCGCCCACGGCGACGGACAATATCTCCCGGACGGCGGACTCTATCACGTCCAGCTCATGACAGGCCTCAGGGGAGAATTGCAGATCCTTGTCGTGTATCTCCTTGGCGGCCTCCGAAATGTTCAGTGCGTGGTCGGAGATACGCTCAAAGTCGGAGATGGTGTGCAGGTATTTGCTGACCTCCTCGCTCTGGGATTGAGACAGGGACTTGCTGGTGATCTTCATCAGATAGGTGCCCAGCTTGTCCTCATAGCGGTCGATAACGGACTCCGTTTCACCCACCATGCGGAAATCCTTGTCGGACCAGCGGTTCCGCAGGCCAACGGCCATCAGCAGGTTGCCCTCGGCCCGTTCGGCCATGGAGTTGGTCACCAGCCGGCTCTGCTCGATGGACAGCGCCGGGTGCTGCAAAAAGCGCTCCTCCAGCCGGTCCATCTCCTGCTCCTCGGCGGCGGAGCCGTCGTCGGGGAACAGCAGCTCCACCATGTGCTCCATCAGCCCGATGCAGGGCAGCAGCACGATCACGGTGGCCAGGCGGAACAGGGTGTTCATCAGTGCGATGGACACAGAGGACATGACCGCGTCCAAAAAGGTGAAGTGGATAATGGCGTTGGCGCCGTAGAACAGCAGCGCCCAGATCAGCACGCCCAGCACGTCGATCAGCAGATAGATAAAGGCGGTGCGCTTGCCGTTGAGGTTGGCGCCCAGGGCGGACAGCAGCACAGGCACCGCCGCGCCAATGGCGATGCCCATGACGATGGGCAGAGCCACCTCAAAGGTGACAGCGCCGGTAATGGCCAGCGCCTGCAAAATACCCACCGCGGCGGAGGCGCTCTGCAAAACGCTGGTGAACGCCAGACCCACCAGAATACCTAAAATGGGGTTGGAGAAGCTGGTCAGAATGCGGATAAAGGCCTCGCTCTCCCGCAGGGGGGACACCGCGCCGGACATGGCGGACATACCGTACATCAGCACCGCGAAGCCCAGCAGGATCTCGCCCACATAGCGGTTGCTGGTCTTGCCGGTGAACATCCGCAGGATGATGCCGACCACGGCCACGATGCCGGTGAGCACCTCAGTGCTCAGCAGCTGCACCACGCCGCTGCCGCCCTCCAGGGAAGACAGGCACAGGATCCACCCGGTGACGCTGGTGCCCAGTATGGCGCCCATGATCACGCCGATGGCCTGCTTGACCTTCATCATGCCGGAGTTGACGAAGCCCACCACCATCACAGAGGTGGCGGAGGAGGACTGGATCACAGCGGTGACGCCGGTGCCCAGCAGTACGCCCTTCAGCGGTGTGCTGCTCAGCTTGTAGAGCACCAGCTCCAGGCGGCTGCCGGCGACCTTTTTCAGGCCCTCGCCCATCAGGGACATACCGAACAAAAACAGTGCGATACCGCCCAGCAGCGATATGACGTCTGCAACGCTCATGGCCCATTTCCTCCCATGATAAAATCTTCTTATAGGTAGTATAACAGGTACAGGTGGTATTTGTCGACTGAAACTGAAAAAAAGCCGGTAGAAATTTTAGACATTTCTTAAACCGCCCTTGTGCGCCTTGTCAAAGAGAGAAACTTCGGGTATAATGACAGTTACAAAAAAAGCACAGTAAGGATACAATAAGGTATACAGTGAAGTAAAGTGAAGGAACGTATATGTTTAAGCATTGTGTCATCGTTTTTTTCGTCTCCATGGTGCCGTTGATCGAGCTGCGGGGCGCGATCCCCTACGGCGTGGCTTTCGATCTGCCCCTGTGGTTGACGTATCTGATCGCCATCGCGGGCAATATGCTGCCGGTTCCCATCATTTATTTTTTTGCACGAAAAGTGCTTGTATGGGGGAAAGATAAGAGGTATATAGGAAAATTCTTCACTTTTTGCCTGGAAAAAGGGGAGAAAGCCGGGCGTAAGCTCCAGGCCAAAGCCGGCCGCGGACTGTACTGGGCGCTGCTGCTGTTCGTAGGGATACCCCTGCCGGGCACCGGCGCCTGGACGGGCACTCTTGCCGCCAGCCTGCTTGATATGGATTTCAAAAAAAGCACCCTCGCCTGCGCCGCCGGCGTCCTCCTGGCCGGCACCATCATGGGCGGCTTGAGCCTGTTGGGCGTCAGTGTTTTCGGCGGGTAAATTTGTCTTGCAATCGTCGGCCATTTACGGTATAATGTGCGGGTAATATCTGCCGGTGTGATGGAATTGGTAGACGTAGTGGACTCAAAATCCACCGCTGGCGACAGCGTACCGGTTCGAGTCCGGTCACCGGCACCAAAAAAGAGACATCCGTGAGGATGTCTCTTTTTTTGCCGCTGATAGAAGGGGGTATACGAATTTGGTAAAAATTACCAATATATCAATAACTGCTTGACATTTCGCCATAAGAATATATAATAGATACACGAACCAGCAGTGGTACCACTGCTCTTTGTTTCAATTGTGCATTGAAACAAAGAGGTCTGTACAATGGGAAAGGAGGAGAAAATGAGGAGGATAAGCTGTTTTTTACTAATGCTTACCCTGCTGCTGACAACGGCCGTTGTTGCGTGGGGGACAGTGCCGACTGATGGGGAGGTGACTCCGGGTTTGGTGAATGTGTCTCGATCCAAGACAGCCACCGTACTGGATAAGGACTATCGGTCCACCGTTACGTTGTCGCTTCCCAGCGCAGAGGAAAAACTGGCCAGCGATGTGGTCTTTGTGCTGGACAAATCTACAAGCGCAGAATTGGAGAATAAGGCGTTAGCGCTTCTTGCCGACCTGAAGAAAGAGGTGGCGGAACGCGGTGTGATGGTCAAGGTCGGCGTTGTTATTTTCAATCAGGCGGCAAATGTTGCGTTCCCGCTTACGGAGCTTACAGAGGGAAACTATGCTACCATTGCGGATGCGATAAGGGAAACTATATCCAACGGCAGCAATACGCATGCGGGACTTCTTGCGGGCAAGAAAATGCTCGATGGCGATACGGCGGTCGAGCCGCACCGCAAGCATCTGATATTTGTCAGTGACGGCGTTACCTATCAGTTCTGCAAGGAGGATGATCATACTACCCCGTATACGCGCAGCTTTGATGGCAGCCTAAACTCGGATGGTCCTAACCAGTGCGGTACGCTAAGTGAGTTGAACGTGCAGTACGAAGGGGTAGAAACGTCTATTCCCAAGGGCAGCATCGATAACTGGATGAGCGATATTGCCGGAAGAATGGAGACAGACAATGACAACGAGGATTGGGACTATCAATATACTGGGCAGGCTCCGACCGAAAATAGCAAGCTGCTGAAGAACAAGGAAAACGTTTCAAATGTGGAGAAAGCCCTGCACCTGACAGAGAGTACCTACAAAGCGATGCAGGAGAGTGGCTATCAGTGCCATGCCGTGTTGGCAAGGGAAATACGGCAGTGGGGTACCGCCTTTATGAACAGACTGGCGGGAGGGAGAGCAGTCGCTTTTGACTCAATCCAACATAAAGTCCTCTACGCTGTTGATAAGGGTTCCGCTGTGGAGGATACTGTCGGCAAGAGTTTCGATCTCGTTCCCGGCACGTTTTGTCTCACCGTTGGCGGGCAAAAACTGCGATATGAGCAGGATGGAAATGTGACCTACTTCGGCGGCGACCAGAATGAGAGGAATTACCGCTTCAAGATAGAGTACGACGGTGCCGCCGACAGCTTCACATGGGAAATCAACGAACCGGTCTCCAACTTTGCCCCGGTCAAGCTTTCCTACACTGTAAAGCTCGCCGGTACGCCCGCCGCCGGCACCCACGGTGTGATGGATCTGAATGGGGACGGTTATGTGGATGACACCACCACACTCGTAGACGTGTCAAAGGCGCTTTATACCAATGAGAGCGCGATCTTGACACCGGTAGCCACAGACGGTGGGCAGGGTGAGGCTCTGGAGTTCCCCAAGCCCTCCGTGTCCTACACGGCGGCCGCCTATTACTACAGCGAGCCCCCTGCACCTGTGAAAAGGACGGTCAGCCCCACGACCTTTGACGCGGGAATTGCCGTATACGCTGAGGTCGCCGCCCTGTCGCTGGCCGGCGCGGTAAAGCTGTGCGGGAGGCGTGGCCGCCGCGATGCCTAAGAGGATATCCCTCCCACGGCTGATGTCTTCCACCCTGCACCGGCAGGGGAATACAGAGAGCACCCCGAAAGGGGTGCTCTCTGCGTCCGGCATTAATTTGCTGTTTATTTACGATTTTCCCTCTACCAAAGCGGTGCAAGATGTGGTATGATATTTAAGTAAGAGTATGACCCGGAAGGAGGTGCTGCTGTATGCGGCGTTTGAAACGGTATATCTGCCTGGTCGGGCTGCTGGCGCTGCTGGCAGCGGCATTGACTGGCTGCGGTTTCTCTGACGATTCAGTGGAGGAACTGTTTACCCTGCCGCGAATGGCGGAGGAGTACACCGGCCTGACCCAAGAGCTGGAGGCACTGATCACACAGGGTTATGAGTACGCCTCACCTACCGGCGGGCGGAATATCCAGTCGGTGCAGATGGCTGACTTGGACGGCGACGGACAGCAGGAGGCCCTGGCCTTTTTCCGCATGAGCAGCGACGAAAAGCCGCTGAAAATATTTGTATTTAAGATCGAGGGCGACAGCTATGCCCGTTACTGCACCATCGAGAGCAGCGGCACCGCCATCGACAGCGTATACTATCAGGACCTGAACGGCGACGGCCGGCGTGAGCTGATCGTGGGCTGGCGTATCAGTGCCGAGGTGCAGACCGTGGCGGTGTACACCGTGGCGCGGGAGCCAGTGGCGCTGATGTCCAGCGGCTACACGCGCTTTACCATACAGGATCTGAATGGTGACGGTATCCCCAGCCTGCTGGTGCTTCGTACCGATGCGGATAGCCAGCCGGTGGCGGAGTTCTACGGCTGGCAGGATGAGCAGATGGGCGTGGCCTACCGCTGCGTGCTGTCCAGCACCATGGCCTCGGTGAACCGGGGCAGCCTGGTCAGCGGTCGGCTGGATGCCGACACGCCGGCGCTGTATATCACCGGTGTGGACGAGCAGGGTATGGCCGCCACGGATATTCTGGTGTTCCGCCAGGATCTGGGACTGGTGAATCTGGCCCTTAGCGGCAGCAGCACCGGCGTGTCCAACGCCGTGTTTCCCTATCGTCAGCTGCTGCCCCAGGATATCAACGGCGACGGGATCATCGAGCTGCCCAGTCCGGACACCAGTTGGACAGCGGAGCAGACGGACGGTCTGGTCAGTTGGCTTTGCTGCAACGGCGACGGGCAGTTGTCCACCGTGGCCAAGACGTACCACAGCCTGTCCTGCGGGTGGTATTTCACCATACCGGAGAGCTGGTGGGACTGGAGCGTGGAGACCGCCACCACCAGCATCAGCAATGAAAATCAGTTCAGCCTGGCGATCAACGGGGATCCGGTGCTGAGCCTGTACACCATCACCGGCGAGAACCGGGAGAACCGTGGCCGCATGGGGAAGAGGGTGCTGCTGCGCCGCCAGACAGCCACCATCTACGCCGGTGAGCTGAATGACGCGGCGGCCTATTACGGCATGGATGAGGATCTGCTGCGCCGCAGCTTCAGCCTCATCGTAGGCAGCTGGAGCAACTGACAAGGAGGGACTGCCATGAAAAAGGTACTGGTACTGGAGGACGAGTCCAGCATCCGCAGCTTTATCGTTATCAATCTCCGCCGCGCCGGCTACGAGGTGGTGGAGGCGGAAACAGGCGAGGAGGCACTGGAAAAGCTGAAGATCCACAGCGATGTCCGGGTGGCGCTGCTGGACATTATGCTGCCCGGTATCGATGGGTTTGAGGTTTGCCGCCGTATCCGCGCCACCAACGCCGCCATCGGTATCATTATGCTTACCGCACGGTCCCAGGAAATGGATAAGGTGACGGGATTGATGACCGGTGCGGACGACTATGTGACAAAGCCCTTCTCTCCGGCGGAGCTGACCGCCCGCGTGGATGCGCTGATGCGCCGATCCGGCGGCGGTGTCGTGGACGCCGGTGAGATCGACCAGCCGCCCTTCCTGCTGAACACCCGCAACCGTACCCTAGAGAAGAACGGCCAGCGGATCAAGCTCACCCAGGTGGAGTACGCCATCATGAAGATGTTTATGGAGAACCCCGGCAAGGCGCTCTCCCGCGAGGAGATTCTGGACTTGGTCTGGGGCCACGACTATTTCGGCGAGCTCAAGATCGTGGACGTGAATATCCGGCGCCTGCGGCTGAAGATCGAGGACAATGCCACGAACCCGACCTATATTACGACGATCTGGGGCTTCGGCTACAAATGGGGGCTGTGACAGCAGAGCTTTTCCACCAGTACTTCGTTGCAGCGGCTTGACGTACACACAGTACGCCTGCGCCGCTGTGGCTCGTCCTGGCAAAAAAGTCTCTCGCTGTCAGGCTTTGCGCCGCGCCCGTGGGTGCGCTATGCCTTATTTTGCGATGAAAGGAGATGAACGCCTTGGCAGGAAAGAAGCATAAGGTGCAGGGCCTGCGCCGCCGGTGGCTCACCGGCAGCATGGGGCCGGTGCTGGTCATATTGCTGCTGGTGGGCGTGCTCATCTCCGTGGGTTTTGCCAGCAACTACTACAACAGTGCGCGCTCTACCCTGCGGGCCAAGGCCGCGGCGGGTGCGGACTATTTCAACACCTATGTGATGACCAGCTATCGGGAGTATTACCGCAGCGCGACGATCTACGCCGCCGCCTTTGACGACAGCGACAAGATCGAGCTACAGTTCCTCAACAGCTCCGGCCGCGTGGAGGTCACGACCCGGGGCGTCACCACCGGCACCTACCCCAGCACGCCGGAAATACTGCGGGCGCTGGAAAGCGGCACGGTGCAGGACTACATCGGCCGTGACAGCGTCACCGGGGAGCGCATCCTGGCGGTGTCCGGCCTGCTGAAGTTCAACGGCCAGGTGGTGGGCGTTATACGCTACGTTACCGCCATCGGGAACATCGACCGGCAGGTGCTGCTGACGGTCCTGCTGGTGGCCGGCGTCATGCTGGCGGTGGTGGGGCTGATCGTCATGTCCAGCATGATCTTCATCAACAATGTGGTGGCCCCCGTGTCCGCCGTGTCAGAGGCGGCCAAACGTATTTCCGGCGGCAGCTACGGCGTGCAGATACCCAACAAGTACTCCGACGAAATGGGCGAGCTGGTGGACAACATCAACGATATGTCCCGCAAGATCGGCGAGAGCGAACGAATGAAATCCGAGTTCATCTCCTCGGTGTCCCATGAGCTGCGGACACCATTGACGGCGATCAACGGGTGGGGTGAAACGCTGCTGGCAGACGAGTCCAACGACGTGCAGCAGATCAAGCGCGGCGTGCAGATCATGGTGAAGGAGTCCCGCCGTCTGACCAATATGGTGGAGGAACTGCTGCAATTTTCCCGCCTGGAGGACGGACGCTTCACCTTGCAGGTGGAGGACACTGATCTGCAGGCGGAACTGGAGGACGCGGTGTACAGCTACCGGGAGCTGTTTCGCCAGGACGGCATTGCGCTGGAGTATTCCAGTGATCGGGCGGAGTATGGCGAGGTCATCTCTGGTGACCCGGAACGCCTGAAGCAGGTGTTCTGCAATCTGCTGGACAATGCGGCCAAACACGGCGGCAGCGGCAAGCGCATCGCTGTGCATCTGAGCCAGCAGGAAGGGGAGTATGTGATCACCATCCGGGACTTCGGCCCCGGTATACCGGAGGCGGAGCTGCCCTATGTGAAGCAGAAGTTCTACAAGGGGTCCTCCAAGGCTCGGGGCAGCGGCATCGGTCTGGCGGTCTGCGACGAGATCGTCCAGCGCCACGGCGGACGACTGGACATCGCCAACGCCGAGGGCGGCGGCACCGTAGTCACGGTGTATCTGCCGCTGAAAAAGCAGGCGGAACAGGAATTGTAAAAAAACAGAAAAAACTCGAACAAGTGTTGCATTTTATTGCGAGCTGTGCTATGCTTGCGTCAGAAAGGAATTCAGCAGACCTATGGAAAAGAAAAAGGGCGCTTTCCGTACCAGTATCGGCGGACAGGCGCTGATCGAGGGAATACTTATGCGTGGCCCGGAGAAGGACGCAATTGTGGTCCGTTCGCCGGAGGGCCTGGTCACCAAGGTCACCCAGCGCAAATTCGTCAAGGCCAACTACCCCATTTTGGGCGTTCCCATTCTGCGGGGCGCGGTGACGTTCATCGGCTCCATGATCACCGGCGTTAAGGCACTGATGTTCTCGGCGGATTACTTCCCGGAGGACGAGAATGCCAAGCCGGACAAGCTGGAGGAATGGCTCAACAAGCACGTGCCGGCGGAGAAACTGCAATCGCTGCTGGTGGGCTTTTCAGTGGTGCTGAGCATCGGCTTGATGCTGGTGCTGTTCATGCTGCTGCCTACGTTTCTGGCGGGGCTGTTCCACGCCACAAGCCCAGCGATCCACAATTTGATCGAGGGCGTGGTCAAGATCCTGGTGCTGCTGGCGTACATGATCCTCTGCTCCAGACAGAAGGACGTATACCGGGTGTTCTGCTACCACGGTGCGGAGCACAAGACCATTTTCTGCTATGAGGCGGGATTGCCGCTGACGGTGGAGAACGTTCGTATCCAGCCCCGGCACCACCCCCGCTGCGGCACCAGTTTCCTGTTTGTGGTCATCATCGTGTCCATCATCGTCTCCAGCCTGGTGTTCCCCTACATCAACTGGCAGAGCGTGTGGGTCCGCGTGGGTGTGAAGCTGCTGCTGCTGGTGCCCGTGGTGGGCATCACCTATGAGTTCAACCGCCTGGTGGGGGCGCACGACAATGCGCTGACGCGCGTTCTCTCCGCCCCCGGTATGTGGCTGCAGAACTTTACGACCCACGAGCCGGACGACAGCATGATCGAGGTGGCGATCGAGGCCATGAAGCTGGTCATCCCGGAGGAGAAGGGTACCGACACCTGGTAAGCCGGGGGCGCGCGGCGGGGCGCAAAACAGCGGAGAGCGCCGAAAAATACCGAAGAAAGTGAAAACGGTACGTATTATGGCGATCACATATAACAATTTGTATTTGGACGTGCGGCAGCAATTCCTGCGGGCAGGATTGCCCGACCCCACGCTGGAGTCCCGGGAGTTGGTGTGCTGCGCCTCCGGGAAGACCCGGGAGGCGCTGAGCCGGGATGGCCGGCTGTACGTGCCGGAGTCGGTGGAACAGCAGGTGCGCCGCCTGGCGGAGCGCCATCTGGCCGGCGAGCCGGTGGCGTACCTGATCGGCGAGTGGGAGTTCTACGGCCTGCCGCTGGATATCTCTGAGAGCGTGCTGATCCCCCGGCCGGACACCGAGGTATTGGTGGATCGGGCGCTGACGTACCTGAAGACCGTGGCCGAGCCCCGGGTGCTGGACCTGTGTGCAGGCTCGGGCTGTATCGGTCTGGCCCTGGCCAAAAACGCGCCGGAGAGCCATGTGGTGTTGGGCGAGCTGGACGAGGGTGCACTGCGTATCTGCCGCCAGAACATCCGCCGCAATGACCTGACCGGGCGGGTGGTGTCCCTACAGCTGGACGCGCGGGAGAAGCCGCCGGCCCATCTGGGGGAGTTTGACTGCATCGTGTCCAATCCGCCCTATATCCCCGATGGGGACATCGCGGAGCTGGACGCGTCTGTGCGGGACTACGAGCCGCATCTGGCATTGCGGGGCGGCGCGGATGGGCTGGACTTCTATCGAGCGATCGCCGGACACTGGACGGCAGCGCTCCGCGTGGGCGGGCGGCTGCTGTTCGAGGTGGGTATCGGCCAGGCGGACGAGGTGCTGCGGATCATGCGGAGCGTGGGCTTCGGCGACCTGGAGATCACCCCGGATCTGAACGGTATTCCCCGGGTGGTGGAGGGTGTGCTGTGCTCGGAGCTTTGACAGCGTACGTTGACTGTCCGTTTTTTGGGACAGTTGGGGAGATATATTAGATACATCAGAACTTGAGGAGGACGGAACTATGGCAGTCAAAAAGGAACCTGTCGCCCCGGCACCGGTGGTATCCGACAAAAAGAAGGCGCTGGAGACGGCCATGCAGCAGATCGAGAAGATGTACGGCAAGGGGTCGATCATGCGCTATGGTGCGGAGAGTACGCTGAATGTGGAGTCCATTCCTACCGGCTCACTGTCGCTGGATCTGGCGCTGGGTATTGGCGGCCTGCGTTATGGCGGCGGTATCAAGGCCGTATATTATAACCCCCTGCGGCGCGGCGGATACGCGGCGGATGGAGCGGGACGTTTCAAAAAGAATTATGGAGCGGCCGCTAACGCGGTGCATAAAGCCAAGCACAAGATCGAGTATTTCATCCGTGCTGTGCGCGGCAAGCAGCAGCGCGTTAAGCTCATTAAGCCTTGCGGTGCGCTCCGCGCTTGAAATGTTCTTGCGGTGCTCGCTTTCCATTTGCATGCGTATTTTGGCCGATATATAGCCCGCGGCTATAAGCATTGCGCACACGGGCAGTATTTCCGCCGCGTTTGGCATGCATATAGGCACGATAATAAGTAATACCGCGCCAGCGGGAACAATATTTGCCGTGCCGGGGTGCTGCATGGCGTCTATCGACCGGTTTATGATCCGCGTAACCGGCGTGGGCTGCCATGGGTCAACGCCGGAAAAGGGAACGGATCCGATAAATGCCGCGGCGCATATAATAACAGCGCTTCAGGCTATAAATTCGCGCGAGTTCAATGCGTGCGCGCCGATAGTTGTTACAATAGGCAGCATACACGGCGGCAGTCAGTATAACATAATACCGGACTGCGTGGAGATGGAAGGCACCATACGCAGCGTGGATAACGGCGTAAGGATGGCCGTTGCGCAAAGAATAGAGCAGATAGCGGCAGCTCAGGCGGCGGTTTTCGGCGCGGATGCGCAATGCGTAATAGACTGGGGCGCGCCGCCAGTTATAAACGATGAAAGCATGGCCCGCCTTGCCGCGGAGGCCGCAAAGGAAATAACGGGGGAGGAACGCACCGTTACACACCTTGTCGCGCCGAACATGGGAGGGGAGGATTTTGCGTACTATCTTGAAAAATTGCCGGGAGCGTATCTTTTCCTAAGCTCCGCAAACGGGGCAAAAAACTGCGCCTTTGCGCACCACAATTCC
>ERZ824600.4734-NODE-4734-length-11686-cov-9.875935_pt1 | contig 11686 bp, 12 predicted proteins | sample MGYA00519933_ERZ824600 | MGnify/ENA primary metagenome ERZ824600 (study PRJEB31778, sample SAMEA3449178) | human gut metagenome | biome: human gut; feature: human-associated habitat; material: faeces | place: United Kingdom | collected 2010/2012 ... | reverse complement strand
TGCTTTTGATATATTTAACATACCTGTTTTAATATTAACATCTGATCCGTCATAAACAATGCCGACTGTTTTACTACCAACATCTTTTACTTCATAAGATGCAATATAAGAACCGTTTCCTAAACTATTTGCTATATACTCAACATTATCAATAACGAAGAATAATTTTTGACCAGCTACAAGAACACCATCAGCAACAACAGTAGCATGTAAAGTTACAACATCACCGTAACAAACATTTACAGTTTTATTATCTAAAACAGTTACAATTATTCCACCAGTACTTGAAATAGTATTTATATCACCAATATTAATAATTGGAGCTTTGTTTTCAGTGTAATTACTATACTTGTTACCATTAATACTTAAGATACCTTCCTTATTGTAAATCTTATTATTGTAAATAATATCTCCAAATTGTGCTTTATTATTGTCAAATTCTGAACCGGAAACTGTTAAATCACCAAGATTATAAATAGCTCCAGCATAAGAACCTGCAGTATTGTTTACAAATTTAGAAGAATATTCTACAGTTTGTAAAGAATGTAGAGCAGGAGAAAGAGGATGTGTAGCGTGCAAAAAGCAATTAGCAAAAAATATTAACGAATTTCTAAAGCCAATGAGAGAAAAAAGAGCATATTATGAAGAACACCCAGAAATAGTAGATAAAATATTAATGGAAGGAACAGCCAAAGCTCAAAAAACAGCTAAAGAAACAATGAAAAAAGTAAAAAAAGCAATGAAATTAGATTACTAAAAGACATTTGGGGACGGGTCACTTTTGTCCTTTATATAAAAAACAAACTTGTGTGCCCAAAAATAATATATTTAAAAGAAAGGAATAATCAATTAGATATTTATAATTGATTATACGAGAAAATATGTTTAAAAAAGGTGATTTATGCAAACATTTTAAAGGAAAAGATTTAATACAAAAGAATATTTATGAAGTATTAGAAACAGGGGTAAAATATACAGGAACAGCAGAAGGTATTACGGATAAATTAATTGTATATAAAAACATTTTCCAAGAAGATAAAATATTTGCAAGAGAAGAAAGTCAATTAGCAGAACAATTAGAAGAAAGCAAGCAAAAAGAATTTGGACAAAAATATCGTGTAGAAAAATTGACACAAGAAGAGATAGAAATGATAAAGACAGAGGAATTTATAAAAGCTAAAAAAGAATATATGAAAGAGGTAAGATAATGTTTACTGACTATGTAAAAATAATTGTAAAAGCAGGCGATGGAGGTAATGGAGCTGTTTCTTTTCGTCGTGAAAAGTATGTAGCAGCAGGAGGACCAGATGGAGGAGATGGTGGCAAAGGAGGAGATGTTTACTTTGCAGTGGATCCAGACGCTAATACATTAATAGATTTTAGATACAAAAAGAAATTTAAAGCGGAAAATGGTAATAATGGAGAAGGCGGACATAGATATGGAAAAAGTGGGGAAGATCTTACTATTAAAGTACCATTGGGAACTATAATAAAGGATTCAGCCACTGGAAGAGTATTGGCAGATTTGTCGGAAAAAGGCGAAAAAGAGCTAATTATATTAGGAGGAAGAGGTGGAAAAGGAAATTCACACTTCGCAACTTCAACCAGACAAGCTCCTAGATTTTCACAGCAAGGAGAAAAAGGGGAAGAAAAAGAATTAATACTTGAATTAAAATTATTAGCAGATGTTGGACTAATTGGATTTCCAAATGTAGGCAAATCAACGTTTTTATCAGTAACAACATCAGCAACGCCTAAAATAGCGGATTATCACTTTACAACATTAGAACCTAATTTGGGAGTTGTAAAGAGTGAATATGGAGACAGCTTTGTAATTGCAGATATACCTGGAATTATAGAAGGTGCAAGCGAAGGAACAGGGTTAGGACTTCAATTTTTACGACATATAGAGAGGACAAGATTGTTATTACATGTAATAGATGTATCTGGCTCGGAAGGAAGAAATCCAGTAGAAGACTTTAAGATTATAAACAATGAACTAAAAAAATATAGTGAAAAATTAAGCAAAAGAAAGCAGATAATAGTAGCAAACAAAATAGATAGTATGCAAGATGAAACACTTTATAAAGAATTAAGCGAATTAGCTAAAAAAGAAAAATTGGAAATATTTAAAATATCAGCAGTTACAGGAGAAGGAATAAAAGAACTTTTAAATAAGGTTTCGCAAGAATTGAAAGAATTACCAAAAGAAGATCTTGTAGAAGTAGAAAAAGATAAAAAAATATATGAATTAAAAGATGAATCACAATTTACAATATATAAAGAAGGAAAAATCTTTGTTGTTGACGGTCCAGCAGTACAAAGGGTAATGAGAAGAGTAAATGTAGAAGACAATGAATCATTACATTATTTCCATAAATGCTTAGATGACTTAGGAGTAAATCAAGCGTTGAAAAAAGCAGGAGTACAAGAAGGTGACACTGTAAGAGTAGTGGATTGGGAATTAGAATGGTATGATTAAAATTTAAAACTTTTGTTTGACATTTATTTGTTTGTATGATATTATATTGGCAGATAAAAGAAGGAGTGATTTATAGTGAGAGAAAAAAAACTAAAAACAGGCATTAATAAAAGGGAAAAGGCAATATTAAAATTTATAGAAAAACAAATAAACAAAAACGGTTATCCACCATCAGTAAGAGAGATAGGAGAAGCTGTTGATCTAAAATCTACTGCTACAGTACATGGATATTTATCTAGACTAGAGCAAAAGGGGTATATTAAAAAAGAAGAACAAAAAGGTAGAACATTAAGATTACTAAAAGGGGAAGACGGAAAAGAAAGAAACAAAAAGGCAGAACCTAAAAATCTATATACAGGTAAAGAAATGGTAGAGGTTCCTGTAATTGGAAAAATTACAGCTGGAGAACCTATTTTAGCAGTTGAGAATGTAACAGATACATTTCCAATTCCACTAGACTTTGTTGGAAATTGTGAAAGCTTTATGCTAACAGTTAGAGGAGAAAGCATGATAGAAGCTGGAATCTTAAATGGAGATTATATTTTAGTAAAAAAACAAAACACAGCAGAAAATGGTGAAATAGTTGTAGCTTTAATAGGAGATGAAGCAACAGTAAAAACATTTTATAAAGAAAAAGACCATATAAGATTGCAACCAGAAAATAGTACAATGGATCCTATTATAGTTCCAGATTGCCAAATTCTAGGAAAAGTTGGAGGAGTATTTAGAAAAATATAAAATTCCTATATAAATAAGAAAGGGGAACAAAATGAGTGATTATATGGACTTTTGGTGCATAGATAAAAGAAAAAGAATGCACAATATAATAATGTATATCTTAATAATTGCACTATTATTTGTATTTTCAAATGTAATGATTTATTTATATATAAATGGAACATACAAGGCAATAGAGGATAGTAAAATAGAAGTAGAAAATCCTAACATAACTATTGAACAAGCAAAAGCAACCTATGTTAATGGATATGTAAATGGAAAGATAAAAAATAATACAGAAGAAACAATTAATGAAAAGTACATAAAATTTGAATTTTCTACACTTAGAGATGTGAATATAGGAAATAAATATTTAAAAATAGAAAATTTGGAACCGGGACAAGAAATAGAATATAAGGTTAATTTTAAATATCAAGACATAAAAAAGATGAAGATTAGTGAAGCAACAGCAGAAGAAGTAAAAAATGCAACAGAAAGCGAATTTGAGATAACAGAAGAAATGAAACAAGGAATGTTAATAGGAACACTATTAATATTATTATTAAAATAACAACACAAACACTTGAAAAATAAGCAAAAAAGTGTTACTATATGAAATAATTATAAAAAAAGCGATAATAAAGGACACGGTATATAAATTAGTAATATTTAGAGAGCCAAATACTTGCTGAAATTTTGGTATATGAAAAATATATATTATCACCTTTTATGTTGTTTAATTGAACAGAAATAAGTAAATTAAACCGTAAATCTTGCGTTAAAGATATTAAGAGAGATAATATTAAATTATCTAATTTAGGTGGTACCGCGGAAACAAAACCATTTCGTCCTAAAAAGGGCGGAATGGTTTTTAACATACATTGAAAAATGTAGGGACGATTTTAATCGCCCGCACTTCGAAGAAATTACTAAAAAAGAACAGGAAGGGGAAAATAAAGTGGAAGAAGAAAAAAAAGATTATGGCAAAACACTTAACTTGCCAAGTACAGATTTTCCGATGAGAGGAAATTTACCAGAAAATGAACCAAAAATAAAAGAAGAGTTGTATGACAATGGACTGTATGAAAAAATGTTAAAGAAGAATGAGGGAAAAACACCATTTGTATTACATGATGGACCTCCATATGCAAATGGAGAAATCCATTTAGGACATACTTTAAATAAGGTACTTAAAGATACGGTGGTAAGATATAAAAATTTAAAAGGGTATTATACTCCTTTTATACCAGGTTTTGATACACATGGATTGCCAACAGAGAAAAGAGCAATACAAGTATTAGGGCTTAATAAAGATGAAATAGGAGTTACAAAATTTAGAAATACATGTCGAGACTTTGCATTAGGTTTTGTTCAAAAACAAACTGAGGGATTTAGAAGATTAGGAGTTTTAGGCGATTGGGAAAACCCATATATAACATTAAAGCCAGAATTTGAGGCAAGACAGATTGGCGTATTTGGAGAAATGTACCAAAAAGGTTATATATATAAAGGTCTAAAACCTGTATACTGGTGTACAGACTGTGAAACAGCATTAGCAGAAGCAGAAATAGAATATGCTGATGTAAAAACAACATCAATATATGTAAAATTTAGGGTGGCAGATGGAAAAGGAAAGTTAGATGAAAAAGACACATATATAGTAATTTGGACTACTACGCCTTGGACACTTCCAGGAAATACAGGAATAACTGTAGGAGAAGAATTTGAATATAGTGTTGTAGACACGGGAAAAGAAAAATTAGTAATAGCAACAGAACTTGTAGATAAAGTAATGCAACTAGCTAAAATAGAAAATTATAAAACTATAAAACAATTAAAGGGGAAAGATCTAGAAGGAATACAATGTAAACATCCATTTTTAGACAGAAACTCAAAAGTTGTATTAGGTAGTGAAGATACAATATTGGTAGAATTGGGTACAGGTACAGGGGCTGTACATACTGCACCTGGTTATGGTAAAGAAGATTATCTTTGTGGAATGAAAAATGGATTAGAAATAGTAGTAACAGTAGATGGAAAAGGCTATCAGACAGAAGGAGCAGGACCATTTAAAGGGTTATTCTATGAAAAATCAAATGCAGAAATAATTAAATGGCTAGAAGTAAATAATGCATTATTGCAAAAAGAAGAATTAGTTCACTCATATCCACATTGTTGGAGATGTAAAAATCCAATTATATTTAGAGCAACAGATCAATGGTTTGCTTCGATAGATGGCTTTAGAGAAAAAGCTATAGAAGAAATAAAGAAAGTTGATTGGATTCCAGCATGGGGAGAAGATAGAATATTAAACATGGTAAAAGATAGAAGTGACTGGTGCATTTCTAGACAACGTACATGGGGTGTACCAATACCAATATTCTATTGCAAAGAATGTGGAAAAGAATATATTACAAAAGAAAGCATAGAAAAAATTCAAAAAATATTTAGAGAAAAAGGGTCTAATGCTTGGTTTGATATGACAGAAGAAGAGTTGATGCCAGAAGGAGCAAAATGTGAATGTGGGCATACACACTTTAAAAAAGAAACTGACATTATGGATGTTTGGTTTGACTCTGGTTCTTCACATCAAGGCGTATTGGTTGAAAGAGGTTTACCATACCCAGCAGATTTATATCTAGAGGGAAATGACCAATATAGAGGATGGTTCCAATCATCTATGTTAACAGCAGTTGCGACAACAGGTCAATCACCATATAAACAAGTTTTAACACATGGATTTTTAATAGACATGGATGGAAGAAAAATGTCTAAATCATTAGGTAATGGTGTAAATCCACAAGATGCAATAAAACAATACGGAGCAGATATACTAAGACTATGGGTAATATCTTCAGACTTTAAATCAGATATAACTGTATCACAAGATATTATGAAACAAATAGCAGAAGTTTATAGAAAAATAAGAAACACAGCAAGATATATATTAGGCAATATTTCTGACTATAACCCAGAAGAACCTGTAGAATATAATAAGTTACAAGAAATAGATAAATGGGCTTTAACAAGGCTAAATAAACTTATTAAAGATTGTACGAATAATTATGACAAGTACGATTTTCATATTGTATATCACGATATAAATCAATTTTGCGTAACAGATATGAGTAATTTTTATCTAGATATAATAAAAGATAGATTATACTCTTCTAAAAAGGACTCTATAGAAAGAAGAGCAGCACAAACAACAATGTATGAAATATTAAATACATTAGTAAAAATATTAGCTCCAATTTTATGCTATACAGCTGAAGAAATATGGAAATATATGCCACACACGAAAAATGAACAAGTAGAAAGTGTTATGCTAACATATTTCCCAGAGGTTAATGAACAATATGACAATAAAGAACTAACAGAGAAATGGAATAAGATATTAGAACTAAAAGAGTTGGTGTCTAAAAACTTAGAGTTAGCAAGAGCAGACAAAATTATAGGACACTCTTTGAATGCAAAGATAACATTATATGCAAATGACAAAGATTACGAGTTTATAAAAAATAATTTAGAAATATTAAAAACAGTATTTATTGTTTCAGATTTACAGGTTGAAGAAAATTTGAGAAAAGAAAAAGAAAAAATTGGCATAAAAGTAGAAATGGCAGAAGGAGAAAAATGTGAAAGATGTTGGATGTATTCTACAACAGTAGGAGAAGATAAAGAAAATCCTACAATATGCCATAGATGCAGTCAAGTAATTAAGGAGTAACAAAATGAAAGTATCAGATTTTAATTATAATCTGCCACAAGAACTAATTGCACAGGTCCCAATAAAAAATAGAGACGAGTCAAGATTAATGGTTTTAGATAAAAAGAATAAAACAATAGAACACAAAATATTCAAAGATATAATAAATTATCTAAAACCAGGAGACTGTCTTGTAAGAAATAATACAAAAGTAATACCAGCAAGACTATATGGAATAAAAGAAGAAACAGGAATAAATGTAGAATTTTTACTTTTGAATAGAATTGAAGGCGACTATTGGGAAGTTATGGTTAGACCGGGTAGACGTTTAAAAGAAGGAACAAAAGTAATATTTGGAAATGGAATATTACAGGCAGAGATATTAGAAATAATGAATGGTGGAAATAGAAAAGTTAAATTTACATATGAAGGAATTTTTAACGAAATTTTAGATAAAATTGGACTTATGCCATTACCACCATATATTCACGAAAAACTAAAAGAAAAAGATAGATATCAGACAGTGTATGCAAAGTATGAAGGCTCAGCAGCGGCGCCAACAGCAGGTCTACACTTTACAAATGAGCTATTAGAAGAGATTAGACAAAAAGGAATAGATATAGCAAATGTAACATTGCATGTGGGAATAGGTACCTTTAGACCAGTTAAAGAAGAAAATGTAGAAGAACATGCTATGCATACAGAGCATTTTTACATTAAACAAGAAGATGTAGAAAAAATAAATAAAGCAAAAAAAGAAGGACACAGAATAATAGCTGTTGGAACAACTTCTTGTAGAGTGTTAGAAAGTATTGCAGATGAAAATGGATATGTAAAACCAATAGAAGCAGATACAGGAATATTCATCTATCCAGGTTATAAATTTAAATGTATAGATGGTTTAATTACAAATTTTCATTTACCAGAATCTACTTTAATAATGCTAGTGTCAGCGTTAGCAGGTAAAGATTATATAATACATGCATATGAGGAAGCGGTCAAAGAAAAATATAGATTTTTTTCTTTTGGAGATGCAATGGCTATATTATAAAACAATTAAATATATAAAAAATTATTTGCATTTTAGGAAAGGAAACAAGAATGAAATCAGCAATAACATATGAATTATTACATGTTGACAAAAATAGTGGTGCTAGAAGAGGAATAGTACATACTCCACATGGAGACATACAAACACCAATTTTTATGCCTGTAGGAACACAGGCAACAGTAAAATCTTTAACGCCTGAAGAACTAAAAGAAGACGTAAAAGCACAAATTATATTATCAAATACATATCATTTATACTTAAGACCAGGACATGAATTAGTAAAAGAAGCAGGTGGATTGCATAATTTTATGAGGTGGGACAGACCAATACTGACAGATTGTGGAGGCTTTCAGGTTTTTAGCTTAAGTGATTTAAGAACTATAACAGAACAAGGGGTGGAGTTCAAGTCACATTTAGATGGAAGTAAACACTTCTTTTCACCAGAAAAAGTAATGGAAATAGAAGAAGCGTTGGGAGCAGATATAATAATGTCATTTGACGAATGTGTTGAATACCCAGCTACATATGAATATACAAAACAATCAATGGAAAGAACAACAAGGTGGGCTGTTAGGTGTAAAGAAGCACACAAAAATACAGATAAACAGGGTCTATTTGGAATAATACAAGGCGGATTTTATGAAGATTTAAGAAAGCAAAGTGCAGAAGACTTAATTAAATTGGATTTTCCAGGATATGCAATAGGTGGAATAAGTGTAGGAGAACCAACTGAAGAATTTCTAAGAATATTAAAATATACCACTCCATTAATGCCAGAAAATAAACCTAGATACCTTATGGGAGTTGGTAGTCCGGATTACCTAATAGAGGCAGCTCTTGCTGGAATAGATATGTGTGATTGTGTATTGCCAACAAGGATTGCTAGAAATGGAACAGCAATGACATCTAATGGAAAAGTGGTAGTAAGAAATGCAGTATATGCAAAAGATTGGGGACCACTTGATTCAGAATGTGACTGCTATACTTGTAAAAATTATACAAGAGCATATATAAGACATTTGATAAAAGCAAATGAAATATTGGGAGTAAGATTATTATCAATTCACAATTTAAGATTCTTGACTAAATTAATGGAAAGAGTTAGAATAGAAATAGAGAATGATAATTTGGGTACATTTAAAAAAGAATTTTATAAAAAATATGGTTATGAAAAGTAGGAGGAGAATGCATGGAATTGTATCAAGAAGTTGAAGCACCAAAAAAATCAAAAACAACTATGATTATAGGGATTTGTATTGCAGTGTTGTTAATTATGACTTTTGCAATAATTTTTGGGATAATATATCTAAAAGGTTCAGTAATGAAAATAACAATAGATAAACAACAAAATAACGAAATTGAAAAAATAATATACATAACAGAAGAAGATGGACAAAAACTATATTTTCCAATAAGAGCAATGGCAAAATACTTGAATTATGAAGATTATAGAGGAGATTATAAAATTAAATCAGAAGATTCAACTAAATGTTATGTAAAAAATGAGTATGAAACAGCAATGTTTACAAAAAACTCAGATATATTAATAAAAACAAGAGGAGACTCTGATTATGAGTATGTAACTCTTGATGAGAAGGTATTCGAAAAAGATGGAGAATTGTATACAACACCTCACGGTATAGAAAAAGCATTTAATACATCAATACAATATGACTTAGAGAAGAAAAGAATAAGCATTTTTACAATGCAATACTTAAATGAAATATATGCATCAGCATTAAAAATAAATATAGATGATAATAATAATAGTGAAAGCGAAAGATTATCAGAAGAGTTTTCAGATAAGAAAGCAATATTTGAAGAAATGATGATAATAATAAAAGATAATAAATATGGGGTAATATCAGCAGATACAGGGAAACCTATATTAGAACTTAAATACGAAGAAATAAGATATTTACCAGCTACGTCAGACTTTTTAGTAAAAAGTGATGGTAAATATGGGATAATAGGAAAAGATGCATCATCAAAAGTAAAAACTGTATATGATGACATAAAAATTATGGATAACCAAGAAGGTCTATACTTAGTAAAACAAAATGATTTATATGGTGTTATAAATACAAATGGAAAAATAATAATAGGTATAGAATATAAGCAGATTGGAGTTAATAGTGAACAATACAAGCAAAACGGAGTGGAAAACCAATATGTTTTACTTGATGGAATAATACCAATAGAAAATAGTGAAAACTTATGGGGAATTTTTAACGTAAAAGGAGAAAAAATAAAAGACTTTGAATTTGAAAAGGTAGGATGTGATCAAACAAAGGAAAGTAACTTATATCCAGCAGTAGTAATACCAAGTTATAAAATTTTGGTAGTTGGAAAAGACAAACACTATAATTTGATAACATCAAGTGGGGAAGAATTAATACCTAGTTACATATTAGACTCTGTATATATGAAAACAAATACAGAAACAGGGGAAAATAATTTTTATATGACTTATAATGGAAATGAAAAGACAATAAATGTAGAAGAATGGCTAACAAGTATCGGAAGATAAATATAATAAAATGGAGGAAAAAGATGGCTACAAGAGATAAAAGTACATGGATAATAATATTATTTATATTTGCAGGATTGGTAATAGGAGGATTATTAGGACAAGTTGCGTCACAGGTCGACTGGCTAAACTGGTTATCATATGGCCAGAGTTTTGGAATAAGTGAACCACTTGTATTAAATATGAATGTGTTGAGTTTAACATTTGCATTTTCAGTTAATATTAACATAGCAAGTATAATAGGATTAGGAATAGCAATATTTTTGTATAAAAAATTGTATTAATAATTATAAAAGCTCGAAATCTTCGCTTGTGTTTAGGAAAAACAACCATTTAAAGGGATAATACACTAATCTTCGGCTCGGAGATTTCAGGGGTTAAGAATAAAAAAACACTAACATTCAAATAAGTGAACATTAGTGTATAATTAATCTTCTTCAACATCTTCAAATAATGGATCGTCAAAGAATTCCTTTAATTCAATATTAAAACCTTTGCATCTAATAATTAGTATAGCAAGAAAGAAAAATAAAAAATGGATGAAGTTCTAAAAATCATAATTGCTGATGATAATTATGCTCTAGTAGATTTTATGAAGAAAATTCTGGAAGAGGATAAGAGATTCGAAGTGGTAGGGATTGCAACAAATGATGAAGAGGAAATATATCCAAAAAGAATTATGATAATAGGTGATAACCAAGTTAAATATTATATGATTATATTATCATATGGCAGAACTCTAATAAGTAAAATTTAATAAAGAGGTTATTGAATATGAAAAAAGATTATTATAATATTCCTAAAATAAATGTATATGCAATTTTTAATGAATCAAAAAACATATGGGCACTTAATATTTTGAAAAAATTAGGTATAAAATTAGAAAATAAATTATATACTGATGGAGAAGAAAGATATGAATAAAGAAGAAATAATAAAATATTGTTTATCACAAGAAGATACATATAAAGATTGTCCATTTAAAGATGATTTTGAGTCAGTAACAATGAAACATAAAAAAAATAAAAAGTGGTTTGCACTAATAATGAATGTTCATAATAAATTATATCTAAATGTAAAAACAGATCCTGACTATTCAGATATATTAAGAAGTAGCTATGACTATATAATACCTGCTTATCATATGAACAAAGAACATTGGAATACTATTATTATAGATAAAAATGTTGATGAAAC
>ERZ824600.4730-NODE-4730-length-11697-cov-2.599811_pt1 | contig 11697 bp, 4 predicted proteins | sample MGYA00519933_ERZ824600 | MGnify/ENA primary metagenome ERZ824600 (study PRJEB31778, sample SAMEA3449178) | human gut metagenome | biome: human gut; feature: human-associated habitat; material: faeces | place: United Kingdom | collected 2010/2012 ... | reverse complement strand
AACCTCGGAGGGCGGTGGACTTATTGTTCCTAAATCTAATGGGTTGAAAATCACAGGGACGTTTCTCGACGAAATATCTCACGATATTCCACATCAGAATTGGGGTGAGAAAGAATGGGATCGGGACTTCCGGTATATGAAAGCCATCGGAATCGATACGGTCATACTTATTCGTTCGGGATATAAAAAATTTATTACTTATCCGTCTAAGTATTTGTTGAGCAAAGGTTGTTATATGCCGTCGGTCGATTTGGTCGATATGTTTCTTCGGCTGGCCGAGAAATATGGTATGAAATTTTGGTTCGGTTTGTACGATTCCGGTAAGTTTTGGGAAACCCGGGATATGACTTACGAGATCGAACATAATAAATATGTGATTGATGAGGTTTGGAAGAATTACGGGAAGTACAAAAGTTTCGGAGGCTGGTATATAAGCGGGGAAATCAGTCGCCAGACCAAAGGGGCAATCGATGCTTTCCGTGCTATGGGGAAACAATGCAAAGACGTTTCGGGAGGGTTGCCTACGTTCATATCGCCGTGGATCGACGGTAAAAAGGCGGTTCAGGCTTCGAGCGGGCGATTGACAAAGGCCGAATCTATTTCGGTGGAAACGCATGAACGGGAATGGAACGAGATCTTCGATGGAATACACGATGTGGTCGATGCTTGTGCATTTCAAGACGGGCATATCGATTATGACGAACTCGATGCGTTTTTTTCGGTCAATAAGAAACTCGCCGATAGATACGGCATGCAATGTTGGACGAATGCGGAATCGTTCGATCGGGATATGCCTATTAAGTTTTTCCCGATTAAGTTCGATAAATTACGTTTGAAACTGGAAGCTGCGAAACGTGCCGGCTACGACAAAGCTATTACGTTTGAGTTTTCTCATTTTATGAGCCCTCAATCGGCCTATTTACAGGCAGGGCATCTTTATGATCGTTACCGGGAATATTTCGAAATAAAATGACCATGAAAAAATCATCGTATAATATCGGTTATATCTTGTTTTTGGCCGTCGTGGCTGCATGTGGAGGTTTCCTGTTCGGGTATGATACGGCGGTAATTTCCGGTACGATTAAACAGGTTACAACCTTGTTCGGGTTAAATGATATAGAACAGGGTTGGTATGTGGAGTGTGCTCTTGTAGGTTCTATCGCCGGGGTTGCCGTGGCGGGGACGATGAGCGATTGGATAGGTCGTCGGTTGACGATGATTTTCGCGTCGATTATGTTTTCGGTTTCGGCCATTGGCTGTGCATTGTGTGGAAGTTATCAATGGCTTGTTTTTTATCGTATTGTCGGTGGAATAGGAATTGGTATCGTTTCGATTGTTTCGCCGATGTATATCTCTGAAATAGCGGTAACCGAGTATCGGGGCCGATTGGTTTCGCTGTATCAGCTGGCTATTACCGTAGGTTTTTTGGGAGCATACCTTATTAATTATTGGTTGTTGAGTGTCTCGGAGAGCACGAGATTCGATAGCGAGTTGATGAATTGGATATTTGTCGATGAAGTTTGGAGAGGTATGCTGGGTATGGAAACTTTGCCTGCACTTTTGTTTTTCATCATTTTGTTTATTATACCGGAGAGTCCGCGTTGGTTGTTGTTGCGAGGAAAGGTCGCCCGATCGGAGTCTATTTTCGGGAAGATCTATTCTCGGAAAGAACGGGTGAAGAAGCAGGTCGAGGAGTTGCAGGCTCATATAGCCAACGAGACGAAATCGGAATTCAAGTATTTGTTCCAACCCGGAATTCTTACAGCTGTCGTTGCCGGATTATGTATTGCGATTTTGGGACAGTTTATGGGTGTAAATGCTGTTTTGTATTACGGGCCTACGATATTTGAAAATGCCGGACTGTCGGGAGGCGATTCCCTTTTCTATCAGGTTTTGATCGGTGTCGTGAATATGGGGACGACAATATTGGCATTACTCATCATCGATAAAATAGGGCGTAAGAAATTGGTGTACTATGGCGTCAGCGGAATGATTGTTTCGTTATTACTTATCGCTTTCTATTTCTCGTTCGGGGAATCGTTAGGCCTTTCGAGCATATTGATGCTGATTTTTTTCTTGTTGTATGTATTTTGTACGGCGGTTTCGATCAGTGCTGTTGTGTGGGTGTTGTTGTCCGAAATGTATCCGACGAAAGTGCGTGGTATAGCTATGTCCATTGCCGGATTTGCATTATGGGTAGGAACGTATTTGGTTAGCCAGCTTACTCCGTGGTTATTGGGTACGATAACTCCGGCCGGGACATTCTTGTTGTTTGCAGTCATGTGTGTGCCTTATATGCTGATTATGTGGCGCTATATACCCGAAACGGCGGGGAAATCTCTCGAAGAGATAGAAAAGTATTGGTTGTCGAGGAAATAGTTAAAATTTAGATATTATGGACTTTAAAGTGTTGGCAGAGCAATATAGATCGGAGCTTTTCGATTCTGTATTACCATTTTGGTTAAAGAATTCTCAAGATAAGGAGTATGGAGGTTATTTTTCCTGCCTCGATAGAGATGGTAGCGTTTACGATACAGATAAGTTCGTTTGGCTACAAGGGAGGGAAATATGGTTGTTTTCTATGCTTTACAATAAAGTAGAGAAGCGTCGCGAGTGGCTCGATTGTGCGATTCAAGGTGCAGAATTCTTGAAAAAGTATGGGCATGACGGGAATTACAATTGGTATTTTTCTCTCGATCGTCAGGGAAATCCTCTTGTAGAACCGTATAATATTTTCTCGTATACCTTTGCGGTCATGGCGTTCGGACAGTTGTATATCGCGACGGGTAACGAGGAGTATGCCGAAATAGCCAAGAAGACATTCGATATTATCTTGTCGAAAGCAGATAACCCCAAAGGTAAATGGAACAAGATTCATAAAGGGACTCGTGATTTGAAGAACTTCGCACTCCCGATGATTTTATGTAATCTGGCTCTTGAAATAGAACCCTTACTCAGTACGGAGTGTCTGAACAGAACGTTTGAAGATTGTATTCATGAGGTTATGGAGGTTTTCCTCCGTCCAGAATTGGGAGGTTTGGTCGTGGAAAATGTTCTTGAAAACGGTGAGCTTTCCGATTGTTTCGAAGGTCGTCATATGAATCCCGGCCATTCGCTCGAAGCGATGTGGTTTATTATGGATTTAGGAAAAAGGCTGAATAGGCCGGAGCTTATTATGAAAGCGAAAGATACGGCGTTGAAGATGGTAAACTACGGCTGGGATAAAGAGTATGGAGGTTTGTTCTATTTTATGGATATGAAAGGATATCTTCCGCAGGAGCTCGAATGGGACCAAAAACTGTGGTGGGTCCATATCGAAACGCTCATCGCTATGTTGAAGGGATATCAAATGACCGGCGATAGGGGCTGTTGGGAATGGTTCGAAAAAATCCATGATTATACATGGTCTCATTTTAAGGACAAGGAATATCCCGAATGGTTCGGTTATTTGAATCGCCGGGGAGAAGTGTTGCTCTCGTTGAAAGGGGGAAAGTGGAAGGGTTGCTTCCATGTACCGAGGGGGCTTTATCAATGTTGGCAGATATTAGAGAGTATATAATAATTAATACATTTTTTATGAAAGCGTCTTATTCGAGTAAAAAAGGAGTTGCGAGAAATTTATTGTTTTTCTTGCTACTCTTCTTCATGCTGCCATCGATGGCGATAGCGCAATCGACGGTGAGAGGAATTGTTACCGATGATAACGGAGAACCGTTGCCGGGTGTAGCAGTTGTAAAGGACGGGACATCGCTTGCTGTTAGTACCGATATCGATGGCCGTTTTGCCATTAAAGCGAGCGAGGGTGATGTGCTGAAATTCTCGTATGTGGGAATGGAATCGAAGACTGTAAAGGTCGGTAAAGAAAATGAACTTAATGTAAAGTTATCTTCTTCTCTGACAGAACTTGATGAAGTTGTCGTAGTGGGGTATGGTACACAGAAGAAAGTGAATTTGACCGGTGCGGTGCAAAGCGTATCGGGGCAGGACTTGATTCGAAAGAGTACCTCAAATTTATCGACAGCTTTGCAGGGAATTGTGCCGGGATTGTCGGCTGTACAATCGTCGGGTCAGCCGGGAGCCGATAACGCTTCTATCGAGATTAGAGGTATTGGTTCGCTCAATTCATCGACTTCTCCGTTGGTGCTAATCGATGGAGCAGAAGGCGATATGAATCGTATCGATATGAATACGGTAGAGTCTATTTCGATTTTGAAAGATGCGGCATCGGCTTCGATTTATGGTTCACGGGCGTCGAATGGTGTCATTTTGATTACGACCAAACGTGGAGCCGAGGGTAAAGTAAAAGTAAATTACAATGGTTATGCCGGGTTTTCGACACCGACCTACTTGCCCGAACCTGTAAGTGCAATCGAATATATGACTCAAATGGACAAGGCTTATGTCAATAATGGTCAGGATCTTGTGTATAAAGATATTATTGAGATATATAAAACTCAGGGAGCCGATAATTATAACTATTACGATACCGATTGGAAAGATTTGGTGTTGAAAGATTCGGGATTCCAGCAAAGTCATTCGGTGAGTGTGAGCGGTGGAACGAAGCTGTTGAATGTATTTGCCAATGCGGGGTATTATTATCAAAACGGTATAATTCCTAATAATAGTTTTTCGCGTGCTACATTACGTTTGAATACCGATATGCAGGTTCGGAAATGGTTGAAGGTCGGAGTCGATGTCCATATACGGCAAGCTACTGCTATACGTCCTTCTCAGGATTCTGCCGCAGGTATTATCGGGAGCATTCTTACCATGACTCCGATTACATCGGCATTGAACGACGATGGTACTTATGGTTACGGAAGAACCGGATATAATCCTTTGGCCATAGTGAACGACGGAGGTACTCGTAAAGATGTGGCTCCCGAAGTGACTTTCAGGGCTTTTGCCGAGTTTACTCCGTTGGAAGGCCTTTATTTGAAAGCCGACTATACTCGCCGTCAGGTGAATTCCGAGGGTGCTGTATTTATACGTCCTTACGATACTTATGAGGGAGGCCGTTTCATGATGACCTATCCTTCGACGAGCAATAATGGTACTCGACAAGAAGAACGTACGAAAACAGTGAATCAGCAGTTCATTGCTCAGGCTTCGTATGAGAAAACGATAGAACGTAATTATTTTAAGGTAATGGGCGTTTTCCAAGCAGAGAAACTTGATTATAATTATCTATTAGCCAGTCGTCAAAATTTCCAATACGATGGCTATGAAGATTTAATGCATGGCGATGCAACTACTGCCGGTAATTCCAGTAACCGATATGAGCTGGCGCAGTTGTCTTACGTTTATCGGGTAAATTATTCTTACGATAACCGGTATTTGATAGAATTAAACGGACGTTATGATGGAACTTCCCGTTTCCGCCCGGAGAGTAGGTGGGGATTCTTTCCTTCGGCTTCGGCCGGTTGGAGAATTTCGGAAGAGTCATTTTTCGAGCCTGCAAAGACTGTGGTGGACGATATGAAACTGAGGGTTTCGTATGGTACAATGGGTAACCAGTCTATCGGTAGCTATTATCCCTATGTGGCAGCCGTAAATAGTTTGTCGGGTACGGTCAATTATTGGTTCGATAAAAAACTGACGACCGGAATCGCTCAGGCTCAATTGGCTAACGAATTGATTACGTGGGAAAAGTCTAAACAGTTTGACGTGGGCTTGGACCTTACTTTATTCAAATCTCGTTTGTCTTTGACCGCCGATTATTATATTCGTAACATTAGCGGAATGCTTCAGCAATTCGATCTGCCTGATTTCGTAGGTATGAGCGCTCCGTGGCAGAATGCCGGTTCTATGCGCAATAACGGTTGGGAAGTTTCGATCGGTTGGCAAGACAAGATAGGCGATTTATCGTATTATGTGAAAGCGAATCTGTCTGATGTAAAGAATACGGTTACCAATCTTTACGGGAAAGAATATGATTCGTCGCCGACGATTACGCGAGAGGGAGAAGCACTTGGATCGTACTACGGTTATGTCGCCGACGGTTATTTCCAAAGTCAGGAAGAAATCGATATGGCCGATTGCGTGTATGGAGGGAACAAAGCGAATATCAAACCGGGTTATATACGTTATGTCGATGTAAATCACGATGGTGAGATTAACTCCAAAGACCGAGTTATCTTGGGTAATTCCACGCCTCGTTATGAGTATAGCTTTACGCTCGGCGGCCAATGGAAGGGAATCGATTTGTCTCTGTTTTTTCAGGGAGTCGGTAAACGTGATTTGTATTATTCCGGAGCTGGGGCAAGACCTTTGGTTCAAAACAGTACGATTTTCAAGAGCCAGCTCGATACGTGGAGCCCCGAAAACCCGGATGCGGAATATCCTCTTTTGTTAGTCGATGCAGGTTCTACAAATATGAACAATATTGTATCTTCATTTTGGATCAAGAGCGGAGCCTATTTGCGATTGAAAAATTTGACTGTGGGTTATACCTTGCCCAAGAAGTGGACGAACAGAGTGTCCATTGATAATTTGCGGCTCTATTTCACGGCTTCTAATTTGTTTACGATCAATAGTGGTTATAAAGGTTATGATCCCGAAACCGGTGTAACCAGCGGAGCTATGTATCCGGTGATGAAAACATTTAATTTCGGTATAAATCTTGATTTCTAAAAAATATGATTATGAAGACGATAAATAAGATAATAATCGCTCTGGCGGGGATTGCCTTCGTGGCATGTTCCGATTTTCTGGATACTCAATCTCCCTCTTACGACAGCGGTGGAATTTATGAGAGCGAAGCCGGATTGAAGGAAGGGGTCGTAGGTATTTACAATCTATTGTATATGGAGGGGACGTTTACGAACTCGTTGCATCGTCCTGCTGTCGTCACTATCGATAATTTTACGGGATTGAGTATGGAGAGAGCTCAGAATACGACCATTGGCGCAGGTTCGGGGTGTACTCCCGACAATAGTAGTATATTGGCGTATTGGTCTGGTTTGTATAAATTGGTTGCACGAGCTAATGCTGTAATTTATGGAGCCTCGGGAAATATTGAAAATATGAGCGATGAGGCTAAACGTTACTATGCCGAGGCGCGTGTATTGAGGGCTTATGCTTACTATAATTTGGTCGTTGCTTTCGGTGATGTTCCGTTTTTTACGAAACCGGCTACCACTGAGGATTATAATGCATCTCGCACTTCGAGACAAACAGTTATGGATTTTGTTATCGAAGAACTTGGGTTGATTGCCGAAGAAATGCCCTGGACGGCAACAGAACGCGGCCGCGTGGATAGAGCTGTAGCTTATGGATTGCAAGCGAGAGCAGCTCTGTTTGCCGGCAGCCTTAATTTCGGTGGTAAAGCGATGGATTATTTTCGTACTGCCGCTAATGCCGCTAATCGAGTGATCGGACAACGTGATTTGGCTAAGAACTTTGCCGATTTGTTTACCAAAGAAGGACAGACAAAATCCGATGTGCGTAATGAAATGTTATGGGAGTTGATGTATTCCGACCAAATGGTAAATAATACGAATAAATATCATTGGGTTGCATTGGGCAATGGTCCTCGTATGTTCGCTCAGACCGGACAACATCCGGGTAGTCTATTGGCCGATACGTATGAGTGCATCGACGGGCTCCGTATCGACGAGTCTCCATTGTATGACCCGAAAGCTCCGAATAAGAACCGAGACCCTCGTTTCGGTGCTACTTTGAAAATGCATGGCGATACGATCGACTATTATACGGCTTCGGGCACGAATAAATTTATAGTGGAAGCTTTTGCCAATCAGACTCAAATGTACAACGCGGCTTTAAAAAGATGGATGAAAACGAATAATCCCGATGTAAATGGAACGGCAGCATGGACGAGTTTCGTGTCCAATGGTTGCGGTTATTTATGGTACAAATATGTAGGTGGACTTACCGAAGATTATTCGACGGTTACTTGTAATATTGCTATTATGCGATATGCCGAAATTCTGTTCACTTATGCCGAAGCAAAAATAGAATTGGGAGAACTCGACGATACGGTTTACGATGCGATTAATAAAGTGCGTCTTCGTGCCGGCATGCCAGAGGTTTCGTCCGATCGTAAAGGTAATATAGATAAAATGCGTCAGTTGGTACGTCGGGAAAGAAAGGTAGAATTGGCGATGGAAGGATTACATTTTGCTGATATGAGGCGTTGGCAAATTGGCGATTTGGAAAACGCTAAACCAAGTTATGGAGCGCCTTTGTCGACTGTGACGTATGCAGGTATGGAGGCAACCGATATTCCCAATTTCAAAACTAGCGACCGTCACGATTTGAATGATATCGCTTCGTATGATGCCTATTCGGATAAATTACACGTGAGGGATCAAAGTCGTTATTGGGACGATAAATTCTATTTGTGGCCGATCCCGCAATCAGAGAGAAATAAAGACCCGAATTTAACACAAAATCCAGGTTATAATGAATGATAAATGGTTCTTAGGAGCGAGAAGGGTATTTTTTGCCCTTTTCGCTTGTTGGGTAACTTTGCCGGCTTTTGCAACGCATAGAGCTTTGGTAGAGGAGACTGCTGATGCAGTGAAAGTTGGTAATGGCAGCGTGGAGTTGATAGTCCCGAAAGGAAAGGCTTTCAATATTCAATCGATGAAATTGAACGATGGAGAGGAAATGGTCGTTCCGTCGACGAATGCCATACCGTGGGTACTCACTTATAAAGGTATTCAAGGAGAAAATCCCATGTTGTTTCCCGAACATGGAGTCTATAAAGGTTATGAGGTGATACAAAACGATACCTCTGCTTCTGTCGTGTTCGTATGGGATATGCGTTTATCGTATGAGAAACGTATGTATCCTATTCGTATGAAAGTGACGGCTACCGATCATTCCGAACTGTTGTATTGGGATTTGACCGCCGATCTTCCTAAGGGTTGGGTTATTTCCAAAGCTCAATTCCCGCGTATAGCAGTAGTTCGCCCAAAAGACGGGAAGATGATTACTTCTGCCGGCTGGGGGAATGAATTTGATATGGCGACAGGAGGCGCCTATAAAGTAACTTATCCATCATGTACCGGCTCCATGCAACTGTTGTTGATGCATAACGGGGAGGGTTCTTTTTATTATGCGACCGAAGATCGTAATGCTTGCGGAAAGGAATTGCGGGCCGTGTGTGGAAGCAAGAGTGTTACTTTTGTGACGGAGGTGGTAACTTCCGAGGGGTGGACCGATGCCACGACCGGGCGTTTTGATTTGCCGTGGACTACTGTTGTCGGCTATAATCCAGACGGCTGGCAAGCTGCTGCACTGCAATGGTACAGGCCGTTTACATTTACATGTGAGTGGGGAAATAAATCATTGCAGTCTCGCAATATACCGCAGTGGTTGTTGGATAAAGATTTGTGGATACGTTCGAAAGGTGTTACCGATACCGTTATGGCGGCTATCAATAAGACGATCGACTTTTTCGGTGAAGGTATCGGTGTACATACTTACTATTGGCATAACTATCCTTATGATACTCATTATCCCGATTATTTCCCGGCTAAACCGGAGTTTGAAGGAATGATTTCTACCATTCAAAAGCGGAAATGTCATGCCGTCCCTTATATAAACGGTCGATTGTGGGATCCCGCAGCCGATAGTTATACAGCTTTGAATGGAGCTTCTGCATCTTGTCGTAAGGCCGACGGTACGCTTTATACCGAAATTTATCCTACGTCGAAAGTTTTGAATACGGTCACTTGTCCGGCTTCAAGTCTGTGGCACGAGATTATTATCGGGTTGGCCGATAAAATTCAAAACGAATTGCATACGAACGGGGTATATATCGATCAGATTGCGGCTGCGGCTCCTCAGCCTTGCTTTGCGAAGATTCACGGGCATGCCGCAGGAGGCGGAGATTTTTGGTATAAATCGTATAAAGCTTTAATCGATTCGATTCGGGGCAATCATTTGAGAAAGGATAATATTGTGTTCTCCGAAGAAAATTCGGAATGCTATATTCCTTTGTTCGATATGTTGTTGACAGTGAATACTCCCCATGCCAATTGTCGTATCGTGCCGTTGTTTCCTACGGTCTATTCCGATCGGGTGATAACTTGCGCCTACACTTATACTCCTACTGCCGACGTGACAAAAGGCGAGTTCCGTTATCAGAACATGCAATGTTTCCTGTACGGTTCTCAACTCGGTTGGGTAGACCCGACTCTATTGATGCGTGACGAGGCGAAGACAGAGGCTACTTTCCTGCGCACTTTGATGGAATTACGAAAGAAACAGCACGATATCTTTATCGAGGGACGATATATCAGAGAGTTTGTTCCCGGTGGTGACAATCCGCAGATCGATGTTCCCACTTTCGGAAAGAACCATGTAGTGATGGGTTCTGAGTGGCAGTCGAAGGGCGGGCAACATGTCTGGTATGTCGTAAATATGGATACACGGGCTCATGAAGTTATTTTACCATCTGGAAAATCCTTGAAAATGAAACCTTTATCGGGGAAAAGAATAAATCTCTGATAAAAAATACTATATAACCAAATTTTTTATACAAAAAAATTTGGTTATATAAATATTAGTCTATATATTTGAACTGTTAATAAATTTATTTATTAAATAAGTGATATATATCAAATAAATTAAATAAGTGAAAAACATATTATTAACTTAAATTGATCTAGAAATGAAGAAACAATTACTTTTAAGTGCAGTTGCATTATTCTCTGTTGTGGGAGTCTCTGCACAGTTAGCAACAATTACACAAGAATGGAAAACGCCAGTGGGTGATGCTACAAACATGCGTCAAGGAACGTATGCGAACGGTAAGTTTTATATTCAGAATAAAAATGATGGTACTGTCGATGTATGGACTAAAGACGGAAAAGAATCTACATTGACTTCCACGCAAGGTAGTATGGGTATTTGTGTCGATGATGCCGGTAATATCATCGTGCAGAATGAGAGTGGAACTTTCGGGACTCAGACGGGAGATTCTCGTCCTATCCGTATTTATCCTGCGGCAGGAGGAGAGGCTGTCGATATAACCTTGATATTGCCTTCTATGGGTGTAACCTGCGGACGTAGCGATTTTTTCGGAAAAGCTTCGGGTAACGTATTGAGCGAAGAAGGAGGTACATTCTATCTGTTGTGTGCGAATAGTCCGTATGTTTATATTCTGCCGATCAAGAACGGTGCACAAGATGTGGACAATATGAATGCAGTCGATGTGTCGGTCGCTTTTGAGAATAGCAATGACGGAACGTTAAAGGGTACAGCCTCTACTCAGACGATTGCTTATGAATATGATGGTGATATCATTATTCATGAACGTAAGTGTGGTGTGAAAAGAATGCATATCGGGGAAGACGGAAATGCTACCAAAGTGAAAGATTATACGATTGTTCCTTTGAAAGAAGAAACGGAAAGTATGACATGTTTTCCTACCGATATGGTTGGAAGCTGTTTCTTTACGATAGGAGATGAAGATTATCTGGTATATAGTCAGCGTTATTATTCGACAGAGGTTGCTTATGAGTCGGGCTTTGCTGTTTTACGTTTGAGCGACGAAGAGAAAGTGGCCGAAATGAAAAGTCAAGGAACGAATATTTTGGCCAATCCAGCGTTCGGACAGTGGTTTGCCGCAGTACCTGTTTCCGATACACAAGCCGAGATTTATCATTATTTCCCGGCAGCAGGAGCCAATAATGCGTTTATTTCGAAATATATATTCGATTTAGC
>ERZ824600.4728-NODE-4728-length-11698-cov-4.082024_pt1 | contig 11698 bp, 9 predicted proteins | sample MGYA00519933_ERZ824600 | MGnify/ENA primary metagenome ERZ824600 (study PRJEB31778, sample SAMEA3449178) | human gut metagenome | biome: human gut; feature: human-associated habitat; material: faeces | place: United Kingdom | collected 2010/2012 ... | reverse complement strand
GGTTTCCCTCGTTGTATCTCACATCTTGTTATTTGCCATGCTTTGGAACATAGCCCATTATGCTAAAAAAGACACCTACGAGCGATACAAACGGCTGGTCGGATTTCGCCCGTATCTCTTAGCCGGCAGCTTTTTGTTCCCATTCTTCGTACTTCTCCTTTACGGAGGGCTCGGACGACGGTTGAAGCGTCTTCGCAACAAGCCTCGCAACTGTGAATCTTGCGGAAACAAAATGAGAAAGCTCGACGAAGAAGAAGACAACCGATACCTCACACCGCAAGAAAACACGGAAGAACGGCTGAACTCGGTAGATTACGACGTATGGCTCTGCGACCATTGCGGGAATACATTGGTATATCCTTATGAAAACCAATTTACTCAATACCAGAAATGCCCGTACTGCCACAGCCGGGCTTACAGTTTCGAAGGCGACCACATTCTACGCAGAGCCACGACGGTCAGCACCGGATTAGGAGAAAAAAGATACTATTGTTCCCACTGTCACAAAACAGACTGTAAACAGTATATCATACCCGTTATCGTAGCCGCCGCAGTTGTCGGAAGTGGTCGTAGAGGCGGAGGTTTCGGAGGCGGATTCGGTGGAGGCTTCGGGGGCGGAGCCACAGGCGGCGGAGGTTCGACTTCCGGTTGGTAAATACAAACGACTAATGATTATTCACACTAAATAACTCACCATGAAAATGAAACATTTGAAACATTTACTTATCGCATCGACTGTCACTGCACTTTGTGCTTGCAACAACACAAAGGAAAGTCCGGTCTCCCTGCAATGGGAAATGGTAAAAAACGGAGCAGCTCCCGGATTTTACGAAAGCACGTTTACGATTACCAACACTTCAACTAAACCATTGGAATCAGATTGGGAAATATATTACACTCAGCTCTCTCCCAGACAAGTAAAAGTAAACGAAGATTCCCCCGTAATCATAGAGATGATAAATGCCGGTTATTACAAAATAGCGCCATCAGAATCATGGACTCCATTGGCTCCCGGCGACTCGATTAAAATAAGCTATTTGAATCAAGGTATTTTTACTCAAACTTTATTCACTCCCAAATCGCCATTTTTTGTCACGAACAATGGTACACAAATCTCTATCCCGCTCTCTATCGCACCGTTCGATCGCAAAGAACAATGGACGGTTCAGGGGAGAATAGCTCCATCTTATCCCGACGGGGAAAAAGTATACGCCGACAATCAAGCCCTCGAAACCACATATAAGATACAAACCTACGACATGCTGCCTTCCCTGAAAGAAGTAACTCCGAGAGAAGGCACAAGTATAATATCCAAAGATATATCTTTGAGTGTCGAAGATGGTTTTGCCGACGAAGCGAAACTACTGATTCAAAATCTAAAAGAAATGGGATACAACGTCACAGACAAAGGTCAGACCGTTATAGCCCTGTGCCATTTCCCCCAAAACATGCAAGCCAAAAACGACGAGCACTACCGTCTCGACGTAAAAGACAATTACATAACCATCAGTGGCGGAACCCCGCACGCTATTTTCAACGGGACTCAAACCCTCGTCTCATTACTCAAAAAACAGACTATTCCCGCTAAACTCGAAAATATAGCGATCAATGATTATCCCGACTTGTTATATCGGGGTATGATGCTCGACATCGCACGAAATTTCACGAAAAAAGCCGACTTGCTTAAACTGATAAACCAACTCGCCGCTTATAAAATAAACGTGCTTCATTTCCATTTTAGCGACGACGAGGCTTGGAGATTAGAAATCCCCGGATTGGAAGAACTCACTGCAATAGGGTCTCGCCGAGGATTCACCGAAGACGAAAGCCAATGCCTGTATCCCGTATATTACGGAGGCTGGAATCCAAACGATACCACAGCCACGGCAAACGGATATTATACCCGAGAAGATTTCATCGAGGTACTGCAATACGCTGCAAAACGACACATCACCGTCATACCCGAAATAGAATCGCCGGGACATGCACGCGCGGCTATCAAAGCGATGGAAGCTCGATTCAACCGATTGAAAGGAGAAGACATGGAAAAAGCCCGGGAATATCTCCTTTCCGAATCGGCCGACACATCGAAATATGTATCGGCACAAGCCTATACCGACAATATTATGAATGTAGCCTTGCCCTCCGTCTATCGTTTCATGGATAAAGTCAGCGACGAAATCATTAAAATGTACAAAGATGCTGGCGTACCTTTGGCAACGATTCACATCGGAGGAGACGAAGTCAAATACGACCAATGGAAAAAATCGGCACAGGTACGTAATTTCATGAAAGAACAGAATATAAAAACACCTGCCGATCTCCAAATATGGTTCACAAATACCATTTCCCATTACCTGGAAAGCAAAAAAAAGCACATGATGGGCTGGAATGAAATTACCGGAGTTAAAATACACGATTACACCGATTTTGAGGATGCAGCCTCCGGAGCATCGCTTGCAGAAGGAACCATCGTACATTTTTGGAGAGGAGACCCTTCTTTGATCAAACAAACAGTTAAAAAAGGATACCAAGTGGTTAACTCCTATCACGAATATACCTACCTCGATTATGACACGGCATACACTTCTCTCGAAAAAGCATACCATTTCGATCCTTTGGCGGGTATCACCGGAAAAAAAACGGATTTAATTATCGGAATAGGAGCCCAAATGTGGGGAGAATGGATACCTACCCCTTCGGACATGTACCGTAAATTATATCCTCGTATAGCGGCTCTTGCCGAATGTGGCTGGACCTCACCTTCAAATAAATCATGGAAACGTTTTAATCAAGCGGCCTACAAAGAAAATCTCCGTTGGAAACAATTATACCAATAAATATTAATATTTATTCTAAAAAATCTACATAGGTAATTATTGATTTATCTATGTAGATTTTTAGAATTATAAAACTTCATTCTTTTCATTCCTTAAATATTGTTTTTCTATCATTTTTTACCGTAATTTGATGCCGATAAAACAAGCAGCTCCTCGACAGCATCACTTTATGCAAATCACCAGTCAACAAATAGAAGAGATACGTGCAGGCAAAATCAAAACATTCGAGATTTTGTTCAACGCATATTATCCTCGGGTTAAAAGCTTTGCATTCGGTATGATAAAAGATCAATACGAAGCCGAGGAAATAGCACAAAATGTATTCTTAAAGTTGTGGTCCAATCGGGAAAAACTCTCGTCCGACAACACTTTGAGCAGTTACATATTCACCATCGTACAAAATGAAGTTTACGACTTTTTTCGAGAAAAACACTATTCGCTCGGATACCAAGAAAAAATGTTGTCTACTCCACAAAATTTACAATACGAAATCGATTCGGAATATAACATCAAAGAAATAAAATCCATTGTCAATCGTACGTTGCAAAACATACCTCCGCAACGAAGGACAATATACCAAATGAGCCGAGAACAATTCTTAAGCAATGACGAAATCGCCAAAACCCTCGGTTTATCCAAACGTACGGTAGAAAAACACATCAGCCTCGCATTGGCTACCATTAAAAAAAATTTAGGAGACTTCCTTTTCTGGCTGTTTATATTCTTTATTAAATAAATAGCTGTTATCTCCTATCGTCATTTTCTTTCCGATAAAGATTTATATTAAAATTTTTTCATTTGTCTAGGAAAGCTATAATCTTTCCTAGTAATTTATAGCCAATAAGTCTATAAATTATAAACTATCATATTCGAGGTGTAAACTTGCTTAAAAAAAAAGAAACCTAAGTCTGTTTCCTTTTCATTTTAATCATGTCATAGAAGGCTTCTAGTCTAGTATCAACGCCAACTTCATTATCTTCAGCATCAAAACTCATATAAATTATTGGAATACCATATTCATCACTAATAAATGGCATAATACTCATCGCAGATATCTCTGGAGTACATCCAAAACTCTTAAGATGTAAAATACCATCAAATCCTTCTAATCCATATAAATAACTTTTAACAACACTACCACTAGCATCTGCCCCTAAATGATATTTAATATATTTCTTACCCTTCCTAATCATTCTATTAAGTATAAATCTCTTAGTAATAAGTAAATAAGTAAGATCAGTATCTCTATATACTTCTACTCCCATTTTCATAATCTTTCTTTCACTATTATAAGTAGTATTGGCATCAATTAGAGAATATAATTCTCCAAGTATAGCAACTCTAAGAGGATTAGTAGGCTTATTAATTAAAATATTTCTAAATTTTTTTCTATACTTAAAATAGTTATAAATATTTTTAAATATCCCATTATCCTTAAAACTATCCAAATATTCTTTTTCTATCTTTTCAAAAGAACCATCTACTACTTCAAATCCCATATTAAGTCTAATATATTTTTCTATCTTATCCATACAAATAATCATAACTAAACTATTAATCAAATAATAAAAAGTACTAATAGGATTAGCCCTTTTATTCATTTTTTTACAAAACTTATATCCCTTCTTAAGAGAAATATGATTATCTCTAATCATATTATAAAACTCAAAGTCATAGCCTAAATCTCTTAATATCTTTTCTTCAAGTTCTCCATAATATCCATATCTACATCCACCACCACCTTGAACTAAAGTATTAGCCCCTTTTTCTAATGCCTCAATATAATTACCAAGATTATATTTAAAAGGTACACATACAAAAGAAGGAGCATACTTACTACCAATTTCAATAGTTCTTTTAGTAGTCGCGGGTGGCACAATTACTTTACATTTAGTAGCCTTTCTAATAAAATAATCAAAAACAATATAATAATTTCCCAAATGCGGAAAAGAAATAACCCTATCCATTATCTCGCCTAGCCTTTATAATATCCACAAAACTCTCTAGTCTAGTCATTAACCCGCTAGTAGCAGTACTATCATCAATAATAATATTAATAACAGGTATATCTTTTAACTTTCTAATAGCAAGTTCATTAACTAAAGAATCAGAAGCACAAGGAAAAGAAGATAAAAAGACAATACCATCTACACAATCTTTGTAATAGAAAGAACTACCAATATTCTCTTTAGAATAAAGAAAATATAAAGTATTAGAAAAATCTTCTGCATAAGAAATAGCAATCTTTCTATTAAGCCTATCAGAATATAAAATATCAATATCTTCATCCTTAAAATAATGAATAATATTACCACATAAATATTCATCATAAACAACATAAGGATGTGCTACAATAAGAATCTTCATTTTATTAGATCTAAGAATTTTATCTTGTTTATTAACAAGACTTAAATAATATTTTCTATTTTTAATTTTACCCTTAATATAATAAAATAAAACTTTAAAAATATTCTTATTAAATTTAATTCCCATCTTAATAAAACCAAATAATTCAAATTTACCCTTTATATAATCAATATCATAATTAAGTATTTTATCTTCAAATAAATTATTCACAACATCATATATCCCATTAAACTTCATACATACCCTATTACCTTTTCCATAATTACATATTCTAGGTACTAGTATATAATCACATTTTTGAGATAGTTCTTTAACATGTCCTAAATAAATCTTAGCAGGAAGACAAGACTCATCAATTGATATATTACCTCCTTTATCAATAATACCCTTATTAGTAGGAGGACTTAAAATAAGTGTGCAACCAATCCCCTCAAAAAAAGTCTTCCATAAAATATAATCACGATAATATAGTAATCCTCTAGGTATTCCAATTCTAATCTTTCTTTTCATATAGCCTCCATCTAATACTATGAAATAAATAAAAAAAAAGAACTAGTTCTCACCACCTAGTCCTATATCACTAACCAATATCTATTTATCGTTTAATTTTCTCTTTTTAACATAAGGCTTATTTTCTTTAATAGTATCATCCTTATATTCAACCTTATCTTCAGATAAATCCATATATAATTTACCATATTCATTAACCGATAAAGCTAGATCTTGTTTTTTACTAGAAATTTCCATACTTAACTTATCAATATATTTTGAAATCAAATTTAATTTACTATATAATTTATCAGAATTATCTTCATATTCTTTCTTCAATATCTTTTCTTTTTTTTCAAAAACATCCATCACTTTACAATATCTCTTATAACTAAGGAATAGACTAGAAACAAAACCAACTTCCATAGTAATTAATATAGCCAAAGGATTAACATCAAGAAAAATGGTAAAAACACTAAAGATAAAACAAAAAAATAAACTCATATATATTGATTTAAAAAGTCTATTTGTTTCTTTTTGTCTTTGCCTATCGTTCTTATTCTTAACACTTTTCATTTTTCTATTATACTCGTTAAAAAGGGCATCATATTCACTATCTAAATCATTGTATTCATAAATCATAGTTTCTTTCAAAGTTTCCAATTCATCAAGAGCAAGTTCCTTAACAAATTTATTGTATGTTTCTTCATAATAATTCATAATAACCTCCAAATAATACCAATATTATAATATACTAAATATTAAAAGTCAAGAAAAAAGAACTAGTTCTCATCTTCTAGTTCTTCGTCATCTACTATAGTTAAATCAGCATAATCATCATCTATTAAATCAGCATCACTATCATCAGTATAATCATCATCATAATTATCTTCTTCACTCATATTCTCATCATCAATAACATCTTCATCTTCTTCTTCAGAGTCAACTTCTTCATATATATCATCAATATCAATTTTAACAGAATGATTAGCCCTTAAATCCCAATTACCATCATTAAGTAAAATAAATTCTTTAGAAGTAGTAAGTGATTCAAAGAAGTCACCAATTCTTTCTTGATACTCTTCATCAGATAACTCAAGTAATTTACATACCTCTTTAAATAAATCAGCAGTATTCATTGGCTTTTTATTTTCCTTTAAATATAATTCTGCTATTTTAGCATAAGATAACATTTCAAGATTTTCTTTACTCATTTTACTAAGCATAATATTTCCTCCTACATTTCCTCTCTAAGAATTAACCCTAACATATATGCAGCATTGTTAATAACAACTTTTACTGCGTTAATAAGGGCTATTCTCTCCTTAGTATATATTTCATCATCAGTAACAATCTTTTCTACTGAATAATAACTATGGAATAATCCAGCAAGTTCAAATAAATAATTAGCAACCAAATGTGGTAACCCCTTTGAAGCAGCACTAATAATAACATCTTCAAATTCTAATAATTTATTCAAAATAGTATATGCACTATCACTCTCTATAGTACTAAATTTAATATCTTTTGGAATTTCTTTTCCTCTAAGAATAGAACTAATTCTAGCATTAGCATACTCAATATAGTAAATTGGATTCTCATTACTATTTTTAACTGCTAAATCAAGATCAAAATCCATTTGTGTATCTAAACTCTTAGAAGCAAAAAAGTATCTAGCGGCATTAACACCAACATCTTCAATTAACTCATTAAGAGTAATAGTTTTACCTGTTCTTTTACTAAGTTTAACTTCTTCACCATTTCTAAGAAGTCTAACCATCTGAAGAATTCTAATATCAATCTTAGAAGAATCATATCCAACAAATTCAAGTGAAGATCTAAGTCTATGAATATAACCATGGTGATCTGAACCTAATACATCAATAAGTCTATCATAACCCCTATTAAATTTATCGCTATGATATGCAATATCAGGAAGAAGATAAGTATAATTACCATCACTCTTAACTAATACCCTATCTTTCTCATCATATAAATCAGTAGTCTTAAGCCATAAAGCCCCTTCATCAATATAACATTTACCACTATTTTTAAGTTTATTCAAAGTATTTTCAACAAATCCACGATCATATAAAGACTGTTCACTAGTAAACACATCAAAATTAACTCTAAACTTATCTAAATCCTTCTTAATACCATCAAGTAAAATATCAAGACCTTTTTGTCTAAAGAATTCAATATCTTCATTTAATTTACTATCACCATATTCATCATATAAAGATTCCGCTATTACAATAATTTCTTTACCATGATAACCATTTTCTGGAATAGCAAATTCTACTCCACATCTTTCCTTATATCTTTCTTTAATAGATACACCTAAATTATACATCTGATTACCAGCATCATTAATATAATATTCTCTTGTAACATCATATCCAGCAAAAGACATTATCTTAGATAAACAGTCACCATACACAGCACCTCTACCATGACCAATATGTAAAGTACCTGTTGGATTAGCAGATACATACTCAATATTAATCTTTTCTAATTTACCAAAATCACTCTTACCATAGTTCTTTCCCATATCATTAATAACATTAATATTATTAAGTAAATAATCTTTATTAATATAGAAATTAATAAATCCAGGATTAGCAACCTCTATTCTATCAATCATATCATCACTAATATTCTTGATAATATCATTAGCAATATTAATAGGACTAGACTTAAGTTCCTTAGTAAGTAAAAAGGCTACATTTGTAGAATAATCACCATTTTTCTTATCTTTAGGAATCTCAATAACTATTTTATTAACATCCATATCTACTGGTAAACTCTTTTTTATAATATACTGTAATTTATTTTTTATACTCATAAAATATCACCCATTTCAATTAGTAATTCATATTCGCATTCTGTATCAGCAATAACATACTTAATATAAATCTTATTATCATTAACATCAAACATCTTCATATTAATATCAATATCAACAGAATAACCATGTTCTTTAAGATAATAATTACTTTTACCATGTTTCTCGTTAAAAGAAAAACTATTAATAAAATCATTACCATCTCTAACAAGTAAAATATCATTATCATTAATCTTAATAGAATACTTAACACCATCAAATACAAAAGATATCTTTTCCTTATTTTTAATACCTTTTTCATTAAAAGTAATAAGTTCATTTTCTGTATTATTTTTTAAATAACCATTAATTTTAACTCTAATAATATCACTTCCAAACATTTCATTTGAAATCATATCATATCTTTAAAAAAAATACAACATATTTTACGCAATTTTTATCATAATAATAAATGACATACAAAAACAACAAAAATGAGGGATATAAATGAAGAAAAAAACAAAGAAAATAATACTATTAAGTTTATCACCATTACTAGTATTTATATTAATCCATATAGTAGTCTTTACCTATGCTTTTATAACACCAAAATTAGAAATAAATAAATCACAATCATTCTATTTATATGATACTAAAAATGAATTAGTATTTAATGATGATAAAGATTGGATACCATTAAAAGAAATAAGTCCATATCTAGTAGAAGCCACTCTATCAACAGAAGACAAATATTTTTACAAGCATATTGGTTTTGATTATCTAAGAATAGGAAAAGCAATGATAACAAATATTATCAAAAAGGACAAAAGTGAAGGAGCCTCTACTATTACTCAGCAGTATGCCAGAAATCTTTTTCTAAACTTTGAAAAAACTTGGAAAAGAAAAATAGATGAAGCCCTTCTAGCCACTGAATTAGAAGTACATTATAGCAAAAATGAAATACTAGAAGGTTATCTAAATACCATTAATTATGGTGGAGTATATGGAATAGAAGCCGCATCTAAATACTATTTCAATAAATCAGCAAAAGACCTCACCCTAGCAGAAGCATCCCTACTAGCAGGAATACCAAAATCTCCTAATAACTATTCACCAGTAAAAAATTATACTAAGGCCAAGGAAAGACAAAAAATAGTCTTAAAGATGATGCAAAAAAATAAAAAGATAACTACTGAAGAATATAATAACGCTATAAATACTAACCTAACTATTATAGGTAAAAAAGAAAAAAGCAATATAACAAGTATTAATTATTTCAAAGACTCTGTATTAGAAGAATTAAAAAGATTAACAAACATACCAGAAGAAATAACTAAAACAGGAGGTTTAAAAATATATACAACTCTAGATATAGAAGCTCAAGAAGATTTAGAAAAAGCTGTATATAGTTATATAAATGATGAAACCAAAGTAGAAACAGCCGCTATCATGATGAATCCTAATACTGGAGGAGTAATAGCCATGATAGGAGGCAATGATTATAATAAAAGTGAATATAATAGAGCCACTAAAGCCAAAAGACAAGTAGGTTCTACAATGAAACCATTATTATATTATACTGCTCTAGAAAGTGGCTTTACATCATCATCATCATTTACTAGTGAAAAAACAACCTTTACCTTTGCCGGAGATAAAACATATAGCCCAAATAACTATAATAATACCTATGCCAATTGCCCAATATCAATGGCAGCAGCCATCTCTTACTCTGATAACATATATGCTGTCAAAACTCATCTCTTTCTAGGAGAAAATATGTTAATAAATACTGCTAAAAGATTAGGAATAACTAGTAATCTAACCGCAATTCCATCTCTAGCCTTAGGTACTGAAGAAATAAGTTTATTAGAAATGACAACAAGTTATTCATCATTTGCTAATTTAGGATACAAAGTAGAACCACATTTTATTAAGAAAATAGTAGACTCCAAAGGAAATATTTTATATGAAAATAAAGAAGAAAAAGAACTAATACTTAATCAAAGTCTTACTTTTATATTAAACGAAATGTTAACATATACCTATAATAAAAACTTTATTGACTATAACTATCCCACTCTAATATCATTATTACCTAACATAACTCATAAATATAGCATTAAATCAGGAACAACTGATACTGATTTATTAATAATAGGTTATAATAAAGATGCTGTTCTAAGTATTTGGAACGGTTATGATGATAATAGTAAAATAGAATCAAAAGAATATTCATATCATAAAAATATATGGATAGATACTATGGAAGCATATTTCAAAGATAAAGAAACAACATGGTATACTATACCTTCCAATGTAGTAGGAGTATTAGTAAATCCTATAACAGGTGTAATAGCAAATGATAATGATACCAAAAAAGAAATGTTCTTCTATATAAAAGGAACAGAACCAACATTAAATGGAACTACTAAAGATCTAGATGCTGTCTTCAAAGAAGAAAATAGTTTAAACGAACAAAAAGAAGCACCATAAAAAGATGCTTCTTTTCCTATCCACTTCAAATGCTAAATATCACCAAATAAATAACTTTTTATAGACAATTTTAATTGTAAACAATAATCATATATAAATGTAATAAGTAAATCTAAACTATAAATTTTTCATCACCAATCGATTACATAGATATAAAGATTTAAAATAGATAGTAATGGCTTGAAATAGTTATCCCAATTTAACTCTTAAAATAACTTAAAGAGACCACTTACATTACAAAGAAATTTCAAATTCAATAGAATTTAACTTAGATATTTCAAAGTCAGTTCTTTGTATTTGTTCTTCTAATGTCTTAGATTTTTCTCTTATTTCATCAGCATTATAATTAACATCAACACAATCAAAATAAGAATTGTTAACCTCAGTAACTCTTCTTTTAGCACTTTTACATTTTAATAAATCATCATAAAAGGATTTTAACTTCCTTAGATAAGTATTATCAACAATAGCGCTTTGAATAGTTCTGCCATCAGATAACTTAAATGAGTTATTTTTTTCATATAAAGTAGCTTTTAATTTAGATATTTTTTTCAAAATATTCTCTTGTTCCATCAGAGCCTCATCAAAGTCTTTCTTATAATCTTTAATAACATTAGCTGTTCCATCAAGTTCAATAATAGTTTCATTGAAAATTCTTTCCTCAATATAAGAAGTTATATTGACA
>ERZ824600.4721-NODE-4721-length-11714-cov-3.892872_pt1 | contig 11714 bp, 14 predicted proteins | sample MGYA00519933_ERZ824600 | MGnify/ENA primary metagenome ERZ824600 (study PRJEB31778, sample SAMEA3449178) | human gut metagenome | biome: human gut; feature: human-associated habitat; material: faeces | place: United Kingdom | collected 2010/2012 ... | reverse complement strand
TGTGTACCGCCATGTTGTTCGACCCCGAACACGATACGGTGAAGGTGCCCATCGAAAAGGGATTGCTCGACAAGTAGTGGAGGAACACTCCCGATTCCACGATAGAATCGGAACGTTCCGCTCTGGTAATGAAACGAAAACAACTAAAGCGATAAATAACCATGAAAAAAGTAGTATTGGCTTTTAGTGGAGGTTTGGATACCTCGTATTGTGCGATCTATCTCTCCAAGGAGATGGGTCTGGAAGTGCATGCCGCATTGGCAAACACGGGCGGATTCTCGAAAGAGGAACTCGCTGCGATCGAACGGCGGGCTTATGCGCTGGGCGTAAAGAGCTACGTGGCACTCGATGTTGCACATGACTATTACGATCATGCGATCAAGTACATGATTTTCGGCAATGTGCTCCGCAACAACTGCTACCCTATTTCTGTCAGCTCAGAAAGAATTTTCCAGGCTATCGCAATAGCCAGATACGCAAACAAAATCGGAGCCGATGCCATTGCACACGGTTCAACAGGCGCCGGAAATGACCAGATAAGATTCGACATGACATTCCTGGTAATGTCTCCGGGAATTGAAATAATCACACTCACACGTGACAGGAACCTCACACGTAAGGAAGAGGTTAATTATCTGAACGCTCACGGTTTCAATGCAGATTTCACAAAACTCAAATACAGCTACAACATCGGCATTTGGGGAACAAGCATCTGCGGTGGTGAAATTCTTGACTCAAACCAGGGCCTTCCAGAATCGGCTTACCTGAAACATCCTACAAAAGAGGGACCAGAACTACTGAAACTTGGATTTGAAAAAGGAGAGCTCTGCTCTGTCAACGGAAAGACATACAGCGACAAGATAGAAGCAATCAAGGCTGTCGAAGAAATTGGTGCGGCTTACGGTATCGGACGTGACTGCCACGTGGGCGACACAATTATCGGCATAAAGGGACGTGTGGGATTCGAAGCCGCTGCGCCGATGCTTATCATAGGTGCTCACCGCTTCTTGGAGAAATACACACTCTCAAAATGGCAGCAGTACTGGAAAGACCAGGTAGCCAACTGGTACGGCATGTTCCTGCACGAAAGCCAGTACCTTGAACCTGTAATGCCAGATATCGAGGCCATGCTTACAAGTTCACAGCGCAATGTAAACGGTGTCGTAACACTTGAACTTCGTCCTCTCGGATTCCAGACTGTAGGTGTTGATTCACCTGATGATCTCGTAAAGAACAAGTTCGGCGAATACGGAGAAGTACAGAAAGGATGGACTGCAGAAGATGCCAAAGGCTTCATAAAGGTGACATCGACTCCTCTGCGTCTGTACTATGCCTGCCACCCGGACTAAAAAACAGAGCGGACAAGAGAATGAACACAAACATACCACACATATATACAAAAAACAGATATGATCAATGTTGGCATATTGGGCGGAGCCGGTTATACGGGAGGTGAGTTGATAAGACTCCTGATAAACCATCCGCAGGTTAATATTGCATTCGTAAACAGCTCGTCGAACGCCGGCAATCTTGTATCGGACGTACACGAAGGTCTGATCGGCGAAACAGATCTGAGATTTACAGATGAATTGCCGTTCGAAAAGGCTGACGTGCTCTTCTTCTGCTTCGGCCACGGCAAAAGCGAGGAATTCATCAAGACGCACGAAATTCCTGCTGACATGAAAATAATAGACCTTGCACAGGATTTCCGCATCAAGGCCGAAGGCAACGACTATGTCTACGGTCTGCCGGAAATACACAAGGAACAGATAAAGTCTTGCCGTCATCTGGCTAACCCAGGATGCTTTGCCACATGCATACAGCTAGGTCTGCTACCTCTGGCCAAAGCCGGTCTTCTGTACAACGATGTAGCTGTAAATGCCATAACAGGTTCAACCGGCGCAGGACAAAAGCCTGGAAGCACTACCCACTTCAGCTGGAGAACTGACAATATGAGCACTTACAAGGTGATGAACCATCAGCATCTGCACGAGATTCGTCAGTCTGTTGCAGAACTTCAGGGAGAACTGAAAGGCAACATCGACTTCATACCATACAGAGGCGACTTTGCAAGAGGTATATTCTGTACTGAGCTTATCAGATTCGAAGGTGAAGAGGGTTCTGCTACAAATCCTACAGGAGAACAGCTTAAGAAATTGTATGAAGACTTCTACAAGGATGCAGCGTTCACGTTCGTAACCGAAAAGGCTCCAGACTTGAAACAGGTGACCAACACCAACAAAGGACTGGTGCACATCGAAAAGTATGGAAACAAGGCTGTCGTAACATCTGTTATTGACAATCTTCTCAAAGGAGCCGTCGGACAGGCTGTCGAGGTATGCGCCGTACTCCTTGTTGGCCGGGGTCGGTTCGGTCGCGTCGTATTCCTCCTGGCTGACGTGATAGGCCTCGAGGAAGTGCTCGAAGTAGGTGGCCTCGTTGTCGGCGAACCACTGCGATTGCGCCGCGAGCATGTCCTTGGTCTCCTGACGTGGGGCGAGTTTGATGAGACGCGCCATCATGCCGTTGTTATAGAACTTGAAATCCTGGATCAGATACGCCTTGAGGATGGATTCCGGCAAGGTGTCGTCAAGCAGCTCGCTGACGAAACGCGAGTTGATGGCGTCGTACCAGTCCTCGGTGTTGAGCATGTACATGAGGTCGGCGACGGAGCCGGCTTCCGCGCCCAGCCAGGCGTAGTCTCCACTGGCGGGTTTCGTTGCTTCTGGAACGTGGTTGGTCATGATTTTCTCTTTTCTTGGATACGCCGGCGGACGGCCGGCATGTTTTCTGTGTTTGTTGTTGGATTGTGAGTTGCGTGGTTCAGGCCACGACGTCGGCCTTGCCTGATTCGAAGCGGTCGAGCACACCGGTTTTGGCGAGCGCCTTCTGTACGAACCACATGAGCGCTCCGCCGAATACGGCTCCGGAGATGACGCAGCAGACGGTGAACACGACGCCTTGCAGTGTCGACCAGCCGGCGGTGACGACCCACTCGTACAGGCCATTGGATAGGCCGGTCAACGCGCCGGCCAGGGTCACGGTGAGCAGGTTCCACTTGCGGTATGCGAAGACCGCGAAGCCGATTTCGGCGCCGAGTCCTTGGGCCATGCCGATCAGCAGTGCGTGCGCCACGCCGAATGGATTGCCCAGCAGCGTTTCGATGACCGCGGCGATGGTTTCGCCGAAGAAGGCCGCGCCGGGCTTGCGGATGATGATGGCCACGAGCGGGCCGGCGAACAGCCACATGAAATGGAAGAGTCCGCCCAGTCCCGGGGTGAGGCTGTCGAACAGGGCGGTCGGGACGGCGTAGATGAAGTCCCAGGCCCAGAAGATCACGCCGGATGCGACGGCAACGATCGCGGCCACGACGATGTCGACCACACGCCATTTGACGTTGGGTTTGCGAACTGCGGAAGACTGGTTTTCTTCAGTCATATAGGTATGTGCCTTTCTCTTATGCAAAGGCACGGGAAGTAGAGAGACGTCCGTGCGCCGGCATTATCCGGTATACGTTCATACGGTTGAAGCGGTCGCTTCCTCTCAGCCATAATGGCCCCCGTGTCCGCAAGCGATATTACATGGTTCGGCGCGTTTCCAGGCTGGTATTCCACATGTCGGCCAAAAGTCTCGTGAAATGGAAAAATGGGTTCCGTGTTTTCCCGAAAGTCCTGGGCCTTCGGGAAAACACGGAACCCATCGATATGCGGGAAAGCCGCTGTCGGGATTGTATTTGTCCACTGTTGCTTTGATGTGGACGTTCTGTCCTTCGCGCACGAAGGCGGGAATGCCGACCGAACCGTCGTGGAAATCGCTCCAGACGATTCCTTCGAATCTGAAACTAAGGGAATCATAATTCAATTGACATGCCACGAATACCGTCTGCGTCGGATCAGAGTCCATGCCTGTTGCGGCGTCCATCGTTCTCGGCTATGCGGGCGTCGGCGAGGCAAGCATCGAACTTATCCTCAAGACGGTCGAAGAGATTCTGATAGCTGTTGATACTCATAAACATGTAGGATGTCCTGTTCCGTTTGATGATGACGGGCGCACGGTCGCTTTGGGCAGCACCGCGGCGGTGCGTCCGTTGCTGAGCTCGCTGAGTGAACTACGTACCAACTCCATCTCCCTGATGGTATTTGACGGGCCACGACAGGACACCGGGCAGGTACGCGCTTCCGTGGATGCCATGTTCCAAAGTGATGGCGACTGACTTGCCGTGGCCGGACATGTTTCCGCGGATCAGTTTCCGAATGCACGCCTTGCCGCGGAACATGCCGAACATGTCCTCGCAGGAAGCGTATACCGGTCGCTCAATCGCCATTCATGCAAACCGGCGATTCCGCCTAAAGCACCATGCGCAAGCGGAATACATCAGGCTTCCCTTTTCGCCTTTCCCAGCCTCCTTGACAGTCTGGTAGCAGGCCGTTCCACGGCAAGATAGAACGCCTCCGCCACCAGAAGGCACAATGCAAACAAAACCATCGGGCGCAATAGACCCTGTACGGGAATGTACGGCACAATCCAGTCGCGGACGGGAAGATGGGTCAGATACAGGCTGAATGAAATGCGCCCCAGCCAACGGACAGGTGGCGTGGAAAGCAGGTCGGATACCACGTTGCAGGTAAGTGCGAACACCACCAATATCAGGCATCCGCACACGGCCAAAGGTTGGGCGACAATACCAGGCAGCAAACCGAAACCGCTTTGGCAAACCAAGACGATGCCACACAGGGCGAGCGGTACGGCAACGACGTCGCGCATCGTCTCGCGCCCGTTGTCCGTAAGCCGTTTCGCCAACGCGACGCCAAGCGCGAACATGGCCATGTGACGCAACGGCGGCCACTGCGTCCACTCCGACAACAGCACGCATACGAGCGCAATGGGTGCCACGAATCGCATGTCGGTGGCGATGATGACGTATACGGGCAGGGCGAGGCTGAAAAGCAATTCCCAGCACATGCTCCATGATGGCAGGTCGACCATTGCCAATGTGGAACCGTCCACTCTGGTGCCGGCGGTGGTCATTGAAAGCATGTCGAGTTGGGTGAGCAGATTGTGTAGCCAGACTGATGGCGAGGATGTGCTGAACGCGTTTGCGTATTCTTCCGCTTTCCACCCCATGTGCATGGCGATTGTGGAGACGATACAGCAGATCCCGATTGCCGTGCAGGTGGGGATGGCGAGTCTGGCGATGCGACGCAGCTGGTAGCGAGGCCAGTTGTATGTGTCGATTCCGACGCGTAGCGGAACGATGGAAAGTACAAGTCCGCTGAGAATGAAGAATAGGGTGACGAATTGGGCGCCTGGCAATAGTTGGCGGAGGGTGCCTCCCGTGTAATGGTATGCGACCACTGCCAGGGCCGCGAGTCCTCTGAGCCCGTCCAAAGCGTATATGCGTGTGTCGGAGTCCTTCTCTTTTTCGTTCACGGGTGTACCCTATCACGTGCGCTGGCTGTCATACATCCGCCTACGTGCGTTTGGCGTGCGTTGTTCGGCGTGCGTTCGACAACAGTGCCATCGTCGAACACGACGCCACATAACTTCCATTCATCTCTCTTCCCCGCCCGACTGTAGTGTCGGATCATATGGAGATCCGCGAATACGACATGATGACGGACGAGGCGCGCGGCATCCGCACGGCGGTGTTCGTCGTGGAGAAGGATTATCGTCCGGAATTCGACGAATGGGATGAGCCGGGCCGAGCCACGCATCTGCTGGCTTTTGGAAACGGCCGCGCCGTGGCGACATGCCGTCTCTACCCTGATCTCGACCATGCCGATCAACCCGGACGTTGGGTGATTGGTCGTTTGGCCGTGGTCGCCGACGAACGTGGCCATGGTATCGGCAAGACGGTGCTGGCCGAGGCGGAACGTCTCATCCGGAAGGCCGGTGGACATGTTGCCGCCGTACACTCCGAAGATAAGAATTTCGCGATGTATGAACATCTTGGCTACCGCATCACCAGCGAGCTTTTCGACAACGGTACGCATGGTTGGCTGGTCAAGGCATTGAACTGAATCCGGAGGAAGCGGCCATCACCTGCGAAAGCGTCCGACACGCGGTATCAGGTGATGGCCGCATATGGCATAATAGACACTTGGCGGAAAACCTCGGGTTTTATCGCCGTTCCCCCATGGTGTAATGGCAGCACACGGGTCTTTGGAACCCTTTGTCTTGGTTCGAGTCCAGGTGGGGGAGCAAAAGGACTATGTCTAGGGGGCTATTCCGACCCCCTAGACATGACCGGTCCGAGTCCACCTATTCGTACTGGCACCCTCTCGGATACGGCTCGTCCGAATCCATCGTCTACGACCGAAATCTTGCCGTGCGGACGGCCTTTTCTTCGTGATTTGCTTGATTCCACGGTGCAAGGCGGCAATAGGTTGTGTTGAGCCAATGGATTAGCGATTATTCACAGATTGTGCATTGATTGCGTCTACCATATGATTCGCAGTGTTGCAGATGACGGGGATTAGCCTACCGTTTCGGACAATCTCCGTGCGAACAGCGGAAGGCGCAAGACGCGCAAATGCTCGATTTCCTCGCTCATGGTACGCGGCGGATGGCGTTTGGAGCTGACCAGTCTGCGCATGGCGTCCATCGCTTCTTCTGGATGTGCATCGAACACGGAGGTAAGGAAAACATCCGGCGATTGAGCGTGCAGTCCGTACCTGGAAAGTTCGTCTGCGGGGAAATCCTTGAGGTTGAATGTAACGATGGTTTCCGCACCGGCCCGACGGGCGGCCGCGACCACATGCCCGTCGTTGGGGTCCGACAAATTCACGTCCGGTTCAAACCGCTCCCAATCCTCCGCCATGGCCATCGGAAAGGCCCTGCAGATCGCGTCAAGAAAACCGCGGGCCCGGACGTCGGGCACATGCCGCACTTCCATGATGGTCAAGCGTGCCTCGTCCATGACCCTCGCAGACCATGCTGGCTCGCACGGACCAGCCTCGGCCAAGCTAAGCAGTGGGTCGATGATCCACGTAGGTACGAGAACAGGTTGGCGTCAAGCAGCGCAATCATAAGGGCACTCTACTTATCGAACCGGGACAGGTAATCCGAATAGTCGATGTCGTACGCGCCGTCCTCATCGGCGATGGAACGCATCTCATCCAACGCCTTGGATGTGGCCTCGTCGCGCCTGCGCTTGTAGTCGGTCACATCCGAAAGCCTCAGGAAACGGTAACTGCGCTCCCCCATGCGGGTGTACGGAATCATGCCCGCGTCCAGCATGCGTGTGAGCGTGCGTTGGGAGGCGATATGCCAAAACGCATGGCCCATTCACCGCCGTCCAGCATGCGTGTGAGCGTGCGTTGGGAGACCCCCAAGAATACGCGCCGCCTCGCCAGTCGTGATACGCTCGTCATCCGCCACCGCCCGTTCCGGCTCCGCAAGCAGAAACTCCCTAACGCGCCTGTAGTCGTCCGGCGTCAACGGGATACGCGTGCCGTCCACCCCTTGCAGGAACGCTCCGGGAACTCCGCCAGCAGAGCGCCGTGCCTTAGACCTCGTCCTATGGACTTTGCCACCCATCATCATGGTCATCGCAACCACCTCCATCCGTTTTCATCATGCGGCAAATGGACACAATGGACAATATGTGGATCGGGATAATCTAGACTGCTTTCAGGTTCACCGCGGCCACCTTGACCGATACTTCTCCTTCTTCGGCGAATCCTCGTCGCCGTCGGCAATCGCGGTTTCGGAGGTCTTGCCGTTTCAGTAGCTCCAGTTGTTCCAATGCAGGCTCGCTCGGTCCGCGTTGTAGCCGAACGGAATCATGACGAACCGTTTTCGCGAGCGGCGAGAACGGCATTGCGAAGATCCCTCGACCCTGCCACCCCATGGATCGTCCCTCGCTTGGCATGCGCAGGTATCGAAGACTCGCCAGATCCGTGCAGCATCATTGCCTTGCGATTCCGGCGAAACGTCAAATCGGCCATGAGCGGCCAAAACCTCTTGACGCAAAAAACAACGCCGCCTTATAATCAGCCCATACTGCCGATAGATCGAATCGTCTGCAACCGAATCGAGAGGAGGCGAAATCATGTATGACGAGATTCCGAGTCTGCTGTATGTCGCCGGAGCTTTAATCACCGTGCTTTCATGGACTCTTTTCGCATTCTCGAAAACCATCCGTCCAGAAGGTCGAAGAGCCTTCATCCTGTGCCTCTCCGTTATCTGGATATTGTTCTTTGCGAGTTCGACACTGGCACTCGTGCCATATCCGCTTTTCGAGGCGTACTCAGGATTCATGGATCCCGATGTCCTCGATTTCTATGACCAGCCGGTCATACGGCTATTGCCGGCGGTGACCTGCGGAGTGAACCTGTGCGTGTCGGCAGGCTGTTCCATGGTTCTTGTAGGCAAGCGTTCGAAGCGATAGGCCTTCGCTCCGGATGCCGACGGAAGGTCAATCCCCACTGGTGCAGAAAAAGGCCGAGTCCGTCCACGTCGAGACCGACAGAAATCCATTGGTCTTTCCATTCAAAACGACGCAAAGTCTGCCGTTCGCGTTGAGACCGGCAGACGAGCCGCACTTCTTCTGCTTGAAACGACGCAAACCGGGCTGCCAGCGTTGAAATCAACAGAAAACCGTTGACTTTTCTGCTCGAAACGACGATAAAGCTACCATTTGCATCGAAACCAGCAGAACAATCGCAATTCATCCGCCCATTCCGACGCAAACATGAACTTTTCCGTCGGAATGGGCAGAACAATCGCACTTCATCTACCCAAAACTACGCTGCGGCAGGCTGCGCAACAGAATATATGACCGTTTTTTATTCTTTCTTTAAGATGAACCGATGAGTCTACAATAGAAATGGCGATTGCGGCATGACGTACGCATACTTTCCTGCCTATAGTGAAGGCACAACAGAAAAACAACAGAAGATACAGAGACAAGAAAACAACGAAGCGACGAGCCGCGCGACGCAGAAGAAGACAAGAGCAAGAAGACAGGCGGCCGTCCGAAAGGAAACACCATGAAGAACGACACCTTCAACCAGATCATCAACGCCAACCTCGCCTCCATCGACCCGGGCTTCGGCCAGTTCGCACTCGCCAAGGCCTCCTCCGACCTGATGAAGAAGGTCCTCAACAAGTAAGGCTTTCCGATTCCAACGAATCACATGGCGGGCTGCCGCGGTTCCCAACGGACCACGGCAGCCCGTTTTTCGTATGAGGGTTCCAGTCCGGATTGCCACCGGGCCCGACGCCCGCATCCGGGAATCCTACGGCCATTGAGTTTTCCGGTCGAACGGCCCCCTCAGCCTCCGGCCGGTGCGGCATGGGTTTGCCCAACGCGCCGACCGCATACACCGACGTATGCCGACGATGGCGGGTTCCAGTCCGTCATTCCGGCCGCTTCAGCGGCGTGGCGGCGGCCGCGTCTACCGCAGTGGTCGTGGGCGGCCGCCTGGGCTATCGGGCATATGAGGACCACAGGACGGCCATGGCGCGCGGAACGTGCGTGTCGGCGGCCGCCGATCTGGACAGGGCCGCCAAAGAGTGTAGGAATCCGCTCGGCGCGGACGCGACAAAGTCGGCAAGACCCTCGAGCATCATACAGATCGACCGGAACCTGCTCGAGACCAAGCTCGACCGCCTGGTCGCCGAGAAGGTCACCGAACCATTGAACGCGATGCCCGGCGCTTCAGGCCGACGAGATCGCCAACGCCGCCAGATACGAGCGCGCCGGGGAGCGGAAGGTGTACCGCGCCGGCCACTACGACCGGAGCCTGACCGCCAAGGCCGGCAGGCTCGGCCTGAAGGTGCCCAAGCTCAAGGGCGAGGTCTTCGAATCCGCGGTCATCGAGCGCCACAGACGGCGCGAGGAAAGCGTCGACCCGCCGCTATCTCGACAGGTCCCGGCTCGATGACAAACTCGCGGAAGCGAACTGATCATCGTGCCATGGACGGCCATGGTCCAAAGTGCACATCTTTTCGGGCACTACCGAGAAGGTCCCAGCTTTACAGGGGGTATTAATGACCTTTATCTCACGGGCGGCGCGCTATGTGCTCAGAAAACGAGTGCGCACCGCGGTGCTGTTCATTGTGCTGACCATCATAACGGCGAGTATGCTGTCCGCAACCGCGGTTTCTCAGGCAGCTCAACATGAGGCCGGACAGATCGAAAAACAGGCGGTCAGCGGATTCGTGCTGGCCAGTAACCTGCAAGGCAGCATGCTGACGCCTCGCGGAGGCGGAATGGTTCGTCCCGCTGATGTGCAACGAATCTCGAAGCTGTCCGGGGTTGGCTCGTGCATGGTCAGGCAGAACGTCACCGCCGATCTCGTGGGAGCCAGCGTGGTGAAGGTCCCCGGCGGCGATGATTACGATGCGGAGAAAGAACAGCAGTTCGGCAATACGGCCAACGTCATAGGCACAAACGATTCGTCAAAACTCAATGTGTTCACGTCCCACACGCTCGGCATGGTCGAAGGACGTCATCTAAAGGCGTCCGATAAGCATATGTCGATGGTCCATGAGGATCTCGCCAAAACCAATGGGCTTAAAGTCGGCGATACCCTCACGCTCAAGGCCAATCCATATGATGCCGACAATGAGTCGCATTCGACGGCAACCGTCAAAACCACCATCGTCGGAATATTCAAAGGGGACAGCGACAGAAAGGTATCCAGCCGCGCGGAACTCACCTCCAACACTGTGTACACCGATTTGGACACTACAAGTACTCTGTACCAGTACAAGGCCGGCAAGGAAATATACCAGGATGCCACTTTCGTTCTGGACAGGGGTGTCGACGTGGAGAAAACCATGGAAGCGGCGAAGAAGCTTCCGGTGGATTGGAACAACTACCAGATCACGCGCAATGACCAATATACGTCGAGCATGCTGAATGCCGCCCGAAGTGTGCGCTCCATGATGCGCGGCGCTTTGATCGGCGTGACCATCTCGGCAGTGATAGTCCTCAGCCTCATGCTCTTGCTGTGGATGAACGACCGACGTCAGGAGATGGGCGTATTGGTGTCCCTCGGCATCGGCAAGCCATCCCTGATCGCCCAATATCTAACCGAGATGATTCTGATCGGCCTGCCGTCCCTGGTCCTCGGATGGCTGTGCGCACGGGGAGCGGCCCAATGGCTTGGCACCTCGGCCCTCCGTTCCGTGAACGCCTCCGCGGCGAAGGAACTGAGCAGCATGGGACAGGTCGGCGGCGATCTTGAGTCCAATATGTCGGTTCGTACCTTGGATTCGCTCACGGTATCGATCGACACAACCGCCGTACTGTATGTATCGCTCGGCCTGCTGGCGGTGATGCTGGTATGCGTCGCCATATCGTGCATACCGATGCTGCGCAAGTCGCCACGAAGCCTGTCGGAGCTCCGATGACGGGCATGAACGTGTGGAAGCGTGCCACGCTGGCAATCGTACGTAAACCGGTACGCAGCGGAATCATCGGACTGTTGATGCTGATGGTTTTCACCAGTCTCGTGGCTCAGGTCGGAGCGTCAACGGCGCTTCAGAAAATGTCCGACGATATCGGCGGAAGCCTGGGAATAGGTTTTACCGTCGACACCGGCGAGAATCCCGTCAGCCCAAAGGAAGCGAGCCGGTTCTCACGCATCCCCGGCGTAGGGAAAACCGTTTACGAACGTAAGACCCTGGCGCAGGTGGATGGCGCGCATCCGGTTGTCCCCGAACATGGTCCTCGACTGGATTCCGGCCTATCCACGCAGGTC
>ERZ824600.4716-NODE-4716-length-11722-cov-3.038485_pt1 | contig 11722 bp, 8 predicted proteins | sample MGYA00519933_ERZ824600 | MGnify/ENA primary metagenome ERZ824600 (study PRJEB31778, sample SAMEA3449178) | human gut metagenome | biome: human gut; feature: human-associated habitat; material: faeces | place: United Kingdom | collected 2010/2012 ... | reverse complement strand
GTTTCGCCGTCCTTGATCCCCAGTTCGGCCGTGATCCACTGCTGGATCAGCGGGGTGCCCTTGATATGGCATGCCGTTCCGTCGCAGCTGCTGATCTGGAACCGGCCCGGTTTGACGCGTTTGAACTGGGCGTAGAATGTCAGCACGCCTTCCACTTCCGCCGGGGACATCCCGAAGTTTTCCGCAACCGCGCGGATTGCGTCATCGGAAACGTATCCCTCCTTCTGCTGAATCAACTGGAGACCTTTGATCAGGTCGCCTTTCTCATGCCCTATCTCTTCCAGATAGGAGAACTCTGACAACATAGATAAACCTCCCTGATTATGTATGTTCGTAAACGGAATAATTTATCATCGAATTGATTCATTTCAAGCTCTTGCACAAGATTTTCCGGAAAATCCGTCCGCCGCTTCCGGATTCCGTCCGGAAAACCTGTCTCATGGCCGCCCGCACGATTTTTTTTTGACAATCTTTGCGTTTCGGACTGTACAAAGAGAGTTTGGGGCGTTATATTGTCCCTCTCAACTCAAAATCAGAAGGAAAGGATTTCTCTCATGTACAAAATTGAATTCTATATCCCCGAGTCCCATCTCGAACAGGTCAAAAAGGCGATGTTCGACGCCGGCGCAGGAAAGCTCGAAAACTACGATCTCTGCTGCTGGCAGACCCGCGGAATCGGTCAGTTCCGTCCCCTCGAAGGCAGCAACCCCTACTCCGGAACGCTCGGTAACGCGGAAAAGGATACCGAGTGGAAAGTCGAAATGGTCTGCGCCGACGACTGCATCGAACAGGCTATCAACGCTCTCAAGGAAAATCATCCCTATGAGACTCCCGCGTATCAGTACTGGGAAGTGAAGGCGTGAACATCTTTATTTCGGAACTCTTCCGCAATCCGGAATATTTCTGGCTGGTGACCCTGTCCGTGATCCCCTCGATCTGCCTGCATGAGTATTTTCATGCGCAGGTCGCCCTGTGGTGCGGTGATGATACCGCGGCGCGGAACGGGCACCTGACTCTGAATCCGCTCCGCCAGATGGGGTGGATCTCGCTGATTCTTTTTCTGGTGATCGGCATCGCATGGGGGATGGTGCCGGTCGATCGCCGCCGTCTTTCCCGCGTTCAGGCGTTTCTGGTTTCGTTTGCGGGGCCGTTCATGAATCTGGTCCTCGCGCTGCTCGCCTGGTGCGCCTGCATTTTCCTGCCCGGACTGGTGGAGCAGAACCGTGTGCCGCTGCTTCTGCTGCATTATGCGTTCTGTCTGGGGTTGTTCAATCTTGTGCTTTTTGTCATCAACATCCTGCCGATTCCCGGTCTGGACGGCTGGAACATCCTTTCGCTGTTTTTCCGTTTCCGGGCGATGACGTCGGAGTGGATCAAGGGTGCCATGCTGCTGTTGATGCTGCTGCTGATCCTCTCGTTCCCCTACGTGTATGCGGCCGCGGAATTTGTCATGCTGCTGGCCATGCGGATACGGGGGTGAGAACGGCGATGGAGGAACGGGTACAGACTCCATGGAGCGTGACCGAACTCAATGAGGCGGTCCGCGATCTGCTGGAGAACACCTTCCTGCCGGTCCGGGTCGCGGGGGAAATCAGCGGACTGACCATCCATCGCTCCGGGCATGTCTATCTCACGTTGAAGGATGAACATTCGCAGATCCGGGCGGTCTTCTTTTCCGGTGCGGAGAAATGCCGCGCTCTGGAGCTGCAGAACGGGTCCATGGTGGAGGCGTCGGGCAAGATCGCGTTTTACACGCCGCGAGGCGAATGTCAGCTGACGCTGCGGGATCTCAAACCGATCGGAACCGGAACGTTGCAGGAGCGCTTCGAGGCGATGAAGAAGCGTCTGGCCGCGGAGGGGTTGTTCGATGCGAACCGGAAGAAAGCGCTGCCCTTTGTGCCGCGCTGCATCGGAATTGTCACTTCGCCGGAAGGGGCGGCGATCCGCGACTTCATCAAGGTGGCTCTGGAACGGTTCCCGCCGCTGCGGATCCGGATCTATCCCGCCCCGGTTCAGGGGAGGGGGGCGGAATATCATCTCGCCGGAGGGGTGGAGTTCTTCAACCACTACCGGTGCGCCGATGTGATCCTGATCACCCGCGGAGGGGGAAGCATGGAGGATCTCTGGTGCTTCAATGAGGAGGTGCTGGCGCGGTCGGTGGCGGAAAGCCGTCTGCCGGTGGTCAGCGCGGTCGGACACGAGATCGATACGACGATCTGCGATCTGGTCGCGGATGTCCGCGCACCGACTCCGACCGCCGCGGCCGAAGTCCTTCTGCCCGATTATCATGCTCTCTGCGACGACGTGGAATCCGCCATGCGCCGTCTCGGAAACGCCGCCGAACTGACCTGGCAGCGTTCCGCCGCCGCACTGGACCGCCAGCTCTCCGCAAAGGCCATGATGCGGCCCGCCCAGATGATTCAGGAGCGGATGCAGACGGTCGATTACCGCTTGAAAGATCTCGAAAACGCTCTCTTCCGGAATGCGCGCGAGCAGGAAATGCGGATCGCTCATCTCCAAAGCAAACTGGAAGCTCTCAGTCCCGTCCGGATTCTGGAACGCGGATATTCCGTTCTGCTGGATCCGGCCGGGAAGGCTGTTCTCTCGCCCGGACAGATTCCGGAGGGAACCCCCGTTTCCGCCATTCTGGCTCAGGGCCGCGCCTCTCTTGTCAGCCAGGGCCCGGAAAAACGGCGGAAGTCTACTGGAAAAGGAGCCCGATCTGGTAAACGGCCAGAGTAATCAGATAGGCCAGAAGAGTCAGGCCGATCATCTGGAAGAACATCCATTTCCAGGAATTGGTTTCCCGCTTGACCACTGCGACTGTCGCAATGCAGGGCATGGTGATCAGACAGAACAGCATGATGCAGAATCCCTGAAGCGGCGTGTAGTCCGCCCGGAGCTTTTCCCGCAGCGAAGTCGCGTTCTCCTCCGCGTCCCCGAACGAGTTCAGAATTCCCAGCTGCGAGACAAAGAGCTCTTTTCCCGCAAACGCTCCGATCAGCGCCGAGCAGATTTTCCAGTCGAATCCGATCGGCCGGAACACCACGGTCATCGCGTTTCCGATCCGTCCGGCGATGCTGTACTGCAGACGTTCCTTCTCCTTTTCCGCCGAGAGCGTTTGAATTCTGCTCTTCTTCTCCTGTTCGGAGAGGTTTGTCGCCTGTTCCACCTTGACCGTCTCCGCCGCGTAATCCTTCGTATACATCTCCTTCGGCTTTTCCGGCAGCGTGTTGAACAGAAAGAGGATAATCGATGCCGTCAGAATAAACGTTCCCGCCTTGTGCAGATACATCATGGTCCGCTCCAGCATATAGAGCAGAATGCTCCGGAGAGTCGGCATCCGGTACGGAGGCAGCTCCATGACAAAAATATCGTCCTCTCCCTTGAACAGCGTGGATTTGAGAATCCCCGCGCAGAGCAACGCCAGAACCACTCCGATCAAATAGATCAGCCACATGATCGGCGCCTGCCAGAACGGTGGGAAAAACGCCGGAATCAGCAGCGAATAGATCGGAAGACGGGCCCCGCAGCTCATCAGCGGCAGAACCAGAATCGTGGTCAGCCGGTCCCGTTCCGATTCAATCGTCCGTGTTGCCATGATCGCCGGCACGGTGCATCCGAACCCGAGCAGCATCGGGATGAAGCTCTTTCCGTGAAGTCCGAACTTGTGCATGAATCCATCCATCACAAACGCGGCCCGCGCCATGTATCCGGTCCCTTCCAGAAACGCGATCGCCAGAAACAGAATCAGGATGTTCGGCAGAAAAACCAGAACGCCTCCGACTCCTCCGATGATTCCTTCCACAATCAGCGAATGCAGATATTCCAGCCGTCCCGCCGGCCAGAGCGCATTCACCAGATCTCCCAGCTTGGTGAATCCGAATTCCAGAAGATTCATCAGCGGGATCGAACACTGGAACGTCAGGAAAAACACCACGAACATCATCAGGAAAAAGATCGGCAGCCCGAGATACCGGTTCGTGACGATCCGGTCGATCTCCTCCGAAAACTGGTGGCGCGACTGTTTCTTCTCCGTGATTGCCTCCCGGCATGACCCGGCGATCATTCCATATCGGCAGTCTGCAATATAGGTTTCGCTGGAAACACCGAACCGGGTGTAGATCTCCTTTCTCCATTTCTTGAGAATCGGTTCCAGAGTTTCGGTCTGCGGCAGTTTCCGGATGTCGTCATCCTGCTCCAGCATCCGGATCGCCAGGTAGCGGAGCGGGATCCGGTCCGCCAGCGGCAGTTTCAGCTTGGCGATTCCCTCCGAAAGCTCCCGGATGGCGCTCATCGCCACGTTCCCGAAATCAATCGGCCGCGGCATGTTCCGCTCGGTTGAACAGAGTTTCTGGAGAAGAAGGCGTTTGAGAACGTCGATTCCGTCCCCGGTCGCTCCGACCGCTTCAACAATCGGCGCCCCGAAGAACCGTTCCAGAATCGGGAAATTGAACACCAGCCCGCGATCCCGCGCCTCGTCAATCATATTGAAGACCAGGATCATCGGAAGATTGAGTTCCGCAAGCTGGGTGGTCAGATAAAGATTTCTCTGAGCGTTTCCGGAATCGATCACATCCAGGATCAGGTCCACGTCTCCAGCCATCAGTTCGGAGAACGCCACGCGCTCTTCCGCCGTCGCCGAGGACAGACTGTAAATTCCGGGCAGATCGACAATCTCAATTTTGATCTCCCCCATCCGGCAGACGCCGATCTTGCGTTCGACGGTCACTCCCGAATAGTTTCCGACATGCTGATGCGTTCCCGTAAGAAGATTGAAAATCGTAGTCTTCCCGCAGTTCGGGTTGCCCGCGAGCGCGATCTTGAACGAACGTTTCATAAGAACTGAATTCCTGACTTTCTCTTATTCGGTCAGCCGGAGCCAGATGTAGGCTGCGTCGCAGCGACGGAGCGAAAGACTGCTTCCCATCACCTTGATCCGCATCAGATCGCCGAACGGCGCCGTCCCTTCCATTTCCAGAAGGGTCCCGTTGACCAGTCCGAGATCGGCGAATTTTTTGAGTCCGCGCAGATTTTCCGCCACCTTCACCACCACGCCGCGCTGTCCCTCTTTCAGCTGATCAAGGGAGACCAGGTCTTCCGTATCGTCGGACCGGATCTGCGGCAGAGTCTGCTCCAGATACGCCCGGAGCTGTGCGCAGTCCTCCCGCGTCGCAATCGCTTCCGAAAGAAGCACAATTCGCGACATCACCTTTTCCCCGATGATATGCTCCACCTTGCAGGCCGCGTCATTGGCTTCCTCGGCCGGAAGTTTGAGAATATAGCAGAAAAAGTTTTTCAATGCGCTGTGGCGATGTCGGATCACGGCCGCTTTCTCCGCCCCCGAAGGAGTTAGAAAAACCGGAGAATGAGACTGATAGTGAATCAGTCCCCGCGACGACAGCGCCTGAAGCGCATTCGTGACGGACGGCATCTTGACCTTCAGGCGATCTGCGATCTCCTTGGTATGGGCATGCCCCTGTTCTTCGATGATTTCCGCAATCGCTTCAAGATAATCTTCCAGACTGCTGGATATGGCTAATTTTTCCACTGTCTCACTCCATGCTTAGATTGAAGTAATATAATTTCAAAGTGGAAAATGTAAAGCCTTTCCTCATCCTTTTCCGCATGTTTATTTAGCCCGGAGCACGGAATTGACTTCAAGGATCGGGAAAACCCAGCAGAGGAATCCCGGCGAAATGCGTAAATTCCAGTCGATTCGTTCCGGTGATGGCGTGAAAACCGTCTCAAGAGAAACTTCTTCTCCGTTTCGGATAAAGCGCCCGGTCACCACGTTTCCGCTCTCCCGGAGCTTGGCCAGCACAAGATCGCCGGAAACCGGATAATCTCCTCCGCCGACCAGCGCATTCAGTTTGAACGGCAGTTCCGGCATCTCGTATTCCAGTGCAAAATAGGAATTCTTGGACGGCGTTGTAAACGAACAGCTCCGCATGCTCCGGATGCGGGAAATAAAATCCGCAACCGGTTCAATGGTCACATCCAGATCCACAATCTTGTCCAGTGACACGCAGGGGACTGTGTTAAGCGGCTTGTTTTCCGGATTTCCAAACGGGGTCTTCAGCGTGTAGACCGCCTGGGGTTCGCGCAGAATCTTGCAGTCCGGTGCCAGAACACTTTCCTCTTCCTGGGTCAGGAACGGCAGGACAGCCGGGCGGATCTTTTTGATCCACACACGCCCGTTGATATTCGGGCTTTTTCCGCTCAGCCAGAAAAGAACGGTACTGTGCGCAACACCGACCGTCTTGGCAAACTGCGACACATTTCCATATGCCTCTATCGTTCGCTGCAGGACATTTTTTACTTCCGGTGTAACTTTCATCTCGGTTCTCCCATTTTTGTGTGTTTTCTGTTCCCTTGCCACAGATAGACACTGTTTTTTCCGGGTTTGTTGCGCTCTTTGTTTCTCTCTCCTGCTGCTTCTGTTCCGGAAAAGAAAAAAAGATCCGAATAAAAACGTCGAATCCTTGAAAAACCCTGATTATTTTGAGCTTTTTCCGTTCCCGGAAATATAATCGTTTTTTTTTACTTTGAAAGACCCTTTTTTCTGCTGATTGGTACTTTTTGAAAAGTTTTTATTTGTTTTTATTTGTAAAACATGAAAGTATTCTGTTTATTTGTTATCAAAAGACTTGCCCCAAAAATTTTACATACAAGGTGGTCAAAAAACAAAAAAAATGCAAAAGAAAAAATGCCCCGTCGATAGAACGGACGGGGCGGGGGAGGGGGGAAAATATCAGAATTCCAGATAGGCGATTCCGTATTCCCCGAGTTTCAGGGCGTTTCCTGTCTGTTCCGCACGATCGGAAAGACGGAAAACGGCTCCGGCCGGGAGATCCGTGGAAATGTGCACGGTGTGCTCCGCGGGGCTGAAGTTGATGGCGCAGAGCATGGTTCTGCCGTCCAGACGGCGCAGAATCGTGAGGACGTCTTCTTCGCAGTCATTGTCGATCCATTCAAAACTTCCGCGGGTCAGAAGCGGACTGGAGCGGCGCACGGCAATGAGTTCCCGCAGGAACTCCAGACGGGTGCGTCCCTCTTCCGAGAGGGCCTTCTCCCAGGCGATACCCAGGTTGCCCGGATATTCCCGGCTGGCCCAGAGACTGTGGCGATGATCGTCGGCGATCTCCTGTCCGTTGTAAAGGAACGGGATCCCCTCCATTGCGAAGATCAGGGCGAGAGAGGCGTTGTTCTTCCGGAAGGGGGCGATGCGTTCCGTGCGTTTTTCGTAGAGATCGTTGGCAATGTCGTGATTGTCGGTGCTGCGGATCAGACGGGCGTTCCCGGAGCGTTCGCGGTCGGACTTCTCCTGTTCCTCCCGGTACTGACGGGCGGTCAGCTGACCGTTCATCAGTTTCTGAATGATATAAGGGGTGTAGCCGTAGGAGATGTCGAAGGCTTCTCTCTGTTCCTCCTGATTGCCGGCGGTTTCGGAGAGCATCAGAATCCCGCCGGGTTTGATCGCTTCGATGCGCCTCCGGCCCTCCTCCCAGAAGTCGAGAGGGACGTTGCAGGCAACATCGCAGCGGAAACCGTCGAAATCGAAATCGCGGATGAACGTCTCCATATTCTTCCACAGGTACTGCCGGACTTCGGGATTGTCGAAATTCAACTCGGGGAAATGCCAGAGCCCGTACCGGATGGAGGAGTCTTCATTGCGTTTGACGTAATTCGGATGCTCCTCCAGGAACACGGCGGTGGGACCGCAGTGGTAATAGACCAGATCCAGAAGGGTTTTCATGCCGAGATCATGGGCGCGGCGGACAAAATCCTTGAGGTCCTGATCCGTTCCATACTCCGGATCGACATGGAAATAGTCTTTGAGACGGTAGGGATTTTTAGGATTTTTGATCCCGGATTTTTTCTGACGCTCGCTCCAGTGGTCCTCGTTCATATCGTCGTCGGCCACGACGGGGGGGCAGAGATACACGATGTCGATTCCGAGTTCCGCCAGATGCGGCAGCATCTTTTCGGCCGCTTTCAACGTTCCGTCCAGAGTGAATGCCCGGAGGAAAAGCTGATAGATGACTCCTTTTTCCGCGAAGTCCGGCCACGGCCGGAGCGGAACTTTTTCCGTCTGTTCCATAGAGATTGTAATCCTTTCTTTTTTGTTTTTTTCCCCTGATTCAAAAACAGGAAACGGAGATAAAATAAGATATTTTTTCCTTCTTTTCAACTTGAAGCGCTTGAAAAAAGCTATACTTTACGATCAAAGAAGAGTCGAATACGATCAAATGGAGAAAGGGGTGTTTTTTATGGAGGATTTTCAGGAATTCCGTTCCCCGAACTACCGGAAGACGATAGTGAATGCGTACTCGTGCAACTGGATCTGCGAAAGCGGGACGGCGGAACATTTGTGGCTGCGGTTTTTATATGAGTCGCATCGGAAGGGAAACTGGTATCTGCTGCGGAGAAATTTTCCCTGTCTGCTGGTGGAGTGCATGACGGAGGGGGAGCTCGGACACGAGGTCGGAGGGCGGAAATTTCTCTCCCGGGCGGGAGAGGTGATTGTGATTCCTCAGGTGCCGTCGTTCCGGTTTTTCAGTCCGTCGCCAGCGGAGTCGAAGCGCTTTGCGTTTGAAGTGCAGGGGGCGCTTGTGCCGCTGCTGGGGGAACGGATCGGCCTTTGCGCCCCGTTTGTGTTCCGGACGGAGAGAATGGGGGAGTATCGCGCGCTGTACGACCGCTGCCTGGAGCTGTTCCGGGCGAAAAAGGCGGGGACGGAGACGGAAGTTTCGAGTCTCTGCTTCCGGCTCCTGGAGATGCTCGGGGAGGAGGCGAGACCCTTTTCGGAGCGCCGGCTGCTCGGACGCCTGAATCCGATCCTCGAATACATTCAGCGGAATCCGGAGATGGATCTCTCCTGCACCGCGCTGGCAAAGCGGTTCGGCTGCAGCATGCCGACTTTGAACAGGCTTTTCCGGGCGGTGCTCGGAGAGAGTCCGCAAAGTTATGTGCTGCGCTACCGGATGTCGCTGGCCAGGGATTTCCTGCGGAGGGAGGAGTACTCGATCAAGGAGATTTCGGCCCGTCTCGGTTTCCGGAACCCCTTCTATTTCACAAGGGTGTTCCGCAAATATTTCGGGACGGTGCCAAGCCGTCTGCGCCGATGAGGAGATGGAGGGAAGAATAAAAGAGAAATTGTCATTAAAATCCAGTTTTTTGTCAGGGAAATACATTTTATTCTTTCTTTTTTCTGCTATATTTCCATCAAATCTGAAAAAGAAAGGGTTGTCGGATTATGAAGCTTTCCATTCCGTTGATTCAATCGGTCGATGTTCTTCTGCTTGGAGGAACGGTTTCCGGGTGCCGTGCCGCTCTGGAACTGAAGAAAAAAGGGTTTTCGGTGTTTGCCGCCACACCGTTCAGCTATTTCGGAGAGGATCTCTGCGCTCCTCTGGATCTCCAGTCGGAAAAATCGGACGATTACCGCGCTCTGTTCGGCGATGTGGAGCATCCGGCTCCGCTCTGGATCAAGCGGACTCTCGACCGGAAATTCATGGAGGCGGAAGTGCCCTATCTTTTTCAGAGTTCCCCGGTTGCGCTTCTCCGCGATTCGGATGGGAAGATTGCAGGAGCTGTAATCGCAAACCGCAGCGGATTTCAGGCGGTCGGGGCCCGGTGTATTCTGGATGCGACGCTGCATGGTCTTGCGGCGCGTCTTGCCGGAGCAGAGGAGAAGCCGTTTGTCCCGGGGATGTACCCCGTCTCTCTGATTCAGATCGGAGGATGCGCAGAAAATGAGAAGATCTCGTGCGAGAAGCTGCCGCTGCCCGTGGTGGACGAAGGGAAAAGTTTTCCCGTCTTCCGGGCTGTGACGGAGATGGAGTTCCGGACCGCGTCGCCGGCGGAGCTGCGTCGCGCGGAAGTGAAGATGAGAAGACTTTGCTGGCATCCCGATATGACTGCGTCCGCGGATCTGTGCAGGATCGACTGCGGCGGACTCGAGACTCCCGATCCGATGGCGGGAATTCTCCTGCCGGAAACCTTTGCGGAGGCGGAGAAGGTGCTGGCAGCGCGCCGTCCGGGAAAGATGGAACCGGTCCGCGCGTCCGGAAAACGGAAATCGACCGGAGAACGGGTGCGCATGGATGCCTTTTTCCGCTTTGAAGAGTGTGAAAAAGTGGAGTTTGATCTGGATTCTCTGCCGGAAGGAACGTCGTGCGATGTTCTGGTGATCGGTGGCGGAACGGGAGGAGCGCCCGCCGCGATTGCCGCGGCGCGAAGCGGAGCAGATACCATTTGCGTGGAAACCCTCTCCTGCCTGGGCGGAATCTGCACGTCCGGAATGATCGGGAATTACTGGTTCGGAAACCGCGTCGGATTCACCGGCGAACTGGATCAAGGGGTCTGGGGGATGGGACCAAATCCGTCCACGAAGATCGAAAGCGGACAGTGCAACGGGCAGTGGAAACGGGAATGGCTCCTCGAACAGGCCGGTGATGCGGGTGTGGATCTCCGGTTCCGGACGATGGCCGTTGCCGCTGTTGTGGAGGGCAGCCGGGTCTGCGGGTGTGTGACGGTCGGTCCGTATGGGGCGGAAGTGCTGACCGCCCGCGCCGTGGTGGATGCCACCGGAAATGCCGATGTCGCCGCGGCCGCGGGGGGAGAGACCGCTCCGCTGGTCTCGGAGGAGCCCGCCGTTCAGGGAGCGGGCCTCTCGCCGGTGCACCTTGCCAACAGCTGTGAAAACACCGATTACAGCTTCATCTGCGACTCCGACGTGGTGGACGGAACCCGGATGTTCACCATGGCTCATGCCAAATTCGAATCGTGGTTCGACACCGTGCAGATCCTTGACACCCGCGAGCGCCGCAGAATCCTCGGAGATCTCGTACTCCAGCCGCAGGATTTCTTCGCCGGCAACACCTATTCCGATACGATCACCATTGCCATGAGCAATTTTGACACGCATGGTTTCATTCTTCATCCGATGTTCATGCTGAAGGCAACCGAGCATCAGCCGTATTACGCCAATGTTCCCTATCGTGCGCTTCTTCCCCGGAACCTGGAAGGGGTGCTTGTGACGGGACTCGGGGTCAGTGCGCATCGTGACTGCATGCCGCTGATCCGGATGCAACCGGATGTGCAGAATCAGGGCTATGCTGCCGGACTGGCGGCGGCGATGGCGGCAAAGGGGGGACTCCCGCTGCGGAAGATCGATGTGAAGAAGCTGCAGAAACAGCTGGTCGGAATTGGAATTCTGCCGGAGAAAACGCTGACGGAGACGGATGCGGTGGGGAAGGTCTCTCCGGAGGCGAGCCATTACGAGCTGGCAACGATTTTCCTGGATGTGGAGAAGGAGGGGGCGCGGCTGCATGAACAGTTTCTGCATTCGCCCGATCTGCATACGGCGCATATCCTGGCGTTTCTCGGGGACGGATGCGGAAAGAGTCTGCTGGAAGAGGCCGTCCGGGGGACGGAATGGGATGAGGGGTGGAATTACAGAGGAATGGGACAGTTCGGACCGTCACTCAGTCCGGTGGACAGCATGATTTTTGCGCTGGGGTGTGTCGGCGGATCGCAGGATGTCGTTCTTGAAAAACTGCGGAAACTGAACATCGGCGACGCATTTTCCCATATCCGGGCTGTCTGCATGCATCTGATTCATCATCCGGATCCGCGGGCGGCGGCGGAGCTGGAGCGTCTGCTGTCGCAGGAGGGGGCGCGCGGATACGCCGTCCGTTCGCTGGCCGACGCCGTT
>ERZ824600.4713-NODE-4713-length-11722-cov-13.255678_pt1 | contig 11722 bp, 10 predicted proteins | sample MGYA00519933_ERZ824600 | MGnify/ENA primary metagenome ERZ824600 (study PRJEB31778, sample SAMEA3449178) | human gut metagenome | biome: human gut; feature: human-associated habitat; material: faeces | place: United Kingdom | collected 2010/2012 ... | reverse complement strand
TTCCCTTGCGGTAGGCTTCCTCATATCCCTGATACCTGCAGCGGTTTACCATCTGATCCATATTGCTTCCCAGGTAGGCAATATTCTGGATCCCTTTGGCGAACAGAACCGTCACCAGTTCCTTACAGGCTCCCACATTATCATGGTCTACCTGTACAACATCATCATCCGGGAATTTCCCCACAGCCACAAAGGGAATCTGCTTCTGTTTCAGGAATTTAACGTATTTGTCGTTCTCATAAGTTCTGGTAAGAATCATTCCGTCCACTTTCCGGTTCTGGATCAGCCGCTCCAATGGTTTGGTATCGTTTCCGTTCGTCGTGACCACGATAATATCATAATCATTGGCCTGTGCCACTTCTTCCACGCCATACATACAGGTATGGAAAAAAGGCATATCCACAAGGGTATTGACCTCCGGCAGGATAATGGCGATATTATTGGTCTTGGATTGTGCCAGGCTCTGTGCTGCCGCATTGGGATAAAAGCCATGTTCTTCTATGTAGTCGAGAATCCGGTCTCTGGTAGCGGCTCCAATACGGCCTTTTCCGGAGATCGCCCTGGAAACTGTGCTGGCAGACACCCCCAGTTCCCTCGCCACATCATGGATCGTCATTGTCTTATCATTCCCAGAATTATTGTTCATACCTTCATCACGCCTTTCCGTGACCTGCAACCTACAGATTGCAGGCACACTTTCCTCCCCATCCTTGCGCAATCCGTTATTTTCATACCTCTTTATTGTCACAATATGCGCAAACGATTGTTCTTGTTTATAGTATCATCTTGTGATGTAGCTTTCAATGCATCTTTTTACACAAATTGCCTCCTCATTTCTATACAATAGTTACAAAACAATCAAGTTTCTTGAAGTTATTTAACCTGTTTTGCCGCATTTTGTTCCGGAACTGTTTCCAATCTCATTCTTTATGATACTAATTTTCCAGGAGACTCTCCGCCACGCACAGTTTCCCATACCCCACCCGGTCATTGGGATATTCAGTCTCCCCCCTCAGTGGTCTGGCTCCTTTCCTGAAATATGCTTTTACTTTTTCGCCGTAGAGGAAGGGATCATTCCCCCGTACAATGCCCCATTCCATCAAAAGGGCTGCTGCCCCGCTGACAATGGGTGTCGCAAAAGAGGTCCCGGTCACGGGAGTAAAGCTTCCGTACACATCCGGAGCCTGGATATTCACACCCGGGGCCACAAGATCCGGCTTGGTCAGTCCCGCAGCTGCCACGCCGATGGTACGGGTACTGTCTGCATAGCCTCTGCCGGAAAAATCTGCATAGGTATCATAGACCTGGTCATAGGCTCCCACGGTGATCACCTTGGCTGCGGTAGACGGAATGGTCAGTGTCACCTGGGGTGTGGCACGGTAGAATCCGGTACTCTCCCCGATTCCGCTTCCCGCTGGGAGATACAGATAATATTGTCCTGTCACGGTCACTACCGGTTCCAGCCGGATTGTCCAGATCCCTGCATTGATGTAGCTTCCCTCTGCCGGGATCATGTCCAGATAGATTTCCTGTGCCACCGCATAGGGCAGAGGCTCTCCCAGATAAACCAGTATTCTAGTCTGTTCCAATTCCAGCGTGTATTTTCCTCCCTGGATATTTGTGGACAATTCTGCTTCCTCACCTCCCGGGGCCTGCAGTCTTATCCGGAACACATCGCTGTAATTTTTCCATAGCTGTATGTTCAGGTTTCTCTCATAATTGCCCACAGCCAGTTCCACGCGGCCGTCCCTTGTTATATTGCCGGCAAAATGTCCTCTGGCGGCTCCTTCGTTGCCGCTGCCCACGCATATCACCGTCCTGCCGATCTCCGAAGCATTGTCCAGGAACCTCTCCAGCAGAGAACTTCCATCGTGGGAACCGTAGCTGTTGCCGAAGCTCAAATTGATGACAAGAGGCATATTTAACTGTCTGGCTTTCCGCAGCGCATAAGTAACGCCTCTCATAATCTCCGTGGTCCGGGGAAAACCTTCCTCCCTGGGAAGTCCCAGTTTCACGATGATCAGTTCCGCCTCCGGGGCTGCCCCGGTATAGAGACCGTCCGCACTTCTCCCGGCGGCAATCCCTGCCACTGCCGTTCCGTGGCCGGTCAGATCCCTGCTGGGGATCAGGCCGTACCGTTCCAGTACACTGCTGTTCAGTGCCCGGTTGATTTCCTCCTCCGTATATTCAGTCCCGATGGGAAATCCATCCGGTGTCCTCCCATATCCCGTATCGCCCGTTTCCTCCGGCATTATCTGATTCTGTGGCAATGTCGGATTCCGCAGCGTCTCCTGCTCCCGTGATGCGGCCTGCTTTCCCGGAATCGTCTGATCCCATGGTATCGTCTGATCCCATAGATACCGTATCCTCGTACTGCCATCTGCCTTGCGGAACACCTCCAGATCCCAGGTGATTCCGGAATCCAATACAGCCAAAAGAACGCCCCTTCCATTCAGAAAAGGCGTTCTTCTTGTCACCGGTGGAAAGCAGGATGCGCCGTCCGGATCTGTCTGCTGATAGTAAAACCGCTTAGGCTTCTCCACATACTCGATCTCCGGAGTCTCCGATACGGTATCTACCAGTGTCTCCGGTACCGTAAGGATCGCATATCCGGCAATCAGCTCTTCCACCACAATATTCTGTTCCCGCAGTCCGTCCAGACTGCCATGATATTTTACGATCAGCTCCCAGCTGCGGCTCTCCGCACTGTAACCGACATTCAGACTTTCCGTCTGTTCCCGTTCTTCCTCCGGGGTCTCCAATGCAAGATTCAGGATGTTTTCCAGTTTCTGGTCCATGGGCACTCCCCATTACTTCCGCTTCTTACATCTTATGTCCCATGTGGGAAATCATTCCGGAAAAGTCAGGTCTTACGCCTCCTTCGGAATCTGTCCATCCACATGAAGGATATGGTTGATCAGCCAGTCTGTCAGGTAATTCAGAATATCCATGATCTGCTCATCCTGATTTTCTTCATCTTTCTCATGCTGATCAATAAATTCATCCAGTTTGTTGATAAATTCCTGATGCTGAATCTTCTGGGTAAAAATCTTTTTGTACTGGATGGATTCCATATACGCTTCTTCATCTGAAAAATGTTTTACGGTATAATCACGCAGTTTTTCCAGAATTGCATCAATCTTGTCATACTTGTCCGGTGTAAACTCTTCCTGCAGCAGTTCGTATGCTTCACTGGCATAGTCAAACAACTGTTTATGCTCCTGATCGATCATGTCAATTCCAATATAGTATTCCGGTTTCATTTCAAACATAACTTCAGCCTTCTTTCGTATCTTTTTTGTATCTTTTCCTGTATCCTAAATATGCACTTTTCGTGCAGAACTTTCAAGTGCTTCCACGCTTTTTATACTTTTTTAAGAATTCCCGCTGCCAAAATCATTCGCCCCAGAATTCCTTCAGCGCCCGGACCGCATATTCCGTATCCTTCATGCCTGCTGTCTCCACAGCGGAATGCATGGCCAGCTGAGGCAGTCCGATATCCACGCTGGACACTGATACATGTGCGGTGGAAATATTGCCGAGAGTGGAACCTCCCGCAATGTCGGAACGGTTGGCATAGGTCTGGTAAGGTACCTTCGCCCGTTCGCAGTAATCCTTCATCCTTGCCGCGGAAATACCATCGGTGGTGTATTTCTGGCTGCCATGATATTTGATGACGATTCCGCCGTTTAAGTACGGACGGTTGGTAGGATCTGCTTTTTCGGGATGGTTGGGATGTACCGCATGGGCATTATCCGCAGAGATCAGGAAGCTGTCCGCCACCCAGCGCAGATAGCTGCTGTGATCCGCCTGCAATCCTTCCGCGATCCGCTGTAAAATATCTTCCAGAAAAGTGGAATCTGCACCCTGTCTGGTACCGCTTCCCACCTCTTCATTATCGAACACCGCACAGACATTGATATACTCTGCCGGAGTACTCTCCGTAAAAGCTTTTGTCAGGGCAAAAGCGCTCTGCAGATCATCCAGTCTGGGAGACAACACGAATTCTCCCTTTGCTCCTATCATTTTTCCTTCCTGTCTGGTGTACAGGAACAGGTCTTCTCCGAGAATCGTCTCAGCGTCCACGCCTGCCGTTTCTGCTGCCAGCGCTACCAGTGTGGGCTTCTCTACTGCTTCCGGCTGTTCCTCCGCATTCTCCGATGCGGTCTGTGCATCGTATGTAGTATGTGCATCATATTCGTCAAATGATACGTCCGCAAGCAAAGGCAGCAGATCCACCTGGGGATTGTACTCCACACCCTTGTTCATTTCCCGGTTCATATGGATGGCCACATTGGGGATCACGCAGAGATCTCTGTCGATATTCACCAGTCTGCCCTCTATACCGTTCCCGTTCTTCACAGCCAGTCTGCCAGCGACGGAGAGTGGTCTGTCCAACCAGGTGGACAAGATCATGCCGCCGTATTTTTCGGTGTTCAGACGCAGATAATGCTCCTCCACGGTCAATTCCGGCTTCTCTTTGATCTTAAAGCAGGGGGAATCACTGTGGGCTGCTGCCATATGAAAGCCCCTGATGCCGACCTCCTTTTCCGGAATCACAAACGCAATAACGGAAGAATCATTGCGCTCCGTATAATACCGTCCGCCCTTTTCCAGTTTCCATTCTTCCTTTTCCTGTAACTGCTGAAAGCCTGCTGCCTCAAGCATCCTTCCGATATTGGCCACTGCATGAAAACAGGTAGGACTTATTCTTATAAATTCCAGCATCTCCTGTGCTGTCTTCCGAAAATCATTCATTCTGTTCACTTCATCCTTTCCCGGGCCGTCTGTCTGCCTGCGCTGTTCGTGCCCGGAACCATTAGCGTTCCGCACGCATGGGATTATTGAGGAAATCCTCATAAGTCAGACGGATACCTTCTTCCAGCTCCGTCGTATAATGGTAGCCCAGGCTTTCCAGTTTGCTGACATCCAGAAGCTTTCTGGGAGTTCCATCCGGCTTGCTGGGATCCCATTTGATCTCCCCAGTATAACCTACTACCTTCGCTACCAGTTCCGTCAATTCCCGGATGGTCAGTTCCTTGCCGGTTCCCAGATTCACTGTCTCATCGCCGCTGTAGGTATTCATCAGATACACGCAGGCATCTGCCAGATCATCCACATAGAGAAATTCCCGCAGTGGGGTTCCTGTTCCCCAGCAGACTACTTCCTTCGCGCCGGATACTTTTGCCTCATGGAAGCGGCGGATCAGCGCCGGAAGCACATGGCTGTGGGTGGGATGATAATTGTCGTTGGGCCCGTACAGATTCGTGGGCATGACACTGATATAGTCGGTTCCGTACTGTCTGTTCAGGAACTCGCAGTATTTCAGTCCGGAGATCTTCGCCAGTGCATACGCCTCATTGGTTTTCTCCAGCTCAGAAGTCAACAGGCAGCTCTCCTTCATAGGCTGCGGTGCCATACGGGGATAGATACAGCTGCTGCCCAAAAACATCAGCTTCTTGCAGTTGTTCTGCCATGCCGCATGGATCACATTCATCTCCAGGATCATATTTTCATACATGAAATCCGCCAGTGCCTCACTGTTGGCCATGATGCCGCCCACCTTGGCTGCGGCCAGGAACACATAGTCCGGCTTCTCCCTGGAAAAGAACTCCTCCACGGCATCCTGTCTGCACAGATCCAGTTCCTTATGGCTGCGGGTGATGATATTGGTATATCCGTTTCTCTGGAGTGCTCTACAAATAGCACTTCCTACCATACCCTTGTGGCCGGCTACATATATTTTTGCGTCTTTTTCCATGATATTACAGTACTTCCTCTCTTTATTTCTCCTGTTATTCCGCGGTTTCCTTCAACACTACCGCTTCAGCCTTTGCCAGCTTCAGATCGTGCTCTGCCATCAGACGGCACAGTTCCTCGTAGCTGGTTCTCTGGGGATTCCATCCCAGCACCGTGCGGGCCTTCGTCGGATCTCCCCACAGATTGACCACATCCGTGGGACGGTAAAAGGCCTCGCTGACCTCCACCACCACCTTGCCGTTGGCCTTGTTGATTCCTTTTTCATGGATACCGCTGCCCTGCCATTCCAGTTCGATTCCCACATAATGGAATGCCAGTGTGGTAAATTCTCTTACGGTATGCTGTACACCGGTGGCAATAACGAAGTCCTCCGGCTTGTCATGCTGCAGCATCAGCCACATGCATTCCACATAGTCCTTCGCATAGCCCCAGTCTCTCTTGGAATCCAGATTGCCCAGATAGAGTTTATCCTGGATACCGCAGGCGATTCTGCCGGCTGCCAGTGTGATCTTACGGGTAACGAAAGTCTCTCCCCGGCGCTCGGATTCATGGTTGAACAGAATGCCGTTGACTGCGAACATATTATACGCTTCTCTGTATTCCTTCACGATCCAGAAGCCGTACTGTTTTGCCACCGCATAGGGGCTGTAGGGATGGAACGGGGTGTTCTCATTCTGAGGCACTTCTTCCACTCGGCCATAGAGTTCGGATGTGGATGCCTGATAAATACGGCAGGTCTCAGCCAGTCCCACCATACGCACAGCCTCCAGAATCCGCAGCACGCCCAGTGCATCTACATCTCCGGCATATTCCGGTGCCTCAAAGCTTACCTGTACATGGCTCTGCGCTCCCAGATTGTAGATTTCATCCGGTCTGACTTCTCCGATGATGCGCACCAGGCTGGTGGAATCCGTCATGTCTCCGCCATGGAGAACGATCTTGTCCTCCCGGATCAGATGGTCGATACGACCGGTATTGCTGATGGAAGATCTGCGGATCAGTCCATGCACTTCATATCCTTTTTCCAGCAGGAACTCTGCCAGATAAGAGCCGTCCTGTCCGGTAATTCCTGTAATTAACGCTTTTTTCATTTTCTGTCCTCGTCTTTCTCTTCAGCTGCTTACGGCTGAAATACAATAGCGTGGGCGCAGGCATCTGCCTTATCCTGTCCACAGAATACACCGGCGATCGCCAGACCAAAGGGAATGGAAGTCCCCATTCCGCGGGAAGTGATCACGTTACCGTCCACTTCCACGGGGCCTGCAGTCACAGCCGCACCTTCCAGATGATCCTCGAAGCAGGGATAGGCGCATGCTCTCTTTCCCTTCAGGATTCCTCTGTGTCCGAAGATACTGGGAGCCGCACAGATTGCCGCAATGTATTTTCCCGATGCATAAAAAGCATCGATCTGCTGCATCAGGTGCTCACAGGCCTCCAGATTCTTCGTTCCCTGTCCGCCACCGGGCAATACCAGACAATCATATTCCTCAAAATTCACCTGGGACAATGTCATATCCGCAGTCACCGGAATCTTATGTGATCCCATCACCTGTTTTTCTTCCGTAATGGACACCATATCAATGGTCAGTCCACATCTGCGGCAGATATCCACTACCGTCAGACCTTCTATTTCCTCAAACCCATTTGCCAGAAAAATCGCTATCTTACTCATGGTTTTCCCTCGCTTTCCGTTTTGTTTTCTGTCTCATTTGCAAGTCATATACTCTGACTTTGCACAGTTATGATTAGTATACACAATTTGGAAGCGTAATTCAATTCCCATGGGCAGATATTTGCAGATTTCACTGTATTTTCAAGGAAAATCATGTTATACTAAAGAAGTGTTTTTAAGTCTTAATTACAGAAGCGAGGCATTAATACTATGGAAATCGAGCGAAAGTTTACCCTGAAATCCTTACCCGACAATCTGGAAAGCTATCCTTCTCATCATATCGAGCAGGTATATCTGAATTATAATCCTGTGGTCAGAGCCAGAAAACAGGATGATGAATATTATCTCACTTACAAAGGCAGCGGCATGATGGCCAGAGATGAGAGCAATCTTCCGCTGAACGAGGCATCTTATTATCATTTACGGGAAAAAGCCGATGGCAGCGTAATCTCCAAAAGACGCTATCTGATCCCTCTGGAGCATCCCGGATTCAAAGAAGGCTTTCCTACTCCTCCGGCAGATTATTCCCTGACCATCGAGCTGGATGTTTTTGATGCCCCCTTCGCCCCTCTGATCATGGCAGAAGTGGAGTTTGGAAGTAAAGAAGCAGCAGAGGCTTTCGTCCCTCCCGCATGGTTTGACAAAGATGTCACCTACTGCAAGGAATACCACAATTCCTATCTGGCTCTGGAGCTGCATCACGCTCCGGAAAATTCCTAAAATGTAACTGCAGTCATTCAAAATGCACGGTAATTCCCCATCGGGAATCCCGTGCATTTTATTTTTTCTGTCTATACCACTGTAAAACAGCGGATACTTTCTTTCAACTGTCCCACTGCACCGGTCAGATCATCCACCGCATAGGAAATATCCTTCATCTCCTGCTGTAATCCCCGGTTGTTGTTCTTTACCACCGCCAGCTTTTCCGTACTGTCCTCCACGGTTGCTTCCATCTGTGAGTTAGCACTATTGACATCCTGCAGTACCGACAAAAGTTCATCGATCTTCTGTCGGAATTCATTCATCATCTCATCCACATGATCCGCAGCCTCATGATAATTTGTGCCCGTATCCTCCAGAGCATCGTAATCTCTCATGACTCTGGTATTCATAAAATCCAAAAGTTTTGTAGCATTTTCGGAAAGTTCTTCCACGCTTTCCACTACCCGGTTACTTATCTCCTGGATATTATTGGCTGACTCTCTGGAGCTGTCTGCGAGCTTGCGGATCTCCTCCGCCACGACTGCGAATCCCCGGCCTGCTTCTCCTGCTCTGGCAGCCTCGATAGACGCATTCAGTGCCAGCAGATTCGTTGTTCCAGCAATTCCCAGGATTTCTTCCGTCAGTTCCGTGATCTTGTGGATCTGCCTGCTGTTGGCGATGGACTCCGTCATTGCCGTGTCGATCTCCTTCATCACCTGGGTTGCCTCCTGCTTACTCGCCACCGCCGTTGCCTTCATTTTTCCGGCCCTATCCTTGATATCCGCCGCATAATTGCGTCCATCCTGTGCCACCTCCAGCATGTTCTCCACCGTGGTATCCAGCACCCCGGTATCCTGTTGCACCCCTCCGATAGCCTCCGTGACAGACTGCATGCCACCAGCCATCACTCCCAGCTTCTGGGTGGTGTCCTCCGCGGTGGCATTTACCTTTTCCACATTGGAGATAATACCGGTCTGTTTTTCCTCCATATGTCCGCAGCTCTCGGTAATCGCCCTTATGATGGTCTGCATCTGCGCCACCAGATCATTGATGGCCATGGATAATCTGCCGACTTCATCCCCCGATTTCACCCGGATCCGTCTGGTGATGTCACCTCTGTTATTGCGAATGCCCTCCACCAGTTCATCCACCTGCCTCGTAGCATATTTCACCGGACCGATGACCCAGATCCGCAATCCCAGCATGATCACCACGACTACTGCAAGCAGTACCAGACTTGCCACCGCCACGATCATGGGCACTCTGGCCGCACTCTGCTCCATCTGTCCCTGTGCCTGTGCCATCTGCTCTCCGGTGATCTCCAGCATCTGATTCATATAGCTTTCAATATGTTCATTGAACATCGGCAGATTCGATGTGGCAGACACATAGGCCTGCGTCTTATTCTCTGCACTGGTGACCAGCAGACTCTCCACGGTCTTTTTGTATTTTGCCAGTTCCGCAGAAGCACTGTCAAACGCCTCTCTCCGGGCATCCCCCTCAGACAGCAGTCCTTCGAACTCCGTCATCTGTTGTTCCATATCAGTGATCTCCTGCAGGATCTTATCCGACAAATTTTCCATTGTCACACTGTTGGTGGTCATGACATGGGTCAGCACCTGCCCGTTAATGTAAGTAAACTGTCTGGAAAGCTCCGAGATTTTCTCCTGTTCAGCCACCTGACCGGCCACGATTTCATCGTTGGTTACAATGACCGATTGCAGCGTCTGCACCAGCACTCCCATACAGCTGAGTGCAGCAACTGCCAGCAGCAGTAAAAGCGCCACGATCTTGACTCCGATCCCGACTCCTTTTTTCTGCTTTCCTTCCCGCTTCTTCCGTTCTTTGCCCTTATTCATGCTCTTCTCCTCCTCCCAATACCATCAAAAGGGCCTGCAGCGCATATGCACCGGGCCCTTTTGATTAGATATGTAGAAATTAATTCTTGGCAATTAATTTTCCACCACGTTTGGATACAACATCGAAGATAACTGCTGCCAGAAGTACCAGACCCTTGACTACCTTCTGCATATTTGCTGACATTTTCAGACCAAACCTTCTGTACTTGAAGTACCCGGCAACCAACCATGTGAAGATACCACGCATTGCTTCCGGTGACTCAAAGTAGTCCTTCAAGCCTTTGTCCTGTTCGTCATCATTGAAATGCCTGTTAAATTCAATAACACGCACACGATCAGAAGCAAACAAGGATTTATCTTTTACAGCAGGTAGGTCATTACAAGACAGCCACATTGTAAACTGCGGCTTGAAGGTAATTGCTGTCTGATACAACTCACGGGCGGTAATTTCTTCACCACCAGTAAGCTGCTTGATGACTGATTCATCCAACTTCCCGGCGGTGTCTGACTCACTCATAGTAACCATTCGCTTACCTTTCAGCTTTGCCAGTACCGGACTTGCTGCTTCTGCGTTCTTTGCTCTGTCACCACGGCAGATCAATTCTACAGGTGTGACCGTAGAGTAATCACCAAGCAAGTGCTGAATTGCATCAAGCATGGTGGACTTTCCGTTTCTGGTGGTCTTACCATGCAGGATAAACATACACTCTTCCTTAGATGTTCCAAGGATGGAATAACCCAAGGCACGTTGCAGGTAGTCCGCTTTGTCCTTGTCGTTCTGCGTTACTTCCTTGATAAACTGTTCCCATCTGGCACACTTCTCTTTCTTCACACCGTATTCAAAATTGGTCTGCATTGTCAAGAAGTCATTCCATTTATGCTCACGGAATGTCAATGATTCCAGATCATAAGTACCATTCTTACAGTTAATCAGGAATGGGTGCGTATCAAACTCTGCTGCTGCAATCTTCAAGTTGTCGGCTGCATCCTTCATGAGTCTGTCACGGAAACGTCTGTCACCCATCTTACCGACAAAAGCCATGTACTGTTTACGCTTATCTTCGTCCGGGATTTCTCCGCAGTAGAGTGCCATGATCCTGACAAACTCTTTAATCTTATTGGACACAAGCAATGATCCTACATCCTTCTGCCACTTGCCACCGTCATAGGTGTACCATGACTTCCGGGCAGTACCGGGTGTCATGATCGTAACACTCTGAAAAGAGGTCAGCCATACCCGCTTCATCCCACGAATACCCTGTAGAATCTTCCTGATAGGAAGTCTCAGGGTGATGTTCTTTAATATATGTCAACTTTTCTGAAATCTCTACCGATGTTACATAGCGTCCGTTGGACAACTGAAATAATTCATCTTCCATTGTTCTTTCTCACCTCCTTCTGTTGATAGTCTTTACACTTCGGGGTACACTCATAGCACAGATCATATTTAATTTTGCAGCAGAGTCCCCAGTCACCGCCACCTATGAAGTTCTCACAGGTGACGCTAGTATCTGTAGGTATTACACTCTGCTGTTCCATTTTTCAATTACCCTTTCTATTGCATGACTGCCTTTATTGCCACATCTGCTCGGCATATCAATCAGTGGTTCTGTATGAATACCGCATTTTGTACACTGCACTTCTACACCATTGTTGACAAATAATCGTGCATCCCCTCCACAAAACGGGCATGATTTCAATTTCATATCCATAGTTACCTCCTGTATCT
>ERZ824600.4711-NODE-4711-length-11723-cov-2.932551_pt1 | contig 11723 bp, 9 predicted proteins | sample MGYA00519933_ERZ824600 | MGnify/ENA primary metagenome ERZ824600 (study PRJEB31778, sample SAMEA3449178) | human gut metagenome | biome: human gut; feature: human-associated habitat; material: faeces | place: United Kingdom | collected 2010/2012 ... | reverse complement strand
CTCTTGATATACCATACATCCATAAGTTACATTTAATATAGGTTCCAAACTTGGATGTGTATATTCATTATGGCCTGGATTTTGTTTTCCTCTTATATATCTTGGTATTTGATCCATTGGTCCTGGACGATATAATGAAACACCAGCTATTAAATCTTCCAAACAATCTGGTTTCAATTCTTTCATAAAGTTTGTCATTCCTTGAGATTCGAATTGGAATATTCCTGATGTTTTGCCTTCTTGCCATAGTTTATATACTTTTGGATCTGACATCTCTTGGTCAAATTCTACATCTATTCCTTTAGTTTCTTTCACAAGATTAATTGTATCTTTTATAACAGTTAAAGTTCTTAGTCCTAAAAAGTCCATTTTTAATAGTCCTAATTCCTCAAGTGTTGTCATTATATATTGAGTTGAAATTTGATTATCTCTTACATATAAAGGCACATAAGTATCTACTGGGTCTTTTGTGATTACAACACCACAAGCATGTGTTGAGGCCTGTCTTGGCATACCTTCTAATGCCATTGCGATATCTAATAATTTATGAATTTGCTCATCAGCTTCATATAAATCTTTTAATTCTTTATTTTGTTCTAATGCTTTTGGAATTGTTATGTGCAATTCTGTAGGTATCATTTTTGCAAGCTTATCAGCTTCTGCATATGGAAAATCTAATACTCTTGCAACATCTCTTATTACCATTTTTGCAGCCATTGTTCCAAATGTTATAATCTGAGAAACATGGTCATGTCCATATTTTTCAGAAACATAGTCAATTACTTTTTGTCTGTCCACATCAGAAAAATCAACGTCGAAATCTGGCATGCTTATTCTTTCTGGATTTAAAAATCTTTCAAAAAGTAATCCATATTTCATTGGGTCAATATCTGTTATTTCTATTGCATAAGCTAGAATTGATCCAGCACCTGACCCTCTTCCAGGTCCAACAGGAATTCCATGGCTTTTTGCAAAATGTATAAAATCCCATACTATCAAATAATAGTCAACATATCCCATTTTTTTGATTATACTAATTTCATATTCTGCTCTTTTTAAAATTTCTTCTGATGGATTTTCTCCATATCTCTTTTTTAGTCCGTCATCACATAATTTTTTTAAAAAATCATAATGTGTTGGATATTCTGCTGGCACATCATAGTTTGGCAATATTGTGTGTCCAAATTCAAACTCTACATTACATTCATCTGCAATTTTTACTGTATTTTCTATTGCATCTGGAAAAGCAGAAAAATAGTCACTCATTTCTTGTGGTGATTTTACATATAATTCATCTGTTTCAAACTTCATTCTGTCTTCATCATTCATTCTTTTTCCTGTTTGAATACACAAAAGTATCTCATGATTATATGCATCTTCTCTTTTTAAATAATGTGCATCATTTGTTGCAACTAATGGAATATCTAGTTTTCTTGCTAATTGTACTAATTTTTGATTTGCTAAAACTTGTTCTTTTAATCCATTATTTTGAATTTCTATATAATAATCTTTTCCAAATACTCTTTTATGCCATAATGCTATTTCTTCTGCTTTTTGATTTTGACCATTCAATAGTGCTTGATTTACACTTCCAGCTAAACATGCACTTAAACAGATTATCCCTTCATGATACTTTTCTAATACTTCTAAATCTATTCTCGGCTTATAATAATATCCTTCTGTAAATCCTATTGATACTAATTTACTTAAATTTTTATAACCTTCATTATTCTTGGCAAGTAATATTAAATGATTATATTTGTTGTCTATATTAGGTTCTTTGTTAAGTCTTGAACGGGGTGCAACATATACCTCACACCCTATTATTGGCTTAATTCCTTCTTTTTTACATGCTTTATAAAAGTCAATAGCTCCATACATTACTCCATGGTCTGTTATCGCCATTGCTTTCATTCCCAGCTCTTTCGCTCTTACTGGTAAGTCTTTTATTCTATTGGCTCCATCTAATAAACTAAATTCACTATGTATATGTAAGTGCACAAACTCTGACATAATCTTCTCCCTTAAATAACTTGGGCAAATTGGTGTCAGTTCCGCTTTTTCCCTTGGGGGGACATTTGGGGTCGGTTCCATTTTTGCTCTTTTGAATAATTCTATCACATTATTTTCAATTTTAAAATAGTTTTTTTATTTTTAGCAAAAATGAAAAAAGGGCAAAAATGGAACCGACCCCAAATGTCCCCTCAAGGGAAAAAGCGGAGCTGACACTAAATGTCCTAAAAAAAGCAATCCCCGCCTTAGCCGTAAGTTGTCTGAATTTTTAAGGACCTGTCTTCGACAGGTGGGTGCCTACTTGAATACTACTGGGCTTCTTACTACTCGAAAGTGTAAGCTTGCACGCCATACTCAAAGACTTTGGCCCCGGCTTAAACTTGTAGGTTCTAAAAATTCTATGCTATACGCACTATGCAGGGTTTTTGCTTATTTTTTATTAATAATATGATAGCATATAATTCCACTTATTGCAAATATTTTATAGTTCAAATCTTTTAAATTTTATATGCTGTTTTTATTATTTCTCCTTTTTTTTAATTTATTCTCTTTCTTTTTCTCTTTTATTAATTTGACAATATAACAATTCCTCCATAATCAATTACATCTAGTCCACTAAAATCGATTATATTTAAATCTCTTTGTTGTATAAACTGTTTTATACTTCCATCTTTATCAATTTTTTTTAAGTCTCCAGAAATTATTATGTTATTATTTATTCTCGAAATTGCACCACCTATAAAGCCTTTTATATTACTATATCCATTTTCATTCAGTAACTTTATGTCTAATTCATTCTCTAGGTATAAAACATCTACTTTATGTTTTAATAATATCTTATATAATCCTTTATCTGTAACAATTGCACTATTATCGTCAATTACTGCTATTGAACAATTTGTATATCCTTGTGTTGTATTTATAAGTTCATATCCTTGTTTTACCAATTCCTCTTTTATTTTAGAATCTGTATATATAAAGTTATGTAATGCTTTTTTTCCTATTGTACAAACATTATATTTTATGTCATAAGGATATTTTTTGTCTATATATTCTACTCCTTTTTCTATATTATACCATTTTTGAAGATCGTTTTTTATTTGAATATACTTGCTCGGCTCCACTATTAATTTTTCTCCGATTTTGCACGTAAAAATATCCACATGTGCTGATATTTCTGGATATACATTATCACTTTTTTTTATTTCTTTTAGTTTATATCCTAATTCTTTTAATTTTTCTTTTTCGATTTTTCTCATTCGCTCATCTATTATTACAATTTCATTTTTCATTTCTTTTTACTAATTCTTCTGCCAACCCCAGATAATCTTGAGGTTTTAAATTTAACAAAACGTTTTTATCTGTTTCATCAATTTCTAGTTTTTGAATAAAGTCTCTCATTTCTTGAATTGTTATGTTTCTTCCTCTAGTCATATTTTTTAAAATTTCATATGCATTTTTATATCCATTCTTTCTTAATATAGTTTGCACTGCTTCTGCTAATATTTCAGGAGTATTATTTAATTCTTCCTTTAAAAACTCGTCATTTGCTTTAACTTTTCCTATTCCTTTTATAGTTTGTTTAATTGCTATAATCGTATGTGCCATAGCTACTCCTATATTTCTAAGAATAGAGGAATCACTCAAATCTCTTTGCATTCTGCTGATTTGTAAATTATCTATAAAGCTTGTCAAAATACCATTTGCAATCTTTATATTTGCCATGGAATTTTCAAAATTGATTGGATTTATTTTATGTGGCATTACAGAAGAACCAACTTCTCCTTTAACATTTTCTTGTATAAAATAGTTTCTGCTAATATACATCCACATATCATTGTCAAAATCAAGCATTATATTATTTAACAATTTTATTTCTGAAAATATTATTGATATATTGTCATGTGATTCTATTTGAGTAGTAAATAAATTACATTCTAATCCAAAGCCTTCTACAAATTCTTTACTTACTTGTATCCAATCGATGTTTGGATAAGAAATTACATGTGCATTAAAATTTCCAACTGTTCCATTAAATTTTCCAGCAATTTTTTCTGTTTTTATTTTATCTAAAATTTTGTTAAGTCTGTATACATATATTATCCATTCTTTCCCTACAGTTGTTGGTGTTGCACTTTGTCCATGTGTATGTGACAACATTGGTATATTATAATATTCATTTGCTTTACTCTTTATTGCTTCTATCAATTTATTCATATTTGGTATATATATTTCTTCTAAAAGTTGTTTTTCCATTATTCCATAGGCTAAATTATTTATATCTTCTGATGTACATGCAAAATGTATTAAATGATTGTATTTATCAATATTTTTTTCTTTAAATTTTTCATCTAAATAGTATTCTACTGCCTTTACATCATGTTTTGTAGTTGCTTCTATCTCTTTTACTCTTGTTGCTTCTTTTAAATCAAATTTTTCTCCTATTTGATCTAAAATCTTTAAATCATTTTTGTCTATATCAAATTCTTTAAGAGTTGCTAATTTTTTTAACCATTCTAATTCAACTATAACTCTATTTTTTATCAAATAATATTCACTAAAACAATTTCGCACTTCTTCTGTCATTTCTCTATATCTACCATCTACTGGTGAAATATTATATAAATTTAACATACTATCATTGCATCCCTTCCAGCTCCTATTCCAATAAATTTTATTGGAACTCCTACTATTTCTTCAATTCTATTAAGATATTTTTTTGCCTTTTCTGGCAAATCGTCTCTATGTTTTATTTCACTAATATCTCCAAAATTCCCTTCAAATGTCTCATATATAGGCTCGCTATTTGCTATTTCTTCTGAATCTGTTGAATATTGTGTACATATTTTACCGTTTTTTCTATATCCTACACATAATTTTATTTCTTCTAATTTTCCTATAGTATCAACATGGTTTATTGCTAACCCTGTTATACCATTTATCATAACTGCATATTTTAATGCAACTAAATCTAACCATCCACATCTACGAGGTCTTTTAGTAGTTGTTCCATATTCATGTCCTAATTCTCTTATTTTATCTCCAACTTCATTATCTTGTTCTGTTAAATATGGTCCTTCTCCTACTTTTGATGAATATGCTTTTAATACTCCATAAACCTCTCCTATATATTTTGCACCAATTCCTGTTCCTGTGCAAATTCCTCCAATGCTTGGATTTGATGATGTTACATAAGGATAACTTCCAAAATCTATATCTAGTAATGTTGCTTGTGCTCCTTCACATAGAATTTTCTTATCTTCTTCTAATGCATTATGTAATAAACTAACTGTGTCAACTACATATTTCTTTAATTTATCTGCATATATATTGTATTCTTCTATTATTTCATCTGCATTTAAAGTCTTATGTCCATATAATTCAAAAATTTTATTTTTTGTCTCAATATTTGTTCTTAGTTGTTCTTCAAACCTTTTGTTTACAAAATCTCCCATTCTTATTCCGCATCTTTCGTATTTGTCACAATATACTGGTCCAATACCTCTTGCAGTTGTTCCAATTTTGTTTTCTCTTAATTCTTCTTGCAATCTGTCCATTTCTATATGATAAGGAAATATTACATGTGCTTTATCACTTATTCTTAGATTATCTACACTATATCCGTTTGCTTCTATTCCTTCCATTTCTTCAATCAAAACTTTTGGGTCTACAACTACACCATTACCTATTATAGCTATTGTTTTGCTATTTAATATTCCTGATGGTATTAAATGGAATGAAAATTTCTTTCCTTCTATTTCTATTGAATGTCCAGCATTATTTCCGCCTGTGCACCTTACAGACAAATCTGCTTTTTGTGATAGATAGTCAATAATCTTTCCTTTTCCCTCATCTCCATAAAAACTTCCTAAAACAACATTTACTTTGTTCATCAAAAAACCTCCTTTTAGCATTTTATTTTGCCATACAGTTTATTCTGCTACATTTGCATTATACTTGTTTTTTTAGGTTTATGCAATGTTTTTTACTATATTTCTCATTTATTTTATACAATCATCTAATTTTTCATATTTAATATATTCAATATTACTATTTTTACTTCTTTCTACCATACATTCATAAACTTGGTTTCTTAAATCATTTTTTTGTTCGTGCAAGTTTAAACATGTATCTGGAAAGAATGGTCCATCAATATATGTAACAATCCTAACCTTATTTCTATTTTTCCCATAACATTGATATGTATTTGTCATACAAAAAGTTGGTTTATTATATTGCACTGGATACTTGAATGACACTGCCTTAAAAGGTCTTATTTTAGTATAATATGGCCATATGTGAGCCTCTGGATATATAGTAATAGGATGTCCTTTATCTATATGTGTTTTAATTGCAGATATAAAATTTTTCATCCCATTTTTATTATTTGGAATTGGTATTGCTCCTAGTAATTGAACGCTATTTCCCAGAATCTTCATAGAAACATTTTCTGGATTTACTATAAAATGATTTCTTTTCGGGTACATTGGAAGACTAGGTATAAATACATCAGCAAAAACTTGTGTATGGTTTACATACACAAAATACCCCTGTTTTTTATATTCTTTTAACTTTTCTTTTCCTATATATTTTATTCTAAATTTAGTTTTACCATATATAATTTTTATTGGCATACTTAGTACATTTTGCAATAAAAAAGAGGCAAAATTCCACAAAGGGTTTTTGTGAATATATTTATAATTTTCATCAATAACCCTAGGCGTTATATTTGCCCCAGAAAACTCATCATTTAGTTCATCTTTATAGTAATTGATTTTATTAGATTTCATCATTTACTTCCTTTTTTAATGTAGTATATTCTAGTGGAATTCCATAAAATTCCTCATAAATATTTTTCCAAATCTCGAAATTTTTGTTTTTCATAATCTGAACGTTTTCTTTTTCAGACAAGTTCTGATTTGGATATATTGGTTCCTCTATATGAACATAATATTCTTTTATTGGGAAACCATCTTCTCCTATTATGTCACTATCTGTCATTGTTATAAATATTGGTATAACTGGAACATTGCTTCTTGCTGCAAGCTTATATGCTCCATTTTTCAATGGTTTTGGTTTTTCGTAATTCCACCATAAACTTTGCTCTGGATAAATTAATATAAAGTCTCCTCTTCTTAAAATTATATCTGATGCTTGCATAAATTTTATCATTGTTCTTGTATTTGAACTTAATGGCAATGTATCCGCATTTCTGAATAGAAATCCATAAAATCCTGAAAAATTAGTATAGTTGCCTTCTCTTATTACTTTATACAATTTTTTCTTTTCTCTTTGTCCTGATAATGAGAATACCTCTTCTATTGTAAATGAGTCAAATGGGTTGAAATGATTACATGTTAATATTGCCCCACTTTTAATATTGCTTAAATTTTCTAAGCCTATTACATCTTTTATAATTAATTTGTTGTCTTTTATAATTGCCTCTAGAAATTTTTCGCCTAATTTATTTGCAAATTTATTTTTCCATCTGTTTTTTCTCTTTGTCTTTAAATAGTCCACATTTTCTGGAGTTAATTCTATTGTTGGAGGATCATTTTCTGCATCTACATCAAATTTTCCTTCTTTTTCAAGCTGTTTTATCTTCTCTAGTATTTCCACTCGCTCCTTGGATTTCTCAGTTACAACAATATTTCTAAAAATTCTATCATCTCCGACACAACTAGCCTCTGTTTTGGCAAGTTCACGTAGTTTCTCATCTGCAACTCTATCTTCATATTTCATTTCATCTGTGAAATTATTTTTTACTTCTTGTAGCTTATCATAGAACTCTGTTTTTTGGGCAAAGTTCCAAAAATAGTTCGCATATGCTATATCATCATAGTGCCATGGTTTATATTGATAATTATAATGAATTAATTTTATATTATCTTCGTTCACGTCTTTGGTAGCATTTGGCATTACATTCCAAGAAGCATCTAATAATTTTACTCTCCCTTTACATATCCTATTCAAATAATCTTGGTCTTGCACTACAGAATATTTTACATTTTCTAATAAATATAAAAACTTTTCCTGAAATTTATTTTTTCTAAGCTCATCTAAATTCATTATTAACATTCCAGCATTAAAGTAATTTTTATAACTTGAAACTCCAACTACTTTTTCAACGTATTCCTGAAACACTTCATTTTGTTGAATTATGTCATCTCGTACTGCTCCAACTAAGTTATCTCCTATGTCTTCTTTATATAATTCTACAACATCTGTTAAAAGAACTATATCACTATCTAAATATATTGCTTTATTATATTGTGGATATAAATTTGATATAAATAGTCTAAAATATGTTGTCATAGAAAAATAGTCTCTTGTATATAGTTTGTTCTTTATTTTTTCAATATAATAATTTAAATCTACAAATTCTATACTAATATTATCTTTTGTATATTTATTAATTTTTTCTTTATTCTCTTCACTAATATTTGTACATAATATTTTTATCACATAATAATTTTCTTCTGTTGAATGTTCTACAATAGATTGTAATGTTACAGCTAAAAATGGTATATACTCATCATCAACAGCAAAAAATATTGGTATTATTTCTTGGTATTTTTCCATCTAAACTTCCTCTTTCATCCTTACATTAAATTCTTCTTTTAGCCTTAAATATTCTTCTAAATCTTCGTCAAAATAATAACATTTTAGTACTTTATGAACTTCTTCTATATTCCATTGTTTAAAATTTTCCGTATGTGGATATGGCAAAAACATCAGTCTTTTGCAAAAATGACAAATTACAGTATCTTTTTTGTTAAATTTTGATTGTTCATTATATATTCTTGGTAATATTTTCTTTTTTGTAGTTGACCAATATACTGCGTCTTGGTCTGCAAATAACATTTTTTTTGTTTTGATTTTTTCTCTTGCTTTTTTTAATAATCCTGTTTCTTTTATTTTTTTCATATTTAATAATAACATTCCTGCATTTATATAATCTGGTCTTATTAACCAACAACCATACTTTTCTTTAACTGCTGCATATTCATATTCTTCAATGTTAATATTAAATAATTGTGCAATATCTCTACCAACCATAATATCTATATCTAAATATAATAATTTGTCTGGAATCTCTGGAACAAGATCTGCAAATAATCTTAGTAAAGTATATGGTGTGCAATATGCACCTTCATTTACACAATTTTTAAATTCATTTTCATAAATTTTTGTTACATCTATTTTTGTTACTTTGTTTTTTTGATTTTTTCTTTTTACTACTTCATTCAAAAAATCTACTTGTTCATCTTTAATCGGGGTATATTCTGGTTTTATCCTTGTTAATTCTGCTGTGAATATATAACAATTTATTACTTCACTTGTTCTGTTTATTATCGATATTAGTTCTGTTAATGCTCCATCAAATACTTTTTCATTTCCACATAATAATAAATTTATCATTTTCTCCTCTTTTTTGTTTATTATCTCATAATATTTATGATACCATTTTATTTAATTTTTATCAAGAATTTTTTTACAATATTCAAATATTTCTTTAAATTTTATTAATTATATTAAATTTATTTTATTTTATTTTTTCTTTATTACTAAAGGCTTAAAAGACGCTCTATTATAGAACGTCTTTTTTTGTAGCTCATATACTATATCCACATTATCACAAACGTTTTGAGAATGTGTGACAATTTTTTCTAATACATCTGCATTTGCTTGTATTACTGCAAGTGGTGTTTTCAATTCATGTGATGCATCAGAAATAAATTGTTTTTGTTTTTCTAATGTATCTTCAATAGGTTTAACAATAATTTCTGATACCTTTTCAGAAACAACATATATAATAATCAAAGCAAGTCCTGAAGCGGCACATGAAAATATAACCATATCTTGTATGTGTGTATTTACTTTTTGATTTTCTTGATTTATATATTCCTGAATTTCTGGATTTAACATTGATTGCTGAAAATTCGGCTTGTCTCTCATTCTTGTCATCCTAGCTATATTTTCTCTTGACAAATGTATTGCATTATTGCAATATTGTAATTATCTTTCAATTTCTACCTCCAATTTATAGCCAAGTCCTCTAACAGCCTTTATTTTTACATTTGATTGCAATTTCATTTTGATTTGCTTTCATCTTTCCTGTCTTTAAATCTAATACTAAATCTCCAAATTTCATGTCATCTGTATTATCTAAGTCTAAAATATTTGATATTGCTTCATCTTCTCCTTTTTCTCCATCTGTCTCAACTTTTACTGAAAATCCTTCTTTATTCAATGTTTCTGATATTGCATCTGCTAAACTGTATTCATCTTCTATTATTAATACTTTCATTTCATCATCTCCATATATTTATTATATAGAACTTTTATTGAATTTCTATTGAACTTATTATACACATTAATTATTTAATATTGTTTTTACTACCTCTCCAGCAATTATTAAACCTGCAACAGATGGAACAAATGAAATACTTCCTGGAACTTGATTTCTATCTTTCTTGTTTGATTTTATTGGTTCTTCTTTTGAATATACCACTTTCAGTTTCTTAACTCCTCTATTTCTTAATTCTTTTCTCATTACCTTAGCAAGTGGGCAAATGCTTGTTTTGTAAATATCAGCCACTTCGAACCTTGTTGGTTCTAGCTTATTCCCCGTTCCCATACAAGATATTATTGGAATATTTAATCTTTCAGCTCTAACAACTAATTCTATTTTTGCTGTTACTGTATCTATACAGTCTACAATGTAGTCTATAGAATCATCAAGTATTCCTTCTGTTTCTGGCATAAAAAATTCCTGATGAATTTCTACATTTGCATTTGGATTTATATCTAAAATTCTTTGTTTTGCTATTTCAACTTTAGGTTTTCCTATTGTTTTGTGTGTTGCTAATATTTGTCTATTTAGATTTGTTAATTCAACACAATCATTATCTATTAATACTAAATTTCCAATTCCCGCTCTAACAAGTCCTTCTAAAGCAAATGAACCTACTCCGCCCAAACCAAATATTGCTATTTTTGTATTATTTAGTTTTTCTACTCCATCTTTACCTACTACTAATTCTGTCCTTGAAAACTGATTTAACATATTTTGCCTCCTCCTAATACAATATCTTCTACATAAAATACAGCTGATTGTCCTGGTGTGATTGCTCTTTGTGGTTCATCAAATATTACTTTTACTTGTTTCTCTCCATTCTGTTCTATTCTTGCTTTTGCTACTTTTGAAGAATATCTTGTCTTTACTTCTACTTCTATTGGTTCTTTTATTTCGTCTATTAATAATAAGTTAATATCTGTTACATTGACTTCTTTTTTGTATAATTCACTTTCTTCGCCAACAATCACTTCATTTTTAATCGGATTAAGTCCTATAACAAATAATGGAACTTTATATGAAATTCCAAGTCCTTTTCTTTGCCCTATTGTATAATTATATAATCCTGTATGTTTTCCTAAGATTTCGCCTTTGCTATTTACTATGTTTCCTTTTTTAGGCTTTAATTCTGAATTATTTTCTAAGAATTTTTTATAATTTCCATCAGGAACAAAACAAATATCTTCACTATCTGGTTTGTTTGCAACTTTTAAATTGTTTTCTCTTGCTATTTCTCTAATTTGCTCCTTATCTTCAAAATCTGCAAGTGGGAAAATTACGTGTTTTATTAATTCCTTTGGAATATTCCATAATACATAACTTTGATCTTTTTTTCCTGCATTTGATTTTT
>ERZ824600.4693-NODE-4693-length-11775-cov-10.805973_pt1 | contig 11775 bp, 9 predicted proteins | sample MGYA00519933_ERZ824600 | MGnify/ENA primary metagenome ERZ824600 (study PRJEB31778, sample SAMEA3449178) | human gut metagenome | biome: human gut; feature: human-associated habitat; material: faeces | place: United Kingdom | collected 2010/2012 ... | reverse complement strand
TGTATCGCATGCTCCGGGAGTTCGTGGATTTTGCCAATGTATTTAACTAACTTTCCAGTTACTTAAGTTCTTTTTATGCAAAAGGATTCTCGGTAGGATACAGCATTCCCTTCGGCTGATTGAAATTCAGATCCTCTACAGGTACGCCGATGTACTTGAATACTTCGTACAGAGCCTTGCCGAAGTGTCCGAAAGCAACAGCACCGTGGTGAGGGAAGTTCTTCTCGATCAGTACGTGACGATAGAAACGTCCCATTTCGGGGATAGCGAAAATACCGATACCACCGAAGGATCTGGTAGCTACAGGAAGTACTTCACCCTGTGCAATATATGCGCGCAGCTTGTTGTCTGCGGTAGACTGCAGACGATAGAAGGTGATGTCTCCGGGAACGATATCTCCTTCCAGAGTACCCTGGGTCACCTCTTCGGGAAGGGTTCTTGCCATGATCATCTGGTACTTCATGTTGCAGGAGGTCAGCTTCTTGGAGTTGGTGTTACCGCAATGGAATCCCATGAAGGTGTCATTGTGGGTATAGTTGAATTTACCCTTGATGGACTCTTCGTACATATCATCGGGAACAGTGTTGTTGATATCCAGCAGAGTTACGGTATCTGCGCTGACGCAGGTTCCGATGAACTCACTTAAGCAGCCGTAAATATCTACTTCACAGGATACGGGGATGCCCATACCGGTGAGACGGCTGTTCACATAGCAGGGTACGAAACCAAACTGGGTCTGGAATGCAGGCCAGCACTTTCCGGCAATGGCTACATACTTACGATATCCTCTGTGAGCCTCGATCCAGTCTAACAGTGTCAATTCATACTGAGCCAGCTTAGGCAGTACTTCGGGCTTATGGTTGCCTGCCCCCAGTTCTGCTTCCATCTCTTTTACCTTGGCGGGGATTCTCTCGTCTCCATCATGCTTCTTGAAGGCTTCGAACAGATCCAGTTCGGAGTTCTCCTCGATCTCTACCCCCAGATTGTACAACTGCTTGATGGGTGCATTACAAGCTAAGAAGTTCAAAGGTCTGGGGCCGAAGGAAATGATCTTCAGATCACTTAATCCCACAATAGCTCTTGCGATAGAAATGAACTCATGCAGCATATCTGCACATTCCGCTACAGTTCCTACGGGATTCTCGGGGATATAAGCTTTTACATTACGAAGCTTTAAGTTGTAGCTTGCATTCAGCATACCGCAGTAAGCATCGCCTCTGCCGCCTAGCAGATCATTCTGGGTCTCTTCTGCTGCTGCAATGAACATTGCAGGACCGTCAAAATGCTTTGCCAGTAAGGTCTCGGAAATCTCGGGGCCAAAGTTGCCCAGATATACGCACAGTGCATTACAGCCTGCCTTCTTGATGTCTTCCAGAGCCTGTACCATATGGATCTCGCTCTCTACGATACATACCGGGCACTCATAGACACTGTCTGTTCCATACTTCTCGGTATAAGCCTTCATCAGAGCTTTTCTTCTGTTCACGGAAAGACTCTCGGGGAAACAGTCACGGCTGACAGCCACAACGCCAATTTTTACTTCGGGTAAATTACTCATTTTGTAATCCTCCTATTTTCGTTTTCTTTTTCTCTACACCATTTATTTTACCGCCGTCATACATCCATGCAGAGGATTCCGGCGTTCAAATCTTTTTATTCTGCCACCATTATTTGCTGACATCCAGATTCTCTCCAACAAGCCCGAGGAAGCTTCCCTCTGGAAGTCCACCCTCCGCATGGCCGATCAGCCATTTGTTCGTAGCGGCAAGCAGCGCATCCTCGCTGGGTGCCTTGCCCTGCTCCACCTTCTGATGTGCTCCTTCTAGCGGATAGTTAGTGCCCTGAGGTAACACGATGGCTACCTGGAATCCCTGTCCGTCTACTCCACAGGGAGCATAATGCAGAGAAGTTGCGAAGACCTCTACACCGGTTCCGGCCGGTACTAAAAATGCTTCCATCTTAGAAGTATCGTAGGTAAAATCTTCTGCCACATCCGCTAACAGCCCCAGGATCAGGATTGCATCCGTTGCTGCCACATTAATTTCGGAACTTCTGTGATATTCCACGGCATTCAGTTTGGAATTATGGCCATTGCAGTAACCGATCTGTACAGGCATTTCTCCGTATGTGATGGTCTCCAGTTCTTTTTTCACAGGTAATGCTTCCAAAGCATTGATCCCGGGCTCGTACACCACGCCGTCAGGAACCGGAGTCTTTTTCATTTCTTCCACCAGCTGTGTAAAATCCACATTGGTGATCACTCTGCCATACTTACGAAATGCAGGATCTTTTACAGATAAAATATGCATTCTACTCTACCAACCTTTCTCTATTATAGCTCAAACTTAAAATTACGAGGTTCATTTTATTATGTTGTTGTTTGATTTTTCTACGCGTTATTTAATGATCTCAAACAGCGGTCTGCATGCCGGATAGATCTGGCGGAATTTCTGATAGCGGTCTTCATATTTTGCCACCAGTTCCGGATCCGGTTCTACCGTTCCGGTGACTTTGACGAACTTCTCCGCGATCTCCTCCACACTTGCATATTCCCCACAAGCTACTGCCGCCAGCATGGCACCGCCCATGGCCGGTCCTTCTTCGCTTTCTATCACATCCACCTTCAGATTCAGGATATTGGCGATCATCTTCTTCCACAACGGGCTCTTGGCTCCGCCACCGCAGATCTTGGTTCGCTCCAGATGGATTCCCAGAGATTTTGCCACCTCCAGTGAATCACGCAGTGCAAATGCCACGCCTTCCAGTACTGCCTGCGTCATATCGGCTCTGGTGGTATCCATGGTCATTCCGATAAAAGTTCCTCTGGCATTGGGATCATTATGGGGAGAACGCTCGCCCATGAGATACGGCAGGAAGTAGACATGATTTTCTCCCAGCTTCTCAATCTGCGCCTGTTCTGCGGCATAATCCTTCGTTCCGATGATCTCATCCATCCACCATTTATTACAGGAAGCGGCACTCAGCATGCAGCCCATGAGATGGTAATGTCCGTCTGCGTGGGCAAAGGAATGCAGGGCATTGTGCTGATCTACTCCGAAATGATTGGAGGAAATAAAGATTGTTCCACTGGTACCCAGGGAAATATTACACATATTGTCTCCTACAGTTCCGGTACCTACAGCGGCGGCCGCATTATCCCCGGCTCCCGCCGCTACCACAACATTTGCGGGAATCCCCAGTTTGTCTGCCACCTCCGGCAATACGCAGCCCACCTTTTCATAACTCTCATAACAAGTGGCCAACTGCTCTTCTCTCACTCCGCAGATCTCACACATTTCCTTCGACCAGCAACGGTTCTTCACATCAAACAATAACATCCCGGAAGCATCTGATACATCCGTACAATGTACGCCGGTCAGACGATAAGCTATGTAATCCTTCGGCAACATGATCTTTTTGATCCGTGCGAAGTTCTCTGGCTCATTCTTTTTCACCCAGAGGATCTTCGGCGCGGTAAATCCGGTGAAAGAAATATTCGCAGTGTACTCAGACAACTTCTCTTTGCCGATCACATTATTCAGATAATCGCATTCCTCTGTGGTTCTGCCATCGTTCCAGAGGATGGCAGGGCGGATCACCTGATCCTTCTCATCCAGAATGACCAGTCCATGCATCTGTCCTCCGAAGCTGATGCCTGCCACCTGGCTCTTGTCCGCATCTTTCAAAAGCTCCCGGATGCCCTCCATAGTCTGTTCATACCAGTCCTCCGGCTTCTGTTCCGACCAGCCGGGATGTGGGAAATACAAAGGGTATTCCCGGGATACAATATTCCGGATGTTCCCTTCACTGTCCATTAAAAGCAGTTTTACCGCCGAAGTGCCCAGATCGATTCCAATATATAGCATGAATCTTCCTCCTACGTTTGTGTTGTGATCCATTTTCGTTCCCTTTCGTGCCCGTGCACGTTATATTCTTATAATAACTGTTGTGAAAAAATTTTTCAAGTAGAAGTTTTTATGTTTTCAGTATTTTTTCACTAAAAAGTGAAGATGGAATTTCATCATTCATCATCCATTCAGCGTGCCCGGACAAATTCTGCACTTTCGTTGACGTTCCTCTGGAAATATGATACTTTTATAACCAGATACCTGGAACAGATATTACGGAAAGGCATGAGTATTCTATGGCAACCATCAAAGAAATCGCCGCATTGGCCGGAGTATCCCGCGGCACTGTGGATCGCGTCTTAAACGATCGCGGCGCAGTAAACCCGGAGACCGCCGAAAAGATCAGAAAAATTGCAAAAGAGCTGGACTATAAACCCAACCGCGCCGGTCTCGTTCTGGCAGCGCAGAAAAAGCGGCTGAAGCTGGGTGTCATTCTGTTTTCCACCGGGAATCCTTTTTTTCAGGATGTTCTGGCCGGAATCAATGAAAAGGCGGAAGAGCTGGCAGGTTACAACTGTACCGTGATCACCAAACAGATTTCTTTCGGTGTGGAGGCCCAGTTACAGGCAGTCAAAGAGCTTCTTGCAGAAGAAGTGAACGGCATTGCCATGACCCCTTACAACGACGAACGGATCCGCGACTGCATCAATACTTTATACGAGCAGGGGATTCCCGTGGTCACGCTGAATACAGACATTGAAAATTCCAGACGTATCGCTTATGTCGGCAGCAACTACACCCGCAGTGGTGCCACCGCCGCCGGTCTTCTGCAATTGATGACCTCCGGCACGGTAAACGTGGGTATTGTCACAGGTTCCTCCAACATTCTCTGTCACACAGAGCGCATTGCGGGATTTCTGAAGACATTAGAACCTTTCTCTGACCGGATCCGCGTCGTGGATACCGTGGAGATCCACGATGACGAAGTGGAAAGCTACGAAAAGACAACGACACTTCTGTCAAAGCACCCGGAGATCAATGCACTGTTCTTCGCCGCCGGCGGTGTCTACGGAGGTTGCCGCAGTGTAGAGGCTCTGGGTAAAAAAAAGGCGATCCGGATCATCGCTTTTGATCTGGTCCCCACCACACGCCAAATGCTGGAAAATGGCACCATTGCCGCCACCATCTGCCAACAGCCGAAAATTCAGGGCAGCAACCCTCTTTCCCTGCTGTTTGCCTATCTGACGACCGGCGAAAATCCGGAAAAAGAATACAATTATGTAGCGGTAGATATCCGGATCAAAGAAAATATCTAAATAATTCTTAAGATTCTTCCGACACTCTTGTCATTCACAACATATAGTACTATAATATACATATTATCTACGAAATGTTGTTTTGAGGGGTACAAAAGCGGGGGAGTCTTTGATCCATGAATTTATCTGATCTGAAAAGAAATGCATATATGTTGCGGGGTTCCGATGCAAAACGTGGCTACATGCGCTGGTGGCATTCCTTCCAGGGCATTTGCCCCACGACGCAGGAAACCCGCACTTTTTTTGTAGAATACAGCATTTTAAATCCGGCTCTCGGTACTTCCCAGCCTATTTTAGGTCAGCATCCCTACTATAAACGTCATGGTCTGAAACCATCTTATCTCTGCATAAAAGCCGGTGTATTCCCTGAGCCGGGAGATAGCGGGCTCCAGCTTCGGGCATATTATCCCCTGACCTCTCTGCAGGTGGCCCAGGATCCCTTTTACATGCAGTTTGAGGATTGTGTCTACAGCGAAAACCGGATCAGTGGTTCGATTGATATCTCCGATGAGGTTGCAAGACATCGCTCTCTTATGACCGATGCGGGCAGTTTTATCTGGGATCTGGAAGTGCATAAGGCGGTTGCCTGTCATACCGGCTATATTGCCAATGCTTTTTTTACCGCGGTTCATGCCCTGGAAAGTTTCTGGCATGGGGAAGGTATCCGTACCTTTTTCCGTGGGACCGTCATTTTGAACGGTGTCACCTACGAGGTAACTCCCGAGACATCCTACGGCTATGCGGACAAACATTGGGGCCGCAGTTACAACCAGCCCTGGCTGCAATTTGCTTCCGGCCACCTGATCAGTGAGAAAACCGGGCGGGAATTGAAGCATTCGGCTCTGGCCATCGACGGCTGTTGTCCGAAATTTCTCTTTTTCCCCATGCGACGCAGGATTCTGATGCAGCTGACCTATACCGGGGAAGATTTCGAGTATCATTTTGGCAGACCTCTTACACTGTCCCGCTGCAAGTGGAAAGTGAAAGAGACCAACAAACGTTTTATCTGGCATTTCAAAGCCCAGAACCGCACTTCCGTTGTACGGATCTCCGGAAGCTGCAGCAAAGAGCAGATGATGCCGTTACTCTATGAAAGTCCTGACGGAAAAGTATCCGACATTCCTCTCTGGGAAGGCGGCAATGCAACAGGCACCATAGAACTATACCGGAGAATTGGCGGTTCCCTGGAATTGATCGATCGTCTGCAATTTGAAAACGGATTATGTGCTTATCAGCGTTCCTGATTTTCGTCCGGGGAATAAAAGATAACTGCAATTTAAAAAGCTGTTGCCACAGATCACTCTGTTGACAACAGCTTTTGTTGTTTATCCCTATGCAGCTTAGATTGCCTCTTCCGGCTCCTCCAATGCTTTTTCGTAACTCTCCAGGATCACCCTTTGCAAATTCTCTCTGGTGGAAGAATTGATGGGATGTGCGATATCCCTGTATTCTCCGTCCGTTGCCTTCTTGCTCGGCATTGCAATGAACAATCCCTTTTCACCTTCGATCACCTTGATATCATGTACGACGAATTCATCATCCAGTGTAATGGATACGATAGCTTTCATCTTGCCTTCCTTGGTGATCTTACGAACACGTACATCTGTAATCTGCATTTGCTAACCCCCTTGGTGTTATCGTGATCCCTACGCATTTCTCCGCCCTGCAGGCTCTCGAAACGCTACAGATATTCGTATTCCGGGCTATCGCCCTACTTACTCATATCTGTTAGATTCCCTAATGACCACATTGCCCTGCCTGCAAGCAGTCTCGCAATGTAGTCATTGAGAATCCGGATCACTTAGATCACGTATCGTTCATTCCTCTCAACTACGATCTTAACTTCGCCTTCTCCCACAAAGTACGAATTTGCACGGATCGTGTCACGGCTCTCTACAATACAGTTTTCAATATGCGTGTTATCTCCAATATACACATCATTGAGGATAATGGAATTCTTGATCACACAATTATTGCCGATATAGCTCTTCTTAAAGATCACGGAATTCTCTACCACACCGTTGACGATACATCCACTGGATACCAGGCTGTTACGCACCTGGGAACCGGGATTATATTTTGCGGGAGGCAGGTCATCCACCTTGGAATATACGTCCGGATACTGCTTGAAGAAATAGTTTCTCACATCTGCTTTCAAGAAGTCCATATTGGTGCTGTAGTAATCATCCACAGATGCGATATTTCTCCAGTAATCCTTGATCTTGTATCCATAGATTCTCTTCAGATCCTTGTAACGGATCAGGATATCTCTTACGAAATCGTAGCGGTCTTCCTCAGCACACTTCTCGATCATCTCGATCAGCAGTCTGCGTCGAACCACATAAATACCACAGGAAATGGTATTGGTCTTCGCCTGTAAGGGCTTCTCCTCGAACTCTTCGATACGACTTTCCTCGTTCATGCGAATCGTACCGAAACGCTCTACATTCGTACCGGCTTCCATATCGCGGCAGACTACAGTGATATCTGCTTTTTTCTCGATATGGTATTCCAGCACCTTATTATAATCCAGCTTGTATACACAGTCGCCGGATGCGATAACTACATAAGGCTCATGGCTGTCCTTCAAAAACTGCAGATTCTGGTAAATTGCATCTGCGGTTCCTCTGTACCAGTTGCTGTTCTCTGCTGTTACAGCGGGAGTGAATACATATAATCCACCCTGTTTACGTCCGAAATCCCACCATTTGGAAGAACTCAGATGCTCGTTTAAGGATCTTGCATTGTACTGTGTCAGCACTGCAACTTTCTGGATGGAAGAATTCGTCATGTTGCTTAGTGCAAAGTCGATTGCACGGAAACCACCCGCGATCGGCATGGCAGCAATCGCACGCTTCTGGGATAACTCTCTCATCCGGTGGTTATTTCCGCCTGCTAAAATAATACCTACTGCTCTCATGCCATATCACCTTCCTTTATAATAGATTCACCGCTCTCCAAAATACCATTTGGATAATCTTCTGCTGTGGTAATTCCTGAAACCGCTGTATTCTTTCCTATCTTAACACCGGCAGGGATGGCGGATTTCTCGCCGATAACAGCCAGTCCGAAGGCATATACAGCAGGTTTGAACTTGTTCGGTGCTTCTTCCCCGATACCGATCTCTACGTCATTGCCAACCGTAACACCTTCTGCAATAATGCTTCGGTCTACCATTACGTTCTCGCCGATCGTCGTGCCTCGCATAATAATAGAATCACGCACAACCGCACCTTTTTTGATCGTAACGCCAGGTCCGATCACAGAATTATGTACTTCACCGTAAATCTCGGTACCGTCTCCGACGATACATTTATCCACTTTTGCATCTGCTGAAATATACTGCGGTGCAATGATCTCGCTGGATGTATAAATCTTCCAGAACTCTTCGTAAAGATTGAACTCCGGAATGATATCGATCAGTTCCATATTTGCTTCCCAGTAAGAACTTAAGGTTCCCACATCTTTCCAATAGCCGTTATACTCATATGCAAAAAGCCTGTCCCCCTTGCTGTGGCAATACGGAATCACGTGCTTTCCGAAATCGCAGTTTGGCTGATCCTTCAGCTTGATCAGTGCATCCCGTAAAACCGGCCAACTGAATATGTAGATTCCCATGGATGCAAGATTACTGCTGGGCTTCTCCGGCTTTTCCTCAAACTCTTTGATCCGGTTCTCTTTATCCGTCACCACGATTCCGAAACGGCTTGCCTCTTCGATTGGTACCGGCATGGCTGCAATCGTTACATCTGCATGATTTGCCTTGTGGAAATCCAGCATCACTTCATAATCCATCTTATAAATATGGTCACCTGATAAGATCAGTACATAATCCGGATTATAAGTCTCCATATAGTTCAGATTCTGATAAATTGCATTCGCTGTTCCTGTATACCACTCACTGTTGGAACTCTTCTCATACGGTGGGAGAATGGATACTCCTCCTACATTCCGGTCCAGATCCCACGGGATTCCGATCCCGATATGCGTATTCAGACGCAGGGGCTGGTACTGGGTCAGTACTCCGACAGTGTCAATTCCCGAATTAATGCAGTTACTCAACGGGAAATCAATAATACGGTACTTTCCGCCAAAAGCTACAGCAGGTTTTGCGACCTTCGACGTAAGTACACCAAGCCGACTGCCCTGTCCTCCCGCAAGCAACATGGCAATCATTTCTTTCTTATACATTCTGTCACCTCATTTCTAGTAAGTTATACCTATTATAGCATAATTTCTTGCTACGCAAACATTTTTTACAATTTTTTTCTTTCTTTTTTTCTTTTTTTATCAATTTCCACCAAAAATATCTCCTTTAATTTTTTTGTATATATAGTATAATATAGAAGACAACGCTATTTTATGACTAAAAAAGGCATTTTTTTGCCTGAATCCGCAAAAGTACCATCTGTTCTGAGTGCTTTTGCAGAATTTTTTATACTACTAAGTTTATGAAAAGAAGGGAATATCTATGTATAAGATCAATTTTCAAAAACCGATCCACATTCATTTTATCGGCATTGGCGGTATCAGCATGAGCGGGCTGGCAGAGATTCTTCTTGAAGAAGGCTTCACTGTATCAGGATCCGATGCAAAAGAATCACCTCTGACGAAAAAGCTGGAATCTGAAGGTGCAGTGATTCATTATGGACAGTGTGCCGAAAATATTACAGATGATATTAATTGCGTCGTTTATACAGCAGCGATCAACAAGAGTAACCCGGAACTGATGGAAGCTGTCGGCAAGAAGATTCCGATGCTGACCCGTGCGGAGCTTTTAGGGCAGCTTATGAAAAATTATGATACTCCGATTGCCGTATCCGGTACTCACGGAAAGACCACAACTACTTCCATGATCTCCGAGGTACTTCTTGCAGCAGATATGGACCCGACCATTTCTGTAGGCGGCATCCTGAAGACGATCGGTGGAAATATCCGGGTAGGAAAGTCCGGGAATTTTATCACAGAAGCCTGCGAATATACGAACAGTTTCCTTCATTTTTATCCGAAGATCAGTGTCATCCTTAATATTGAAGAGGATCATCTTGATTTCTTCAAGGATCTGGAGGATATCCGTCATTCGTTCCACCAGTTCAGTGCCTTACTTCCTTCTGATGGAACTCTGATCATCAACGGAGACATCAAGGATTACCAGGAGATCTATGAAGGACTGGACTGCAATGTTATCACTTACGGTTCTTCTGCAGAATTTGATTACAGTGCAACTGAGATCCAGTATGATGAAAAAGGATTTGTTTCCTTTGAGTTATTAAAGCACAATACTTCCTGTGGACGCGTTCAGCTTTCCGTGACCGGTGACCATAATGTATCCAATGCCCTGGCTGCCATTGCAACAGCAGAGCTGCTCGGTATTCCGATGGATACGATCAGAAAAGGACTTTTATCCTTCAGCGGAACAGACCGCAGATTTGAATACAAGGGAACTTTTAACGGTGTGACCGTTGTGGACGATTATGCACATCATCCGACGGAGATTGCTGCTACCCTCAAGGCTGCACAGCATTATCCACACAATGAAATATGGTGCGTATTCCAGCCGCATACTTACACTCGTACCAAGGCTTTCTTCCATGAATTTGCAGAAGCCCTCTCTCATACCGACCATCTGGTCCTCGCAGATATCTATGCTGCCCGTGAGACGGATACCCTTGGTATTTCCTCTTCCGACCTTGCCAAAGAAGCCGCAAAACTCGGAACGGACACACACTACTATCCAAGCTTTGCAGAGATCGAGGCATTTCTGAAAGAGAACTGCAAGTCCGGTGATCTGCTGATCACCATGGGTGCCGGAGATGTAGTGAAGATTGGTGAAGACATCTTAAAATAATCCCGCCCAGGCGGATATTCCCCGGCAGAGTACAGGATCTTCGGACTGTAGCTTCTGCCGGGTTTTGCTTGTCCCACTGGCTTTCAACCGGAAATGTCCGCATTTTGCACCTGCCACACTGACTTTTGATCAGAGATATTCACATTTTCTACGAGTTTTCCCCCGGTTTTCCACATAGTTATCTACAAAAAAGGGGGATTTACCCACTTAAAAGTCCTTTTTAACAGTTTCGGAAAATGCTATAATAATCACACCTATAAGATGTCGGAGCAGTTTGACAAAAGAGATAAAATAGAAAGTGGGATAACGTCATGAAGAGATTGAAGTTAAAGAATCGGTTTCAGGCAAATGCAACCATCTTGCCGAATGAATTTATAGATCATTATATGGTCAGTGCCAACGGGGAATTTGTAAAAGTATATTTGCTGCTTCTTCGTTATCTGAACGAGCCGGGTTCTGTCCTGACGGTTTCCATGATCGCTGACTGCCTGAACAATACGGAGAATGACGTCCTTCGTGCTTTCCGTTACTGGGAGTCCACCGGACTGCTCCGTCTCACGAAAGATGCGGATGGAAGTATTTCAGGAATCGAGCTTTTGTCCTCTGATACAGAAGATGCATCAGCGTTTTCTCCGGGTTCCTCTTCACAGGAACTGACAGACAGTATGGAAGAGCCTGCTTCTGTTATGAACGTTTTCGGAACAGTACCTGATGAATCTTCCGGAACTTTCGAGTCTTCCCCGGATTCTTCTTTCTCCGGTAC
>ERZ824600.4691-NODE-4691-length-11780-cov-2.763923_pt1 | contig 11780 bp, 11 predicted proteins | sample MGYA00519933_ERZ824600 | MGnify/ENA primary metagenome ERZ824600 (study PRJEB31778, sample SAMEA3449178) | human gut metagenome | biome: human gut; feature: human-associated habitat; material: faeces | place: United Kingdom | collected 2010/2012 ... | reverse complement strand
CATAAAGAGATACTTCCAAAATTTAAAAAATTGAGAGATTTTAATATTACACATTATAAAGCAATTATTGTAGCATTTTTAATAATTGTACCATTTGCAGTATATGGATACTCAAATATTGAGGTTTACTATAATTTGAATAAAACATTACCAGATACTTTGCAAAGTATAGAAGCAACTAATACATTACAAGATAAATTCAATATGGTATCAACAGAAATAGCTTTAATAGATAAAGATATACCAAATTATAAAGTAAATGAAATGTTAAATAAAATAGACGATTTAGATGGTGTAGAATTTGCACTTGGATATTCAAAAATAACTGAAAGTGGAATACCAGAAGAGATAATACCAGAAGATATAAAATCTGTTTTCCAAACAGGAGAGTATCAATTAGTTGTTATTAGTTCAGATTATGAATTGGCAACAGATGAACTAAATGAACAAGTTGATAAAATAAATTCTATTATAAAAGAATATGATGAAGATGCACTTCTTGCAGGAGAAGGTCCATTAATGAAGGATTTGGTTGAAATTAGTGACCATGACTTCAATAGTGTAAATAGTGTATCAATTGCAGTTATATTTGTAATAATGATATTTGTTTTAAAATCAATATCATTACCTGTAATATTAATGATTGTAATAGAATTTGCAATATTCTTAAATATGGGAATATCAACATATACAAATACTACATTACCATTTATAGCATCAATCGTAATTGGAACAATTCAATTAGGAGCGACAATAGATTATGCAATACTGATAACAACAAAATATATCAATTTGAGAAAAGAAGGAAAAGACAAAAAAGAAGCGGTAAGGGAGGCATTAGGAACATCAATCAGCTCTATTATAGTAAGTGGATTATGTTTCTTTGGAGCAACATTTGGTGTAGGAATTTGCTCAAAAATTGGAATGATAGCTTCACTATGTACATTGATGGCAAGAGGCGCTATTATCAGTATGATTACAGTAATTATGATTTTACCAGCATTTTTAATGTTATTTGATAAGCTAATATGCAAGACAACACTTGGGATGAGAAAGGTAGGGGTTTAAAATGAATAATAAAATAATTTCAAAAGTGGTTTCTGGAACATTATTATTTTCAATGGTAGGATATACTTTACCAGTATTAGGATATACAAAAGATGAGACTGTATATTCAAAATTAGATGCTTCTGGAAAAAATTATGAGACAATAGTAAGTACTCACATTAAAAATACAGAAGATGAAGAAATAATTAGAGATTTATCAGATTTATTAAATGTAAAAAATACAAGTGGTGATGAAACATATACACAAAATGGTACAACATTTGAATGGAAAGCAAATAAAAATGATATATATTATCAAGGAAATACAGATAAAGAATTACCAATATCTTGTGAAGTAAAATACGAATTAGATGGTGAAGAAATTTCTGCAAATGATATAGCAGGAAAGAGCGGAAAAATAAAAATAACTTTACAATATAAAAATAAAGAAGAAAGAACAGTTAATATAAATGGTAAAAATATTAAAATGTATGTTCCATTTGTAGTTATGACAGGTACAATTATTCAAAATGAAAATGCTAAAAATGTAGAAGTATCAAGTGGAAAAGTAGTAGATGATGGAACTAAAACAATAGTAGTTGGTATGGCTATGCCAGGATTACAAGAGAGTTTTGGATTATCAGATGATGATATAAAAATTCCAAGTAATATAGAAATTACAATGGATGCAACAAACTTTAAAACTAGTAGTATAATGTCATACATTACTCCAAAAGTATTAGAAGAAGATGACCTAAAAATATTAGATGATTTAGACGAAGTTTATAGTCAAGTAAATACATTACAAACATCAATGAATCAAATTCAAAATGGTGCGAATACTCTAAAAGATGGAACAACAGAATTAGAAGCAGGAGCAAACACATTAAAAGAAGGTGTAACAACTGCATATAATGGAGCACAAACAATATCATCAGAAGTTGCTAAATCAACAAAAAGTTTAAAAAATGATAAATCAGAAGCAATAGATGAAGCAACATTAAAAGCAATAAAACAACAAGCAGCTGAAAGCAGTAAATTAACAAAAGAGCAAAAAGCACAAATAACAGCACAAGCAAAAGCAAGTTCAGTATTAACAGAAGAACAAAAAGCACAAATAACAGCACAAGCAAAAGCAAGTGCAACATTGACAGAAAAACAAAAAGCACAAATAACAGCACAAGCAAAAGCAAGTTCAGTATTAACAGATGAAAAAAAAGCAAAAATAATAGCTGCAGCACAAGAAAGTTATCCAATAGAATTGACAGAAGCTGAAAAAGCATTAATAATAGGAACAGCAAAAAATGTAGCAGAACAAACAGCAGTAACAACAGCATTAAAGACTGCTCAAGATACAGCAACACAAACAGCAGTTGCAACAGCATTAACAACAGCACAAAATATAGCAACACAAACAGCAGTAGCAACAGCGTTAACAACAGCTCAAGAAACAGCAACATCAACTGCAATGCAAACATCAACAACAGTTGCAAAACAAGTTGGAAATCAAGCTAAAAAACAATTTACAAACCAAGTTATTTCACAAATGACAACATTAGGAAATGGGTTAAACCAATTAACATCAGGATTATCACAATTAAATGATGGAGCAAGCTCATTAGCTGATGGAACAAAACAAGTAAATGATGGAGCTAATACATTAGCAGAAGGAATAAAAACTTTTAATGAAGAAGGAATTAAAAAAATCTGTAATTATATAAATGGAAATGTAAAAGATTTAACTACAAGAATTGATAAATTGACAGAGTTATCAAAAGAATATAACACATTTACAATGGTAGATGGAGAAAACAAAGGCGAAGTCAAATTTATTATGATTATAGACGCAGTTAAGAAAATTGAAGAAAATGATAATGCAAAACAAGAAGCTGTATTAAATGATGAAGATAAATAAATTAAAAATAAAAAACGACACATTTGCTTTGCAGAGCGATGTGTCGTTTAACACAATTTACTTGACAAACAGCTATTTTAAAGGTACAATATAATAGGATAAAAGGAGAGATTTATGCAAAGTAATAATAAAAAGTTTTTAGATAATTTAGTATCAAGAACAAAAATATATTTAATTTTAATTTTTGCCCTATTATGTATAATAAGCTTACAAGACAAAAGATGGATAATACCATGTATAGCTTTATTTGTAGCTATAATTTTATATACATATTTTGCAAACAATAAAAGAAAAAGTGAAATATCAGAAACATTGCAAGATTTAACATTAACTGTTGATTCAGCAGCAAAAACAAGTTTAATAAATTCCCCATTTCCATTAATAATTTTAGAAACAGATGGAAATGTTGTATGGAAAAGTTCTAAATTCACTTCAGAATTTGCGAATATTGATATGGATGTACTTGTAAATGATTTAGTTGTAGACTTAAAAGATGAAATTAAGAAAAAAGCAGAGGATACGGACAAATCTATTTTAAAACAAGTAAAAATGAATAATAGAACATATAGAATGGTTGGAAAATTCGTAAAATCAAAAAGACATAATAAATCAGATAAAAATGAATATATGGCAATTTTATACTTTATTGATGAAACAGAAAATTTAAAATTGCAAAATGAATATAATAATTCAAAATCATGTGTAGGAATTATCATGATAGATAATTATGAAGAAAATATGCAGATGCTTGAAAGTGAAGAAAAAGCTCAATATATTGCAGAAATCGATAAAGCAATTTATGAATGGGCAAACGAAACAAATGGAATCCTTATAAAATCAGATAGAGATAGATATATATACATTTTTGAACAAAGATATTTGGAAAAAATAAAAGAAGATAAATTTAGCATATTAGATAAAATAAAAGACTTAGATCCTAAACAAAAAGTACAATTTACATTAAGTATTGCAATTTCAAATGAAGGAAAAGTAGATAAAGATAAATTTAAATCTGCTCAAACAGCAATGGATATAGTACTAGGTAGAGGTGGAGATCAAGCTGTTATAAGACAAAATGAAATTTATAAATTTTTTGGTGGAAGAGCACAAGAAGTAGAAAAAAGAACAAAGGTAAAAGCCAGAGTAGTTGCCCATGCACTAGAAAACTTAATTAAAGAATCAAATAAAGTAATGATTATGGGACATGCAAATCCTGATATAGACGCAATGGGTTCAAGTATAGGAATTTATAGATTAGCAAGAAGTTTAGAAAAAAATGCGTATATAATAACAAATAATACACCAACATTACAAAGTTTTAAAGAAAGTTTATTAGAAGAACCAGAATATGAAGATGTTTTAATAAGTAAAGAAGTTGCAGAAGAGAATATGGATGAAGATACTTTATTAGTAATAGTTGATACTCATAAAATAAACTATGTTGAATCACAAGAAGTATTAAATAAGGCTAAGAAGATAGTTATAATAGATCACCATAGAAGAAGTGCTGATTATATTGAAAATGCAACATTAACATTTCAAGAAGTATATGCGTCATCAGCAGCTGAACTTGTAACAGAATTATTGCAATATGCAGAAGTAAATGTTGAACTTAAAAAAATAGAGGCAGAGAGCTTATATGCAGGAATTATGATGGATACAAAAAGCTTTACATTTAAGACAGGTGTTAGAACATTTGAAGCAGCAGCATATTTGCGTAAATGTGGAGTAGATATAATTCGTGTTAAAAAATGGTTCCAGAGCGATTTAGAATCTTTTAATAAAATTGCTGATATTGTTAAAAAAGCAGAAATAGTAAATGATACTATTGCAATAGCTATTTGTGATAATGCAAACCCAAAAGATGTTGGATTATTATGTGCAAAAGCAGCAGATGAACTTTTGACAATTAGTGATGTTACTGCATCATTTGTCTTAGGAGATGTGGGAAATAAAATAACAATTAGTGGTCGTTCTATAGGAGATATAAATGTACAAGTTATATTAGAAAAACTTGGTGGTGGTGGACATATAACTCTTGCAGGAGCCCAAGTTGAAGGAATGATGATGGAAGAAGTAAAACAAGAAGTTACAATAAAAGATATATTAAAACACTATTTTTCATCTTTAGTTATCTACGGTGCAATATTGTTGTTTATAACTTTTTGTCCTGCACTTAATCAAAATATTGAAAACAGATACTTAAACTATATAGCATTCTTCTTAATATATTATATAGGCTATGCAGCTTTTGCTCTGCCAATATATATATATTTCAAACCTTTATCAATACTTGAATCTAGAAGTATGGCAATTATTGAATATATAAAAAGACAATTCAAAAAAAATCAACCAACAGAAGAATGGTTAAAAAACATTGAACCTAAAGAAAATGAAAAACAGGCAATGGTAATATTATTTATGAAAACATTCTTTGGAGTATATTGTGTAAACCTGCTTTGCAACAAATACTTACCAAGCATTGGATACGATATAGACTTTTTAAAAGAAATGTTTTTACAAGCTATAAATTACACCCAAACGGCTGGTGTTTATTACGGATTTGCACAATATATTGATGATACCTCTGATATGTGGTTGACAATTATTTTTATGATTAACACTGTAGTTTTTGCATTTAGCTATCTAACAGAATTTGGATTTTTAAAAAACAAAATCAAAACAGTAGATACAACTCCTCTAGGTATAATTTCTTGTATTATGTGCTATTACCCGATTAGCATACTGACCGGCAAACTTATCGTCGCATACCCGAACACACTTGTACCGGTAGACAATTTAGCTTTAAGAATTACATTAAACATTCTTGTTGTTACTGTAAATTTTGGAGCAATGCTTGCAATATTACGATTAGGGACAAAATCAGGAAACTTGACAAACAGAGGAATAGTAACAGGATTCCCGTATAATATTGTGAGACATCCAAACTACAGTATGGAAATAATGTATATAATTCTTACAACAATACCTATGTATCTTATGAATGATTTTTCTATACTGGAAAAAATCCTTATGACAACAGGTCTTTTCATCTGGATATATTTATACTATCTACGAGCAATAACCGAAGAAAGACACTTAATTAAAGACCCTGAATATCAAAAATACGTAGAAAAAGTAAAATACAGATTTATACCAAAATTATTTTAGAAGAACGGGCGCCCGAATTTAAATTCGGGCGCCCGTTTCATTTCAACTAGAAAATTTAACGCAACAAAAAAACTCCTTATTTTAGTCCTATAACTTTATGTATCGATTATTAGCAAAAAAAAATTTTACAAGTTTTCCATATATAAGATGAAAATAAATTCAACAACATACATAAGTACTTGCAACCAATACTTAAAAACGATGGATGACATAATAACACCATTTGTATTTAATAGTACCCCGGAAAATATAAAAGAAGCCATAAGAGAATTTTCACCGCAGAGAATTAAAGAACTGGCACAGTTAGATTGTTTTGCAGCTAATGAATGCAAAAAATATTTGGATAATTTATGCGATAAAAAAAATTATACAGTTATTTCAATTGGACGTTCAGCATCTTGTATTATTGAAACAATGGGATTTATGGGCGTGGATACCAAATTTATTCCAATATCAGGCTTGAGGAATGGTTTGCCTAAGAATAAACTTGATTTTACGCCAATGCGTATATTCCTTGAAAGTATTGGACTTTCTAAAAAAAACATTACCCGAAATACTGAAAAAAAATTAGTTTTAATGGATTATGAGTATACCGGTACAACACTAGATTCTATCCATACATTGCTAAGCAGAAATGATATGCTAGGTGATAATTCTAATATAATAAAAGTACCTATCAATATAGCACTTTCCAGAAATTACAACGAGAAAGAATTTCATTTACTATTTTCTCTCAACCGCTTTAAAAATTTTTCACCTGTAGGAAAATTAACTTTGGATAATCTTAATAATATTTTTAATCAATCAAATCCAGAGACAGTTACAGCTTATAAATATAACATTACTAAATTTTTAAGAAAACTTTTTATGTTTAATGTTTGTGACATACTACATAGTGGGAATTATAATAATTGCACCGGGGAAAAAGAATTACAGGCCTTATATAACCATCATCTAACCCAAAAAGCTTTGCGGATTAAATTAGAACAATCTATAAAGAACATAAAATCAAATTTGTAAAAAATTTGAACAACAATCGAAATATTGCGCCTGATACATATCAGCAATAAGCAACAATGATAAAAAATTACCGGGAAATCATAAAAAAAACGACCAATAATATTATTTTAAGAATCCCTACATCACTTTGCGTTTTGAGGAGTAGTTAAACGGAACGATGTTAGAAACTTCGTCCGCTATTTTTTGTTCGGCTTGCAGGAGTTCAAAGTTATTTTGCAGGCGTAGGAAGTAACCTTTTGACAAGCCAAAGTATTTTGTCAGCCTTAAATCAGTATCCGCTGTAACAGAACGTTGACCTCTGATTATCGCATTGATACGATTTGACGGCACACCGATTGCCAACGCTAAAGCGTTTTGAGATAGCTCAAGCGGTTCTAAAAACTCCTCTTGCAGGACTTCTCCGATATGTGGAACTTCAATATATTTTGGCATAGGTTTCTCCAATAGTTTTACTTTTATATATATTATGTACTACGTACAACATAAAATCAAGAAGTGAGAACAAATTATTTTGCAAATCTTAAAAATTATAAATGGATAGCAGGCATGTTAGTGATAAATATCGCTGCTCCGTCCCTTATTCGCATAGTACTAAAAACGTTTATTTCCCACGGGTTTACAAATTCCTGTTATCGTATAATATTTACCCTCATTAGTAGATAGTACTTTTTTTAAATCCTGACAATTTGGAACAAATGACATGCTTCCTTCTATAGTTCCAGAAAATCTATCTATATCATAAATATTAACCCAAAGTGAGTTACCCTGATGTTCACTTTCATGGATATTAATGTTAGTATCAGATATCCTCAATATATAACTTTTGTTGTTTTGCATTATATAACTATCTTTACTTATATCAAACCCTTTTTGCGTACTCACAGGAGGCGCATATTGAGGAAGCCTTTGTGTAATTGTCATATCACATAATATATAACTTTCAGCAAATGCACTCATTGATGATAGAAAAAAAAATATACAAATTATACTATAGACCTTTTTCATATTTCTCACTTTCTATAATTAAAATTGTCGTTTTTTTATATTACATGTTCCTGTAATTGAGGATATATCTTCACGATTATTGACATTATAATAATATGAACCAGTTAAATTCCCAGTAAAACGATTAATTATATATGTCCACCTAAATACAGAATCTAACAAAAAATACTCATTTATTATTTTTATTTCTTTTGGTGTGAATTCACTTTTTAATAATTTATCATCACTGTATACTTTATTATTTTCATAATCTAATTTGAAAACTTGTTTTGATTTCTGTTCTCTGGTGTATACTGGTCGATTTGCATTCCGATATACTATATCACAATATAAGAAATCATTAGCGTATGCCGGAGAAAATAATAATAACGAAAATATTGTTATAAAAACTTTTTTCATCATATGCTACCTTTCTTAATTTACATGCAAAGCATCGCATTTCCCTTATAATTGAAAATGTTTGAGTTTAGTATTAAAAGCCTCTATTACTATAATTATTATTAAACGAATTATTATTTGAATACGGACTGCTAATATCTCTATTATTAAAGTTATACCCATATTGATATCCAGATGGCTCATTAAGTCCTTGAGAATAACCTCCTAATGGAGCCTGATAATTATTATTCCGATATGTTTCATAATTTCTTTGAGATTGTCTGTCATATGCATCTTGATATGTTTCTAATCTATTCCAAGAATCAGCATAGGCACCCTGCACAATGCTTAATAATACAATTAATGATAATATTTTTTTCATATATCTTAACCTTACCTTTCTATATTAACTCATTTTAAAATTTTTAAAATGCACACGACAAATTTTCTAAAAATCATTATATTACCAATCTATATTGTAATTTACTATATTATTTGTCATATGGTCAATAATATTTCAAATAATATCGTTCTAATGATGTACAAAAAAAGTTATTCTAAGGGTAAGATTATGAACGATATTAAAAAACTATTAGGTAAAAGAATAAAAGAACTGCGGAAAGCTCAAGGGATTTCGCAACAGCAGCTAGCAGAACTTGCAAATGTTGACCAAAGGAATTTAAGCCATGTTGAATGCGGAGACACTTTCCCGTCAAGAGCATTGTTAGATATCGCAAATGCTTTGAATATTGATTTAAAAGATTTATTTGATTTTCAGCACCTTGAAATGACACCCGATACTATGAGTAATTATATTAAAACTAATATTGACCATTTGCCGCAAGAGGATTTAAAAGCTGTTTATCGTATGGTTAAATCTTTACGATAATAATCTTTTCAAAAACTCACCTCGAAACAGAAAAACAAGTATTAAAAAAGCCGTTTTGCTATATCGCAAAAACGGCTGATTTTGATAAAATACTCCCGGAGATGGATTCGAACCACCGTTAAAAGAGCCAGAATCTTTCGTCCTGCCACTAGACGATCCGGGAACATGAACATGTTTATTTTAGCACTTAAATTTTAAAATTTCAATCATATATATAAATCAATAAACTTAAATTTTCAACATAGTAAACACAAAAAAAGAGCCTTTGCAGGCTCTTTTTAAATTAGGAGGAGGTGGGATTCGAACCCACGGAACGCTCGCACGTTCGACGGTTTTCAAGACCGCTCCGATCAACCGCTCTGGCACTCCTCCAAACGATTATTCAGATTGTATATTTATTGTAGCAATTAAATCGTGATTGTCAAGAGGTTATTTATAAATTAGTTGTAGGATTGTAATAAATATGCAAAATGTTATCATTAATCTATGGTTCAGAACATAAATATAAACACCACAAGAATTGCTATTCGCAAAACTTCAACTCTAAAACTTGTAATGCTAAGTTTCTGTACTGGCGGAATTTACTGGTATATATGGCTATGGAAATTAACTACTGACATAAATAAATTATTATCAGAAAAAGGTAAGAGGATTCATAGATACAACTGGTTCTGCACATTAATTGGACTGCACATAATCTCAATAACAATGAGTATCAAAGGGATTCAAAGTTCATTTATCATTAATATTGCCGGACTGCTCTGGTTATTTATAAATTTATTACTAACTCTGCAATTCTTAAAAAATATTGAACGATATGTTAAAGAAACATTTGATATTACGTTAAGGCATAATAATTTAGGCTGGCTATTTTTTGGAAGCTTCTATATAAATTATAAAATTAACAGACTTAATTTAAGTATTAAAAAAGGTATTCGTGATAAAATTAAAAAAATTAAAATAAAGGAGAACAATGACAAATATTAATTTTAAAATTGATAAAAATAAATGTATAAGCTGTGGAAAATGTATAGAAGACTGTGTTTCCGGTATCATAAAAATGGATTCTGAACACACCCCCTATATATCAAAAGACAATGAAAATAGATGTATAAAATGCCAGCATTGTCTGGCTATTTGTCCTGTCGGTGCAATATCCATATTAGACAAAAAACCTGAGGATTCAAATGATTGCAACAACCTCCCTGACGGGGAACAGGTATTGAATTTAATTCAGTCCAGAAGAAGTTTTAGGCATTATAAAAAAGAAAATCTTCCAGAAGAAACAATGCTCAAGCTAAAACAAATGCTAAAATTTCCTCCAACCGGATGTAATTTCCATAATTTACAGATTTCAATTATTGAAGATGTAGAAGTTATGGACAGATTTAGAAACAGAACAAATAATATTATAAAAAAAATATTTTTATCATCTAAAATTGACACCATTATGAATAAATTCTCAAAATACAAAGATGCATTTTTAAATGGAGAAGATGTAATTTTCAGAAATGCACCGCATATGATTGTTGTATCATCCCCTGTCAATGCACCTTGTGCAAATGAAGATGGGATTATTGCATTAAGTTATTTTGAACTCTATGCACAGAGTTTGGGAATAGGAACTTTATGGTGTGGATTTGCGCAAATTTGTTTGAAACTATTTCCTGAATTATGTGAGTTTTTAGAAATACCGGATGGCTATAAACCGGTTTATGTTATGTTGTTTGGTCCAACTGATACAAAATATACAAGGACAACTCAACCAGATGAATACAATATAACAACAGTAAAAGGAGAACAAAATTTAGAAAACATTCCAATTACACAAAAATTAAAAAGATATTTCTGGAACACAATAAGATAAATAGCCGAAAAGCAACAGGCAAATTTAAAAATTTGCCTGCTGCTTTTCGTTACCAATATTGTTACTTTTTAATAAATTTATCTAAAAGTTTATTTGAAAATTTATCCAACCACTCAAATGGCGCAAATATTTTATTCAAAAAGTTTAAATTAATAGGGCGAGGAGCCCTCATATTGTTTGAATCACAATAAATTTTAGGAGTCGTCTTCCAATTATACTCGACCCACTTTTTGGTAACCTTGGAAGCAATATGTTCAAATTTTTGTTGTGTTTTAGGTCCAATTTTTAAACTAGCCATATATATCCTTCCTAACTTTCTAACTTAAATACCACTATATTACATATAAAAAATAAAAAGCAAAATTATTGCCTCTCCAAAAGTATTAATCAATCTCCCTTAGACTACAATTAGCACAATAACAGGATTTATATCTAAAATAATACAATTTACATTTCTTTACATTTAAACATCATAAAACATATATTAT
>ERZ824600.4688-NODE-4688-length-11785-cov-5.239216_pt1 | contig 11785 bp, 3 predicted proteins | sample MGYA00519933_ERZ824600 | MGnify/ENA primary metagenome ERZ824600 (study PRJEB31778, sample SAMEA3449178) | human gut metagenome | biome: human gut; feature: human-associated habitat; material: faeces | place: United Kingdom | collected 2010/2012 ... | reverse complement strand
TCACTGTCGGCATGATAGAACTGACCGGCACCGATGCAGGGAACTACATAATCAGCGGTACATACAGCAAGGCTTATTCAAGCATAACCGCAAAGCCTGTTACAGAGGGTGAATGGACATTGACCGGCGGCGAAGCGGCGGTTTATAACGGCAAGGTCCAGAAGCCGCATAAGGCGACCTTTAAGGGCGTTGACGGCAATCAGGTCGAGGGTACCGTAATATACAACAGCCCCGCAGAGCCTAAGCTTGCCGGCAAGTATACCATAACCGCCACAGCGGGAGGAAACTATTCCGGCGCCTGGACGTGGAAGGAATACTTCGAAATAACAAAGGGCACGCTGAACTGGAAGAACGACACCGTTACGGCAAAGATAGGGCGCGAGTATACCATCGACCTTACGAAGTACATCACCGCGCCTGCAAGCGATGCCCCGTATACCGTGATCGCCTCCGGCTTTAGCGGGACGGCTGCGTCAAATGATATACTCGCAAGCTGCGAGGTCAAGGACGGCAAGCTGACCTATAAGCTCAAAAACGACTCCACGCTGATAGGCAAGGCTGCGAAGGTATCCGTCACATACACGCCGGAAGAAAATACCTATAATGATGTGACCTTCACTATAAACATTACCGCGGCGCAGGTCGCGCGCACGGTGACCGTGAACGGTATGCCCACCGAGGCCTGGTTCGGCGATACGCTGGATAAGAGCAAGATAACCCTCGATGTAAAGCATCAGGACGCGGAGGATAAGGATAAGGATAAGACGGTTCAGGCGACAGATCCTTCCGTAACTATTGCCGGCGATACGTTTAAAACTGTTGGCAATGTGAATGTTACTGTCACCTACAGGGCGGAGGATGGCCAGAGCTATACAAGCACCCATACCGTGAAGGTCAAGAACTTCGTAAATAAGATTGAGGTGAAGACCAACCCCACCCAGACCGAATACGCATGGGGCGACAAGGCCTTCAAGCTGGATGGCGGCAAGCTGATGCTGACCAACGCTGACGGCACGACAACCGAGCTTGACATGACTAACCCAAGCGTGGCAGTCAAGACGCCGGTATCCGTCCTTAACGAGATAGGTACCCACAAGATCCAGCTTGCCTTCAAGAACGAGAAGGGCGAGGAGCTTACGGCGGAATTCGACATAACCGTAAAGGCGCCCGCTGCCGCCACGGGCAAAGCCCCGAATCCGGGCTCCAAGGCGCAGAAGCAGGACGGCACAGAGGTTGACATAAAGGAAGTTCAGGTCGATATAACCGGATCGAATAATCCCAATGCCAAGGCAGATGCTGCAAAGGGTGCGATGAGCGGATTTGATACCGCGAATATGTACGCCGCAAACCTGAATGCCAAGGTGACCGTCCCGGATGGCGGAAAGCTTACGAGCGGCGGCGTTGATGTCGAAATACCCGAGCCCAACGGCGCGGCGGCAAACGCTACCATAGTCGTGACTATCGGCGGCGCAAAGGTAAACGCGAAGAGAAGCAACGGCAAGCTTGTCATTACGATCCCCGCAGACAAGATTGACGGAAAGAATCATGACCTTGTCGTTGGCTGGAAGCCCTATACTGCGCCCAGCGGCGGCAGCAGCGGCGGTGGCGGCGGCTATTCCTGCAGCACAAGGCCGGTGCTTTACAGCCTGTATAGCGATACCAACCTGACGGTTGCTTTGGGCAGCCACCCCATACTCACCGTGAACGCGGGCGGCGGCGTCCTCAGATACCAGTGGCAGATTAACAGGGGACGCGGCTGGCAGGATATTCTAGGCGCGAACAGCAGCAGCTATATCCTCTCCGCGATAACAAGGGCGGATAACGGTGTGCGCTATCGCTGCGTGGTCAGCAATAATTGCGGCAGCGTAATTTCGGCAAACTATACGCTTTGCGTTGTGCGTTCGATGACCCTGCCTAAGACGGGCGATACATCAGTGCTTATGCTGGCGGCTGCAATGCTGGCTGCCGCAGGCGGATGCCTTGCGATGAGGAAAAAGAGAGACTAATAACTGGCACGGAGCTATCCGCAAGGATAGCTCCGGTCATATTGTCCGGTTATATGCGTGAAATGCGCAGGCGTATATTAAACTACTTATTTTGGGAGGACGACCATGTCTGCAAAGAAGACAATATCCCTGCTTCTTGTGTTTGCGATGATGTTTTTAGCCGTGCCTTTTGCCGCAGCAGAAAGCGCAGATGCTGTCGAGCCGCCTGTTCAAGAGACCACCGCCGAGAAGACAGAACCCACCGGGCAGCCCCAGGCAGCTGCTGAGCAGGCAGAGCCCCCGGCCGCGCCGGAACAGGAGCAGACAAAGCCTACCGAGCAGCCAGGAGCTGCAAATCAGGCAGAGCCCACGCCGGAGCCGGAAAAGCAAACGCTGACCGAGCACACAGTGGAGATCGGCAGCATAGAAGCTCAGCCTGAGATCCCGCTGAACGGCGGAGAGACGGTCATGTGCGGCCTCGGAACTACTTTCCAGAAAGGGGAAAGCAAGTCGGGCGAGGGCTGGGTATGGAACGGAGATAAGTGCATTTTAAGCTTGAATAAGGATATAGGGATCGGTACTCAATGCACCGAAGGCTCGACTTTCTATGGCCTGTATTTTAACACGGACGCGACGATATTGATGAATGGTCATTACATATATATCGCACCACAGGGAAAGCCCAAATATGTCGTAGGCATATACTGCAAAGGCAGCTTGACGATAGAGGATGGGCAGATTACGCTCGTAGCCCCAAATGAATATAACGATATGCTGAGCATAGGCGGCAGCCTGATGCTGGGCGATGTGTATCTGATAAACGACACCGCGAACGGCGGGCGCGGCGTGTTCTTCTGGGACAGCCAGCCTAGGATAAACCTCGAATACGGTTTTTCGTATATATCTGCGGCGTTTACTGCGGCATTCGCAAAGAGCGAAAGCAGCTTTAACCGGAGCGACTATGCTGAAAAAATCGAAATAAACGGAAGCGGCATACTAAAGCTTTGGTCTGCGGGCAAGAATTATAGCGGTGGGGATTTTAGCGCCCTGAAGTTTAATAACGTACAAATTGGCGAAAACGCCGTTGTGTTTATCGCTGATGATAGTACGGATTGGATAGGCGATCTTGCTCAGGACGCTACATTAACCGTAATAACGCCATTGCAGGAATTATGCCGCATACCGGCAGGAAAGACGCTGACCATTGCAAAAGACGCAGTATTGTCGATAGCACGTAAGGTTCCACTGTACAACGATGGCACAATAATCAACAATGGAACCATAATCGACCGCAGCAGCGACATTATAGGAACGGGAACAGTGACCGGAAAACCAGTGTACAGGCAATACAATACATCCCGCATAAACAGCTACGATACAGGCTATTACGCGGCTGAGGAAAATGGAAAGTATTATTTCTACGTCACCAACTTTGACTCGATATATTCTAATGAAGGAAAATACTATATAACAGGATACGTTACGCCTCAGGATGATTCTGCGGTACGATGCAGTGTAGACGGTGACACGGAAGACAGATGGACAGGCATTGACAACGAGGTCTGGTTTGAGTGGGGGCTTACGCAAGCCGATATTGAGAGTGGCGTCGATAAAACGCTTCGTTTGGCATGGAAGAAAGAGGATGGGACTGTTGTATCGACCGAAGAGCTGCCCTGCCGTATTGAAAAGAAAGCTATTGCCAACACCGTAAATGATGGAAGGATAGAGCCGTATCAAGGTAAAGATGGATCCACCGGTCAACAAGGGCTTACTGTAAGCTATGACAGTGAAGAAAAGCTTTGGAGGCTCGACGTCGATAGCATCGATTTTATGCAGGTGAACACCAGAAGCGACGGCACAAAGGTATATAGTGCATTCGTAAGCCTGAAAAGGCCTGACGGTGTTAACGACATAGTTTCGATGATTGCGGATGGCATAAACTGGGATACGAAGTATGATGAGTCCCCTATGATCGGCTTTAGTATCGGCGAAGAGCGGCTGACGAACGGGAGCGGCATAGCAGAGGATTATCAGGACATATACTGGAAGGACGCAAACGGAAAGGTCATATACACGGAGCGCCTGAATTATGTTATCAGCACAGGAAAGAACCAGCATGAGTCGCCTTTTGAGCCGCTGCCTAAGAGCTGGATACACATAAGCCGTCCCGACACCCAAAACATAACCGTCAAATACCCCGATTCCAGCGATACGCTGAAGCCTAATGATATTATTGAAATTAACGTTAAAATGGGCCGCGAGCAGTGGTATCAGGCCATGCTGAATTCTGTCGGTACATACGAAAGAGTTTCGGGCTCTGCACAGGTTAAATTTCAAGATGTTTTGAAGAGTACTTGTGTTGGCACAGGGCTGGGTACAGACGATAGCGAAGCGAGCGACCTGATCGATATTATACCATTTTTCCGAAGCGCCCAAACGCCGACTACATTCTATGAAGGTCAGAAAGTGGAGCTTGCAGGGATGAATGTAGATGGGACCTCGGTTACAGTAGTTCCTACAAAGGAGAATTGCCATTCGCTGCTGTTTAAAACAGAGGATGCAAGCGGCAAAGTGCATAGGTACAGGCTTAATTATAAGGTCATTCATGAGGACACCCAGTCGTATAAATTCGAAAACGTCATTCCCGCAAAAGGCCGGTTCTTAATGAACACATTAGGAGCAAGCGGCGTTACGGGCATTTTTGAGGACGGAATACTTCGCTATACGACGGAGGAATTGGGCGGAGAATTATACGAGGTTGGCACAAGGATAAAGGCGCCGGCGGACGCCGTATCGGCTGAGATATATGCGTGGGGTGACAGGCAAGATAATAAAAATGATGCTTATAAGATCGTTGATGAATACGGTGTCAGGTATGCTCAAATATGGTCGCATATTGCTGATTATGCTTGGACAGCGCCGTATAAAATAATCTGGAAGGACGCACAGGGAAAAACTATAAATACCGAGATATTTACCGTTTCCACGCGCAAGGGCAACTCCCAGTTTATGGATTCGAAATGGGCTCCCGTACCGAGCGGCAGGCAGGAGTATGCCGAAAAGGGGCTGGATGGTCATTTGACCTATGACGAGAGCAGGGGCTTGTATACCTTTAAGCTGGACGTCTCAAAAAAACCGGCCAACGAGCTTCTGGAGCGTTTATGTATAGAAGATTCCGCAGTGACCTTCATAACGGCGCCGGAGGGTGCTGTAAAGTATATAGTTACCGGCTGGCATACGGGGCTGGATCGTGACAGCAGCGAATATGAAAGCCAGATGGAAGCTCTATACAACAAAAAAGAGTTTAAATACTTAGACTCAACCGGAAAAGCCGAGGTGCACTTTGGAGGAACATCGTTGCTGAAAAAAACAACCATCGGAGGTACAGACTGCACAATATATGTAGCGGAAAAGACCTTCGTGGGCTATACCAATGTGGGCTTTATCGAATGGTATGATGCGAATAACAACCGTATCCCTATCAACGGCAAGCGCGGCGAGTATATTCAGCTGAAAACGGAGCCCGGTGTACAGGAAAAGGAGAGCACGGTTCAAGAATACGACAATGGCGCAGTAGATGCGGACGGAACGATCCATCTCGATAAGCTCCCGCGGATAGATGAGAAGATAACGGAAGCAATGGCATTTATGCTGCAGGGAAAGAACGCAGGCAAGTTATTCAAGGTGGAGATACCGTGCCAGACATCTACCGGCAATAATGTCATCTATGAATATACCAAGCTGTCTTTGGTGGATGCAGACGGGACGCCGGTGACGCCGGATGGCTGGGTAGTGGTGTATATGCCTTACCCTGAGGGAGTAAGCTTATTCAATGAATGGCGGTACAAATTTACCGTAAAGCACTATACGGATGACGAGCATACGAAAAGTGAGGATATTAAGGTTTACACGACGTTGCACGGTTTGGTGTTTGCAACGAAATCGTTCAGCCCGTTCTTGACCGAGGCGAAAGAGGACACCTCTGGATGGACAATGGCGAAAACGCTGGATGAGTGCAATAATTTCAAGGATTATAATGATAATACGCAGGTCATCAAAAAAGAAATAGAGGATATGTGCAGTGCGCTTGTCGGTTTAAAGTAAGCGAGAGCAGATGCATTACACAGGTGCTTTTACCCAAATATTCATTCTCTAAGCCTATATGAAAACGTTTGGCTGGCGGCACGGGGGAACCCGTGCCGCCAAGGATTGGTAAATCGCACATCAAATGGCTGTGAAAAACTTCAAATATTATGCAGCGATTTTTAAGAATAGAAAAACGGGGGTACAAATGAAGAGGTTTCTTAGAATAGCGGTAATGCTTTGCGTATTTATATTGACGATTCTTTCAGCTAATTCTGTATTCGCAACTGAGCCGTATATCGATATTTGGGATGGCAGCATTGCTGATAGCTTTGAAGGCGGCAGCGGCGCTAAGGATGACCCATATCTAATAAAGACCGGGGCACAGCTTGCTTTCCTCGCTAAACAAGTAAATATGGGGAATGATTATAGTGGAATGTATTTTGCGCTAATAAATGATATCGATTTAGTAGATAGAAAGTGGATGCCGATAGGCTATAGTAAGGATAATAGTATTTCGTTCTGTGGGAACTTTAATGGAAGCAATCATGCAGTTAGGCATCTTAAATTAATGTGCGAAAGCAATGGGTCCTATGGTTTGTTTGGACAAATTAAAAATGCTTCAGTCGAAAAACTGTTTTTAATAAATACTAATATTAACGGATCAGCAATGGGGATTGGTGCAGTTGCGGGGAGTATGATTCGGTCTACGGTTTCGCAGTGCTGTCATATGGGCAATATTTCAGGAGACCAGTCGGTTGGTGGAATTGTCGGTTCTGCTTCAAAGAGCAAAATAAATGACTGCTATAATGCCGGCATAATTTCTGCAGATTATGGTATTGTTGGTGGCATTGCCGGACAAATTAACATGAGTTCACAAATCAAAAATTGTTACAATTCAGGAAGCATTAAAGCTAATCGTGGTCCCAGCGGTGGAATTGCAGGTATAGTTACATTTGGAGATGAAATATGGAACAAAAGCTATGTAACCACGTGCTTTAACTCGGGCGATATATACGGGAAAGGAAGTGTAGGCGCAATAATTGGGTGGCGCGCATCTTATAGCAGTGCTCAAAGATGCTATTTTGCCCCAAACCAGTATTATGGTATAGGCGGAATCGATAATAATGAATCCGGATCAAATAGCGGAACCACGTCAACCAATAAGAAAAACTTTTATTCGCAGCAATGGATATCGAATAATCTCGACTGGGATTTTGAGTCGACTTGGGTCATGCCTACCGACGGATATTATCGTTTTCCGATATTGGTCGGGGATAATCCTATGAAAAATATAAAATTGGAAATAAGGAAGATAGAGATAACAAAAGACGAATGTTATTCAATTATCGTAACTGACAAAAACAACAATCTCATAGCTGATCCGACAGTTGAATATAACGGAACAGTTTTTCCCGTTGATGAACAAGGCCGCGCAATATTAAATAATGTACAATCTGGAGGCATACTAACCGTAGGCGCAGAAAATTATGTGAAGCAAAAGAAGGAGAATTACCAATTTAAAGAGGCGAATGTCGACATAATAAGGCTGAGGCAGGATCCCTATGAATTAATCTCAGCAATAATGACATATAATAGTGACGAGCGAGATATAACATCCGAACGGGCGGTAATAAACCTGATATATAAGGATACGACATTTAAAATCAGATGTGCCGTATCAGAGAGTGCAACTTCGGAAGTTAAGAAATATGAATTAGTTCAGGAGAATAATGTAATTGCAAGCAGTGAGGATGGCAAGTTTGAAGTAAAAGTTGGCGAATTCAAAAAAGACGCATCAGTATATGTGCAAACAATAGATGTGAACGGGAAAGTGCTTGCGTCTACTCCACTTATGTTGACCGTGAAAAAGGCAGAACCCAAAATCCCGGACAAGATTGAATTAGGTAAGAGCATAAAATTCACCGTGCCGAGCGATGCTCCACTGTTTGGTGGAATGGAAATGGATCTTAAAATCCCGCTTCTTCCCATAACTATGGACGTGAGAGAGGATTCAATCGAGATAGGTATTAATTATGACATTGCAAAATACAATAAAACTTTTAGCGCTGGTGGGAAAGCCCCAAAGATTAACTGGAAAGGTGGAATGTCAAAAACGCCGGATCTGGCAAAGAGAATTAACGAAACAGCGGAAAAGTTAGGCTCAAAGAGGATGAAGAGTAGGATTTCAAAAGGTATTTCGGTAGAATGGACGGTATTTGGCAGTGCTGAAATGCCGTATGACGCAAGTTCCATGAAGGGCAAAATATATATTGTAATTGAATTAAAATGCTCTATAGAAAAACAAGCTTGGAATATTCCGCCGATTGTTGTGGAACTTAGCTTTAATGGCAAAGCAAGCGCTGATGGTGAATTTGAATGGTCGGTTCAAAATGGCCTTACAGCTCAAATCCCGCTAAAAGTTAATGCAGCATTGGGGCTTTATGGAGGAATAGGTGGTGCTTCATATGCCTCCGTTGGCATCTATGGTGAGGGCGGGACAGAAGTAAAGCTGCTACTTGCAGGAAGCGAGGCAGATAGCGGGCTTGAAAGCTGGAAACTATATGGCTCCGTAGGTATGAAGGCGATGCTTTTGCGCAAGGAACTGGGTAGACTTAAACTTCTGAATGGCGACAAATATCTATACCGCAGAGACACCGGTAATCTAAAAAATACGCCAGCTAAGCCATATCTGTCCCCTGGAAGGTGGCTGGCGGAGCTTGATCCGGATTTGGTATATAAAACAGTTGCTCAGAAACAGCAAAGCGCCTGGTTAGGCACAACTGCGCTCGATGTGAAAACAACGGTAATTCAATCTGACTTAACAACTGCCGCTGAGTCTGATAAAACAACCGATGAGATAGCAATGATACCTGAAGCAGAGATGCCGCCCCAATCTCCAGAGCCAACCCCGGATATTAAGCCCGAGCCGGCATTAGGTCAGGATACTTCTACAATGCCGATTCAAGAAGCGGAACCTATATTTACGCCGGATTCCGCATCGGAACCGGCTTTGAATATTGAACAGTCCCCCACTAATGGAGATGATGAAGAACAGATTCCGGAAGCTATGCAGGATGTGAATGTACCATTCAAGACTATGAATAGCATACCTACATCGCTGAATATTGTGAATAACATATTGCCGGTCAGTTTTACATCGCAAGCTTTTTCAAACCTGCCGTCTTCACCGGAAGCACTGCAAATCAATTCAGATACGGAAATTGAACCTATACTTGTTGACTGCGGTGATACATTGATGATGCTCTATTGTGATGCGGATACCGATCGCCCCTTGGCAGATTGTTCTAAACTTGTTTTTTCCCTGCTGGATCCCGCAACTGGTCAATGGACGGAGCCTACTGCTGTCTGGGATGATGGTACCGCAGATTATGCTCCCGATGCATGCGCTGGAGAAAACGGAGTATATATAGTTTGGCAGAATGCAAAGGATTTTATAAATGAGGAAGATACTCTCAATGAGATTGGAGCAAAGATAGAAATCTCTGTGGCGCACTTTGATTCGAAGAATAATTCAATTACGGTTGAAACCGTAACGGAAAATGACATTTACGAGGCAATGCCGAATATTTGCTTGACAACAGAGGATATACCGATACTTGCTTGGGTGGAAAATGGGAATAATAATATACTCGGCTCAGAGGCAACAGAGCAAGAACCAAATCGGCTTTGTTGCATACAAAAGAGTGCATCTGGCTGGGGTGAAAAGGTACTTCTTGCCGAGTATACCGATATTGCGTTTTCTATGGATGTGGGGTTCACAGCGGATGGAATTGAAGCCTGCATTAATTTGGATAGGGATAAGGATTTTAACACAGCAGAAGACCGTACGGTGCTGGTTGCACGAATGGATGGCGCTGCAACATATGCAAGCGGGGGAGAAGCTTGTTATCTTGGCGGGAAATTGTTATATATGGAGAGTGCGCAGGATGGTGAGACGAAACTTTATTATGGAGGCGCAGCCATGAATATGGGAGCCCTACCAACTGCTGGATATACAGCGGCGCTCGATACAGATGGGGATATCATGTTTTGTTGGAGCATGGTGCAAGAAGGTAAAGGCTGCTTGTATACAATGGAATATGACGTAGTTGAAAAAGCATGGACAGAGCCGATAGAATTGACTGAAGCGGAGATGGCGCATTATCACGAAAAAGCTGCCTGTGCTTATGTTGAAGGGAAACCCATATTTGCGTATGTCGATCGAATAGTAACCGATTCTTTAGCTTTAGATAGCACTGCCGGCCTTTATTGGTTCGCTATGCCAGAGCGGAAAACCTATACAATTAATAGTGTGCTGTTTGATGAAACGGAGGTAAGGCCAGGATGTACCTTGCCACTTACTGTTGAAATTACAAATACTGGTACATTGAGCATAGATAAATTACATGCAGAGCTAATAGATGCAGAAGGGGAAATAGTAGTAAACCAAGACCTCACATTTGCACTGCTATCAGGAAGTACAGGTACTGCTGAAATTATGCTTGTACTTCCCGAAGAAGCACAGTATATGCAGTATACACTTAAACTTGACGATGATAAAGAAGTGAAGATTGATATCGGTCGTGCGATGCTTATAACCGGCAGTCAGGTTTATAAAACAGAGAATGAACAAACTGTAATTGTATATGTGAAAAATATCGGATTGGCTGCAGCTTCGGGTATCTTTTCTATAATAGATCAAGAAAATGGTGCCGTGGTAGCAAGTGATAAATTTACAAACCTCTGTTATGGCGGTGTGTTTAGCTTGCAATTCTCAATTTCGAAAATACAAGAGGACTTAAATTTGATGCTGATTGTTGAGAGTGATGCAGAACAGGTAAGTAATGACGAGAACCTTTCATATGTTAAACTATACTATGATAAAGTGTTCATACTTGGTGATATAAACCAAGATGGTAGTATAGATATGCAGGATTTAATTCTTCTAAACAAGCATATAGTTGGGGCAATAACGCTACCAAGCGAGCAAGCAGTGCTTGCAGATGTAAATAAAGATGGAATTCTGACATTAAGAGACTCTCTGGAACTTTGTCATCATATGGTAAGTTGAACGTTTATGCATCTAAGCAAATACGCCATTTGAATTACTAATGTGAGGTTTACTCCCAGTTGTTCAGAGATATTACAAAGATAAAGACGGAAGAAAAAACATCAGCAAAAGTGGCTATATATGATAACGGAAGGAATGCAACATGCGGTTACTTTATGTTATGGGTAAAGTTCTTATTTGCTGCAAAATCAGAATTGAACCAAGTAATGGTTGCAAGAGATGCGTGATGCCGAACTCTAACAATTTGCTCTCAACTAAATACGATACATCCATGACTTCTACTTCTTTTGTTCATTTGTTTCAGTGGCTTGCTATATTCTGTGCTGGGTTACTTATATTTTTACACGCTGTCGTCATAATGTTGCTTTTTCAGCTTTTTCGACAACTTGAGCTACTTTGCACGTCTCAAAAATAGGGAAAAAAGGAGGAGGGCTGTTTGGTTATTGAAACCCTGTGTGCCGTTGTCAACTGATGGTAAGCACCTGTTCATGGAACGGGTATTTGTAGAGCCATGCGGCGGAGTTGAGAAAGCCCGTCCAGTTCTCTTTTGACTGCGTGAGCTGTTCTGTTGTCAGTGCCGCAAGCTCTGACATCATTTGTAGTTTGGTTGCCACTCGAATACCTACCTTTCCGGCTCATGCCT